>Ga0326511_10001237_pt1 | contig 21499 bp, 23 predicted proteins | sample 0_2496_0518_D_FD_203701 | JGI IMG/M metagenome (GOLD analysis project Ga0326511, IMG submission 203701) | Bovine rumen microbial communities from UC Davis, California, United States - 0_2496_0518 | ecosystem: Host-associated > Mammals > Digestive system > Stomach > Rumen | place: USA... | reverse complement strand
GATGGCAACCGGCCGGTTGAACTGTAACTTCGCGCCGATGAAAGCTCATGAAAATATTCTGATTTTTTCGAAGAGCGCTGCGTGCTACGTGAAAGACCAGTCCAGAGCTATGGTGTATCATCCGCAGATGACTACGGGCAAACCATATAAAGCTATTTCTGGTCGTCCTAGTACAAACTACGACATGAAGTGGAGCAGAGAGAAGCTGACGATTAACAACGGAACGCGGTATCCCAGAGATATTCAAAAGTTTAATCATGATAAAGAAAAGTTCCATCCTACGCAGAAGCCCGTTGCGCTGCTGGAATACCTCATTCGTACATACACAGACGAGGATGCTGTCGTCCTCGATAACTGCATGGGGTCTGGCAGCACCGGAGTAGCCTGTATAAATACAGACCGTAAGTTCATTGGGATGGAACTAGACAGAAGATATTTTGACATAGCGAGTGAGCGCATCGAAAATGCTGCCCATGAAACAAAACACTGAAAGGAGCTGGTGACGTTGCCACGCAAAACTCAATACAACAAGATCACCAGCCCCGAGATTTTGGAGCAGGTGTGCAAAGAAAATAAAGAAATCAAGCGAGATTTCCTTACATACTTAAAGTCCACGCAACACAGCACGAGCACGATTGCGGCTTATGAGAACGACATCGACATCTGGTGCGCCTGGAATTTGAAAGAGAATAGGAACAAACCGTTTGTGGATATGACGAAACGGAATTTGATCGCTTTCCAGAATTGGCTCATCTATGACAACGGCAACTCCCCCGCTCGTGTCAAGCGCATCAAATCTACCCTATCTTCTATGAGCGCTTACATCGAGGATATCCTCGACGATGAGTATCCCGGCTTCCGCAACATCATCGGCAAGGTCAAATCCCCTACTGGCCGTTTGGTAAGAGAGAAGACAGTCTTTAATGAGGAAGACCTTGATGGACTTCTTGCCACCCTTACTGAAAAAGGCCAGTACATGCAAGCTTGTGCGCTTGCTTTGGCGATGTTCGGCGGGCGGCGTAAGAGTGAGCTACCGCGCTTCAAGCTCGACTGGTTCACCGACGAGAACGTCATTTACGGGTCACTCTACAAGACTCCGGAGAAGGTTAGAACCAAGGGTGCTGGCGAGGGCAAGTATATCTATTGTTACACTCTAAAACATAAGTTCGATCCGTATCTAAAACGGTTCGTCGAGTGGCGGGAGTCCAAAGGTGTCGAAAGCGAATGGCTGCTCTTTGACCAGAACAATCCGGCAGAGCAGTTGCCGGTGTCTACATTGAACAGCTGGGCGAAGACGTTCTCAGCTATGCTGAATGCAGATTTTTACTGGCACAGCATTCGCCACTACCACACTACATATCTAGCCCAGTCCGGTCTGCCGGATCCCGTAATTCAGAATTTGATTGGCTGGGCATCGTCCGACCTCGTCCGTTTGTACGATGATACGTCACAGGACGAGGCCATTGGAAAATATTTTGACGAAAACGGCATCAAGGCCGACGCCGAGCAGAAAGGCTTGGCAGATTTGTAACGCAACAAAGGAATCGCAAGAAAGGATGATTGATTATGACAAAGAAAGATTTTAGAGATTTGGTTTTGGACTCTGCCCGCGAGATCACCGGGATCAACTATTTTAAGAAGGACGGCACTATGATGATCGATGCCGTCGTGCTGGCTCTGGAGAAAGCACTGGTCAGCGGCGAGGACGTCGAGCTGTTCGGCTTTGGTAAGTTCAAGGTGAGCGCTTCTAAGCCTCGTAAGGTCACCGGCATCGATGGTAAGACCTACGATATTCAGTCCCACAACGTTGTGACCTTCAAGCCTAGCTCCAGACTAAAGCGCGGTGTGGCGCAGGGTATCCTTCGCCCCGCCGAGTAATGAGGTGATTGTGTGCCGAGAAAATCGTTAAAACCGAGCGCCGGCGACGTTACCAAACAGTCATTTCAATGCATTGCATGTAAGAGCAATTTCACAAAACAGCGAAACAACTTCCCCGCATCTCAGAGTTCACTGTATGCGGGGAATAACTTTTACCTTCCGTGGTGTTGGCGCTGCATCGATGGCTTCTATAGACGTTACCGCGATGAGTGCGGGCTTTCCGAGGAGGAGACCATTAAGCGGCTGTGTAGTAAATTCGATATTTACTGGCAAAAGGAACTCTACCTGAAGATGCCGTCTGCTGTATCCACTACGCAGTCTAGGATGCGGACGTACATCGGCAAGACGTACCTCACCCAGTATGCAGGTAAGACTTACGACAATACAATTGCTGAAGAGGCGGCCGCGGCTCTTTTGTCTGTGAGCAAACAGGAGCCCGAGGAGACCCAAGAGCAAAAGCGAGAGGTACCAAGAAAACTCATCGACTTCTGGGGGCGCGATTTTGACCCCGATGATTATTTCGACCTTCAGGCGTCCTACGAAAGGCTGACTGCCGGTAAGGCGATTGACGACCCGGCAACTCAGATGCTCGTTAAGCAGGCGTGCCTATCGGAAATCGAAATTGCAGCTCTAAAGCGTGAGGGCAAGCCATACGAAAAGCAACAAGCTTCGCTCATCAACACGCTCGGCAGCTTGAACCTTAAGCCGAGCCAGATCAAAGAGGCCGAAAAGAACTCTGGTCTCGATAATTTGCCACTCGGCCTCGGCATCATGCGCTGGGAACAGACAAGGCCAATCCCGGATCCAGATCCGGATTGGCAGGATGTGGATAATATCCGTGGCAATATGCTGACGTGGTATACAGGCGCTTCACTAAAGATGATTGGCGTGAAGGACGCTCCATACGCAGAGCTATTTGATGAAGCAATCGGTAAGTATACAGTCCAGCGCCCTGATGAACTCGATGGTGAATCTGCGGTTATGCATTATCTAGTTGAAAGTGGTGATAAAAGTGCTGAAGGAAACTAGATATAAGGTCATAGAGCCAGACAATACAAGAACAAAAGAGCAGCGCGTACTTGACGGCATGGCGGCATGGACGGCCTTTTGGAGAGCAAATCCGCATAGATTTGTAAAGGATTATTTAGGTCTAAACTTGCATCGATTTCAGCAAGTAAATTTAACGATGATAGATGACAATATATATAGTGTGTATATTGCAAGCCGTGGTTAATTAAGGGCTTGGCGGATAGCAACCGCCCACCCGTATGTTTATGGGTATGTATGCCCTTGGCCTCGCCGTGTAGTGATATACGGATGTTAACTCGGCAAAATCGGCGGATCCTAAACTTAGCAGCATGGCAACGCCGAGGTAACCAGCCACCACTGGTACCGTAACGCATAGGAGTTGAGCGGTATGGAAGCGATAACACCCCCACGAGTGCCGAGCACCTTACGAGGTGAAAACATATGCTGACCTTATTCGAAAGAATAAGAAGCGCCGGATAAAAAGCCAGCGCGATAACAATTGCAGGGCAAAACATATCTATTATCAATTTACTGTTGCACAAGATGTATTCTCTACCCTGGCACAAAAATATGTATTGCTGCCGGTCAGCGCAGTCAGAGTATCAATATATTGGAGTATATACAAAACCAGTTCATGGTTAACTCAGACAACCTAGCAAATGAAATTGATCACATAACTGTAAACCAAAGCAAAGCTGAGTGTGTATTTAAGAACGGTTCATACATCAAAGTTGTTACCGCGGCTGATTCAGCCCGCGGCAACCGAGCCAATATTCTGGTAATTGATGAGTATCGGCTGGTATCTGAGGATATGGCCAACGATGTGCTACGAAAATTCTTATCGGATGAACGACACCCAATGTACAGAGACTTGCCGGAGTATGCAGATTTCAGTGAACCTAATAAGCACGTGTACTTATCTAGTGCGTGGTACAGGGATCACTGGTCATTCTCGAAAGTGTATGATTACTATGACCAGATGTTGCGAGGTGAAAAATATTTTGTGTGTGGGCTCCCGTATCAGCTCGCAATCAAGGACGGCTTATACAGGCCGGGCCAAGCTTTAGAGGAAATGAGGGAGTCCCGGTTCAACGAAGCAAAATGGCGGAGAGAGATGGAGTGCGAGTTTACCTCTACGACAGAGGACTCTTTCTTCAATATGGAGGCCATCAACCGCAATAGGAAATTGAAAAACGCTATGGTGCCGGCAAGTGTCTCTACGCGGCTTCCGGGCAAAGACACCATTATCCCGAATAAGACTCAGGATGAGATACGCATCCTTTCAGCTGACATTGCCTTGATGAAGTCGACCCGTAATAAAGAGAACGACGCAACGGCGATATTTATCAATCAGCTTGTACCAAACTCTAACGGCAGGTTTTATAGCAATATCGTTTACACAGAGAACCACGAAGGAGAGACTACACAGACTCAGGCGTTGAGACTTCGTCGTCTCTACGAAGAATATGCAATTGATTACATTGTAATCGACGGCAAAGGCGCCGGTGCTGGTATCGTAGACCTATTGCTGGACGATGTTTATGATCCAGACACCGGTGATACATATGCCGCCCTGTCTTGCTACAACAATCCAGAGATTGCCGCCCGCTGCACAAGCGCAAATGCTGAGAAAGCGCTATGGGTAATAAACAACCAGACGGCGAAGTTCAACTCTGAGTGCGCATTCACATTACGAGAGGGATTTCGTTCTGGCAAAATTAGATTGCTGATCGGCGAAGACGAGGCAAAGGCAAACTTTATAGGACAGCGCGGGTGGGGAGCTTTGAACCCGATAGAAAAAGAAGCATTTCTATCCCCTTATGTCGAAACGACCCAGCTCGTGGATGAGCTCATAAATCTAAAATATGAAGACACAATGAACGGAGTCAAAGTGTACGAGAAATCTGGTTATCGGAAGGACCGCTACTCTTCGTTGTCGTACAACTACTGGGTTGCATGCCAGCTAGAGGAACAAGCAAGATCCAAGAAGAGATCCGATATCAACATTGACGACCTGCTCAAATGTCAGCGGCCACCAAAGATTAAGCAAAGGAGGTGAGGAACACGAGCGATAAAATTATTATTGAAGATGTAGAGCCGGCACAGAAAACGCAGCAGTTTTCCGTTGACTCGTTTAGAATGCCTGAGCGGTTCAAGCTGCTGAACCACCTGATTATGCAGGACTTGAACAACCGACCAATTAGCCCGACTTTCCGTAAATACACAAAGGAAGAGATTCTCGAGTTCCTGCGTAACCCCGCCAAGAACGAGAGGAAGCTCCGCGAGGCATGTATCAATGTATACGCTTTTAGCCCACACTTCCGGAGGTTAATTCAGTATTTTACCATGTTAACGGACTGGGCGTATGTTGTAGTCCCGTTCGCAATCGACGTGTCCAAGCTAAAACGCAAGACGGCACTCAGCAGCTATAACAGAGTTCTTAAGCTAATGGAGCTGTTCAATCCGAAGTCGCAGTTCCCAAGAATACTACGTGTGTGTTTGCGTGAGGATGTGTTCTATGGAACAATTCACGAGGTTGGTGATAATGTTACTATTCAGCGACTGCCGTCTGACTATTGCAAGATCTCATCTATTGAGGGCAACGTGTATAACGTTTCGTTCGATTTTTCTTACTTTGACGCCAATCAGGACAAGCTCCCATTTTATCCAGCCGAGTTTAGTTCCAAGTATAAGCGGTACAAGAAAGACAGGATGCGCTGGATTGAGCTGGACTCTCCGACCTCTTTTGCTATTAAAGCATCAGATGACATTGACACATATGCCCTGCCCCCGTTTGTAGGCGTGCTTCCAGAGTTATACGACCTTGACGATTACAAGGCTCTGAAGCTAACGCGTACTGAACTGGAGAATTACGCCATCCTCGTAATGAAGCTGGGACTCGACAAGAACGGCAACTGGGCAATCGACCTCGACCGCGCCAGGGATTTCTGGCAGAACCTCGATAGCGTCCTCCCCGATGCCGTTGGATCTGTGCTTACACCTATGGACGTGGAAAAGATTTCCTTCGATAGGTCTACTTCCCCGGAGTCTAGTGCCGTTGCCGATGCAACGAGCACGTTTTGGGATTCGGCTGGTGTCTCTTCCCTGCTGTTCAACAACAGTAAAGCGTCCAGTAATGCACTGCTGCTGTCCATCAAAGCGGATCAGGGAATCACCTTCGGCATTGTTAAGAACATCGGCGACATGGTGAATAGATATATCCAGTCTAAGAGCTACGGCCGCAATTTCAAGGTGAACTTCCTTGACGTCTCCCCGTATAACCGGGACGAGGTTGGAGGACAGTACCTGAAGATGTGTAACGTGGGCATGCCGATGGTGTCTTATCTCGCAGCTGCTTACGGCTTACCGCAGGCCGATATGGACAACCTGAATTACCTTGAGGACGACATGCTCCAAATCAAGGAGCGCTTCATGCCATTACGGTCAACTAACACAATGAGTTCCGACACCAGTGGGGACGCTGGGCGTCCGACCGAGGAACTCGGCGAGGTAAGCGATGACGGAGAAGTAACGCAAGAAAGGGATGAAGGAGAATGACCGACGGCTTGCCGTTCATTTATGTTTGCACGGTGCAAGACCGTGAGAAAATGCTAGAGCTTGGCTATAAGCTACTGGCTGGAAATGAAAAAACATCATTTTGGGTGTTCAAGGCAGACGATAGCATCAAAGCTGATCTTGATTTTGAAATCGGCACGTATGCCTATGGCAACACCCTGGTGTTTTAATATAGATGCTGCAATGCAGCTATTCTGTGGTAAGGAGGTGATTAAGCGATTTGGAAAAGAACATAAAACTTGTGTTTAATTCTAACCTGACAGACATCGTTGAATGCAACGACTCGTTCGACTCCGGCGTTCTTTACATTGCCTATCACGGCGACAACCGCAACGGTTCGTCTATTAGCAAAGAAGTCTTTGAGAAGTGCGCTCACACGATGTACGACGTTCCTGTAGTTGCTCACTACATTCGGGACGATGACATCATCGGCGGGCATGACGCAGAGATCGTCCGTAAGGATGGGCGTCCAACTTTGGTCAACATGACTCACCCCGTCGGCGTAGTACCTGAATCCGCCAACTACTGGTGGGAAACCGTTGAGGAAGAGGACGGAACTGAACACGAATACTTATGCACCAATGTTCTCTTATGGAAGCGCCAAGAGGCTTACTCCACAATTAAGGAGAACGGCGTGACGTCCGAGTCGATGGAAATCTCTGTCAAGTCTGGCAAGATGGACGGAGGCGTGTACGTCATTGAGGACTTCCAGTTCTTGGCGTTCTGCTTGCTAGGTAACTGTGAGCCATGTTTCGAATCTGCATCTCTTGCCACATTTAGCAGTGATTCTTTCGTAGCAGAATTCCGTTCAATGCTGGAAGATCTGCCTAGCGCGACAAGAAAATTCAAGGAAGAGGTGAGCAACAAGGAAATGAACAGGAAACTAAAACTGATGGAACAGTATGGTCTCACTCTCGATGACCTCGACTTTGAGCTGTCTGAGTTCACCGTGAATGAGCTTAAGGAGAAGTTCGAAGCCATTAAGAAGAGTTTTGACAATGATCATGATGGATCCGAAGGCGGCAATGAAACTGCCGAGCCCGAGACCGTCGAAGATCACACTGCCGAGGGTAGCGGTTCTAATGAGTCTTTCGCCGGCGACAGCGATGCGTCAACCACTGGAGGCGGCAATGAATCGGAAACCAATTCTGAGGAAGATGACGAAGGCGCAGAAAATGAAGAAGACGACGAAGGCGGCCAAGTTCCCAAGCGCGTAGGATTCGCTCTGGCGTCCCAGCTGCGTGACGAGCTCCGCCGTGCGCTTCAGAAGGAAACCTATATTGACGACTGGGGTGACGAGTGCTGGCACTTCTGGATGGTCGATTATGATGTTGACCAGAAGCTTGTCTACTGCGAGGACGCCAAGTGCGGCTGGATTCTGGTTCGCATGAATTGGGACTACGACGGCGATTCTGTCGTTGTCGATTTCAATAGTGCCGCCCGTGTAAAGGTTGCCTACGTTGACTACGTAGAGGGCACCGCTCAGACTGAGCAGATTGGTGAGGCCATGCAGGAGTTTGCCAAGGCGCGGGTTGCTACCATCACCAATAAGTTCAGCGCCGAGAAGAAGGCAATAGAGTCCGAGCTCGAGACCCTGCGCGCCTTTAAGTCTGATGCCGATAAGGCTAAGCGAGCCGCCGACGAGGAGGAGCTCTTTGCGCAGTTCGCGGATCTGAATGGTGTGGCTGAGTTCGATTCTCTGCGTGCTGATTGCGCAACCATGGACCTTAGCTCCATCGAAGAAAAGTGCTTCGCTATCCGTGGCAGACAGGTGAATTACTCTGTCAAGCCCAAGCAGAAGCATAACACCGTCCTGCCTGTTGGCGATGGCGGCTGCACCGAGGACGAGCCTTATGGTGGCGTCTTCGAAAAGTACCGCAAGCTGCGGTAAATATATTACCTAACCGCACTAACCGTGCGGCATTTTTATTTTTAAGGAGGAAAAACACAATGGCTTATACTGTGTTCCGTTGCGATAATATGCCCGGCATCGATAACCGTGCTTTCATTGCCTCCGTCTTGGTTCAGGACGCTAAGGGCAAGAACATTGAAGTCGAGAACGGCGCTATCGTTGAGGTTGGCGCTCTGGTTCCCGGCCAGCACGACCTGTACACTGCCAAGCTGGCAACTTCCAGTTCTGATATTGCGAAGTGCGCAGTCCTTGGCACCCCCGAGGTTATTTACACCGATTATGTCACCGAGAGGAATCTGGATGCCTTTAAAAATGAGGCTGGCGTTCCCGCTGCTGCTTACCTGCTGAAGGATGGTGGCGTCTTCTCCGTGACCAAGGAAGGCTTTGTTGGCGGCACCGCTCCGTCTGAGGCTGGCGGCACCGTTGGTCTGGGCGCCGATGGCAAGATCGACGCTTCTGGTTCTGGCCTTGGTGAGGTTCTGGCGATTGATGTCGTTGGCCGCTACACCTATTACGCCATCCGCCTGTAATAGAAAGGAGTGTGAAAAACATGGGAAAGAACAATGTTGATATGAATCTTGTTAAGCTGGCCGTCGATACCTACAAGGGCCATCCCGAGAAGTATTCCGTGCAGGAGTCTCTGGACACCCTGTACAATGCTATTGTTGACATCAACGGTGGCACCAAGTTTGGTTATAAGGAGATGCGCGATGCGCAGTATAACGGCCTGTTCGCTCTGGTCGAGGAGATTCTGCCCCGCACCATTGTTGAGGGTCTGACGGAGGATGACTTCTTCATGCGTCTGGTTGACTTCCGCAACGTCGCCGAGGGCGACGAGGGCACTTTCGAAGTCGAAGACGTTGACTGGTTCGAGATTTCTGAGGTCGCTCATGGCTCCCGCGGTCTGCGTCGCCAGCGCCTGGGTGGCAAGGATATTGTGACCGTGCCTACCAAGCTGCATGGCGTTCGTATTTACGAGCCTCTGCGTCGGCTGCTGGCCAAGCGGACTGACTTCAATCAGTTCATCACCCGCGTCAGTGAGTCCTATCGTCAGAATATTCTGAACGATATTTACACCTTCTACGCTGGTCTGACTGACGAGCAGCTAGGCGGCACCTATTACTCTACCGCCGGTTCCTATGATGAAGCAGCGACTCTGGAGATGGTTGAGCATGTTGAGGCCGCCTCTGGTAAGTCCCCCATTATCATGGGTACCGCTAAGGCTCTGCGCAACCTGGCTCCTGCTATTCAGGGCGTTGAGTCCAAGTCCGATCTGTACAACCTGGGCTTAGAACTGTGTGCGTAATGCACGCCGTATAGGTCCCGTTCCGGGCAACTGGTTCGAAAAAATATCTATTGAATTGCTGGAAAACACTAAAGTCATATGTGCTACAGCGTGGCGGCGAACAGCCGCGAGCGCGAACGCGACGAAAGTAGAAAAAAACATATGAATGGCATATGGTTAAATCCTAAGTGCTGTAACAATGGGCAATCAGCAGCGAAGCTCCGAATAGGAGAACGTTCGACGGTCATCCCGCAAGGGAGTAGGACGCAAGCGCGTCCGAAGTGGTAGACCCCTATATGATAGGGTGAAGATATGACCTCTTCTCTATTGAAAGATAGAGGGTGCTTTGCACCGGCTGGGTTTAGCGGACCCCATAATTGGTTGTTAATTATATTGAAAAGAAGGGATAGCTTGAAAGAAACCGAAGACTTAACTGGTAGAAGATTTGGAAATCTTACAGTTATTGAACGATCCGATGATTATATTCAGCCGAATGGTAGACGCCGAGCGAGATGGCTTTGCTTATGCGACTGTGGAAATACAAAAACAATTATCGGAGAGAGCTTACGCGGGGGTAAAACTCTGTCATGTGGTTGCCTACAGAAAAAGAGAGCGGCGGAGTCCAGGACGAAGCATGGCGACACAGACTCTAGACTATACAATGTCTGGTGCGCTATGAAGCGCCGTTGCAATAACAGTTCCGTTCCAGAATATAAAAATTACGGCGGCCGCGGGATTAAAGTTTGCGATGAGTGGAATGCAGATTATAGCGCATTTAAAGGTTGGGCGTATGCTTCTGGGTACGATCCAAAACTTCCTCGCGGGCAATGCACTATTGATCGTATAGATGTTAATGGAGATTACGAGCCGAGTAATTGCAGGTGGGTTACGCAGAAACAGCAAATGAATAATGTTCGCCACAACGTCCACATCGAGCATAACGGAGAAACACACACGCCGTCTGAATGGGCAGAAATGTATGGTATGAATTATTCCACGTTCAAAAATCGCATACTTCAATACGGATACACATTCGACGAGGCGGTGTCATTACGTCCACACCAAAAACGCATAACAACCAATTAAAAGCTAAAGAATAAGATTACGGCAAATTCTACGGGTACGATGTCGTGAAGCTGCCTCAGCGTCACAAGATCGGTACCAACAACTTCATCTTTAACGATGACCTGCACATCATCGGCGCCGACGACAAGCCCATCAAGTTTGTGTACGAGGGTAACAGCATTATCAAGCTGACCGACGCTATGGATAATGCGGACATGACCCAGGAGTTAAGAACACAACTGGCAAACGAGCCGCTAGTTGCTTGAATTCATAGCTCCCGTTCACAGTAATGTGTTCGAAAAATAACCTATTGAATTGCTGGAAAACCCTAAAGCTATTCAAACCACAACGTAAGGATGAAATGCCTAAGCGTGATGGTTACGAAAGTAGAAAAAATTGAATAGATAGCGCATGGTTAAACCCTAAACGCTGATAACGCACGACCGTCCGGCCGTGTTTTTTTAATGGGCAATCAGCAGCGAAGCCCCGAACAGGGGAACGTTCAACGATCATCCCGTAAGGGAGTAGGGCGTAAGCGCGTCCGAAGTGGTAGGTTTCCCATTTCGGTGGGAAAAAGATATGATCTGCGCCTTATGGAAACATAAGGGAGGTACGTCAAGTACCCTACACGGTGTAGCGAGCCGATGAACTTACTGAGTGTGACAGCGGGACAGGGAGTAGCTACCTTTCCATGTTACTGGTAATAGCATGGATTACCGCTGTCGTACATACACCAACTTTTTACCAGAAAGGGGGTGCAACGATGATCAGGTCTTTTAAAATCAGGATATACCCAACAAAAGAGCAAGAACAAAAGATGTGGGAACATATTGGCGCTTGCCGATTTCTTTGGAATTGGATGATTGACAGGCAACACGAGCGATATGCACAAAATGAAAAACATTTGTCTGCGTTTGATATGATTCGCCTTATTACACCCTTGAAAAATGATGGTGTAAATGGATGGCTATATGATATTTCAAATGCAACGCTTCAAACGGTATGTAGAGATTTAAGCAAAGCATACGAGCTATTTTTCAGGAAGGTTGCCCGATATCCCAAGTATAAAACCAAGAAAAAGACACGCAGTAGTTTTCCGGCAAGAGCAGACGCCCTATTCTTCGTCGACGACAAATTAGTCAACATTGAAAAGGTAGGGCATGTTCGTTATAAAACTGACTTCAATTTTCCCATTGGAAAGAAAGTGACTAAGTTTACAAACCCACGAGTCAAATATGTTCTTGGTAAATGGATGCTATGTTTTGGAACGGAGTGCGAGAACCAAGCGCCTTGTGAATTATCGAACAAGCGAATGGGTATAGATCTTGGAGTAAAAGAACTGGCGGTAGTAGCATTCGAAGACGAGAGCTATGTCTTTCATAATATTAACAAGTCTAAAAAGATGCGAGAGCTCGAGAAGGAAATCAAGCGTGTCTCTCGGCGGATATCAAGAAAATATGAAGCCAATAAGGTTGGCGATGTATATATTAAGACTAACAATATTAAGCGAGAGGAAGACAAGCTACGCAAACTATACATGAAGCAATCAAACATAAGACAGAATCACATTCACCAAATCACACATTTATTAGTGTCCCGCCTTCCGTGTAAAGTTGTGATGGAGGACCTGAACGTTGTTGGCTTAATGAAAAATAGGCACATCAGCAAGCGCGTTCAGGAACAATGCTTCTTTGAGTTTCGGAGACAGATGGAGTATAAATGTGAATGGTACGGCATTGAGATAGTATTTGCAAACCGCTTCTTCCCGAGTAGTAAAACTTGCTCTGGATGCGGTACTGTCAAACACGACTTAAAGTTGAAAGACAGAGAGTATCAGTGCCCACACTGTGGTCTTATTATCGATCGCGATTATAATGCTGCTATTAACCTTATGAAGTATATAGCTTAGTAACACAAGCTATAGCTTTGAGGTGTCGTTGCACCTATATGCTGCGGAGGGATATACAAACCGGAGTAGCTTTGGCAAAACGGATCCCGGCGAAACAGTAAGTTCTAATGTAGAACACAACGGACGAATTCTATGATGCCTACGGTATGGGCTATGCCTCTGCTAACCAGGGCGGCCATGCTCGTATTCTGCTGTCCTAATTCATACACTGTTAATCAATCAAGAATGAAAGGAAAATTTTATGGCAACAACTTCTACTAGAGGTCGTCGCTCTTCAATGAAAGCAAAAACTGCACAGGAGTCTGCACCGGCAACCGCCCCTGCAACCGAGGCTCCTGTGCGGAGCGCTAAGAAGGCTGTCAAGCCGCGCGTTCGTAAGAGTCTCGACCCAAATATGTACGTGCCCGTGAAGAATGGTTTTCATGGGCGTTTGATTTTCCGTGACAAGGTCACCGGCGAGCAGTATGAATGGTCTGAGTTCGGCGACGAGATCGACCTGACTTTGAACACCCTCCAGAAAGCACGTAGCGGCCAGCGTAGGTTCTTCGAGGACAACTGGTTTCTCATCGATGACCCCGAGGTTATTGAGTTTCTGAATGTTGGCCAGTACTACAAGAACGCTCTGAACTTTGACGAGTTTGAATCCATTTTCGACCTCGGTAAGGACGAGCTCATTCAGAAGGTGCAGGCTCTGTCAGACGGTCAGAAGCGTGGTGTTATCTACATCGCTAAGCAGAAGATCGAGTCCGGCGTGCTCTACGACCTGAACGTCATCAAAGCTCTGGAGGAAACCCTCGACGTTGACCTCATCGAGAAGTGAGGTGAGTGCCAATGGGACTCAAGTACGACACCATCATTAACGCTTTCTTGCTGAAAATCACCTCGTATGATTACGTCAACATAGATGAGGAAGATTTTTACAATCAAGTTCATGTGTTCCTGCGCGGAGCCTGCTCCGATTTTGAGCATGTGTTCCGCCCACGCACCGGCTTCTCTTTTTCCGACCGAGACGATGAGGAGCGGTGCTTCAACTGGGAACTTCCGCTCACCGTTAAAACGGCCACTCGCAACGATCTCATCACTGAGGATGAGGTCGTTGACATCGTGTCAGAGGGCATGGTGATCCGGTGGCTAAAGAGCTTCTTGTATTCCGGTGACAGTCTCGATCTCGGCAACTTCCTGCAGACCAAGGACTTTAGCCCCTACTCCCCTTCCAACTTTCTAACAAGTTTACGCGGTCTATATGATGAGACGCGGGCAACCTACCGCAACCTTATCAACGATTTCTCCTATAAGCATGGAGAGCTGCGTGAGCTTCACATGTAAGGGGGCGGTTCAAATGTTTTCAAATGAAACACTCGCCCTATACTTTGACAACTTGATCGGGCGGGTATACAAGATTCTGCCGTTAAAGGAAGCAAACGAGAGCACACTGGCGGAGTACCTTGACAGCCTCGCGTTCGAGATGACCGGGCTGGAACTTCTGACAAGCCTTGCTGACCAAACATACTACACCAGCATCCTCGCCACTATCTCATATTTTGCAAAATGCATCGATGACTGCGACGTGGTAAAGGTGAAGCGCGAGGTGTTCCGCATGATAAACCTGTGTAAGAGATTGCGCGGATATTACCGAGGCGGTGGTTACAATGCGGGTGCTTGACATGTACAAGCGTAGGCTGGGTCTGCGCGATGACACTGCCCGTGACCGCTGGCTCCATAACACTCAGGCGTGGATTAACAAGAAGCTCCCACGCTCTCTATCCTATCATACCGCTATCATTGACGGCGAGGAGCGCAAGTGCGCTATACTCAGCACGCAGAACGACAAGGAGAAGAAGATTTGCTCCATGCCAGGCGAGGCGCTCGTCTGCGGCACCTACGTGGAGTGGATGGACAACGTCTGGTTGATTACTCAGCTGAACGCCCCTAACGAGGTGTATCAGACCGCTCTCATGACGCAGTGCAACTACCTGCTGAAATGGGTGAACGACAAAGGTGAAATTATCTCCCGTTGGTCGATTGCGGTGGACGGCACGAAGTACCTGACCGGCGAGTTTTACCAGCCGTACATGACGGTCGGTGATTCCCGCATGCAGCTGACCATCCCTCGGGACGATGAGACAGTTCTTTTAAACCGAGGGGTTCGTTTTCTTATTGACGACCCTGACGCGACTCAGCCGCAGGCTTATGAATTGTCAAAGATCAACCGCGCCGGTAATGTTTACAATGGCCATGGTGTTTTCATCCATATGCTGACGGAGAGTAACTTCAACCCGAAGACGGATAATCCCGAGTTGATGATTGCGGATTATTACACGCGGATCGGCAAGTTTGCAGTCCGGATCAACAACGCCACGGAGGATATACGTCTATCCGCCGGTGATAGCTTCCAGATTGATGCGTGCGTGCTACGGGACAACCTCCCATACAGTGATGCCACGCTCACTTACGAGTCCTCCAACCCAGAGTTTGCAACGGTTGATGAGGCCGGGCTTGTGACGGCGGTGTCCGAGGGCACTGTCATAATCACCGTATCCTATCTGACTTACAGCCAGAGTTTGGCTGTGACCGTCAATGGAGAGACTACCGAGTCTCAGCCGTACATTTCACTGTCCATTCCAGACGGCGTGGATAGCATCAGCGTCGGAGCCACCATTGAGGCGGTTGCCGTGCTGTATAAAGACGGCGTGGCACAAGACGGCACCGAGTTCGCAGCGGAAGTTGACTGTGCTTCAACTGTCGCTACGGTGACATGTGTAGATGGCGATATTGCTATTGTGGCCGGTAGAGACCGGCGCAACATTGGCAAGTCATTTACGCTAACTGTTACGTCTGGGGACGTGAGCACTTCTAAATCCTTTAAGGTTAGGGGGTGGACGTAATGGGACTCCTCTTCCCTATTCGTGAGTACAAGGATAAGGTGCTTGAGAAGATTCTTTCCTCACAGGAAATTGTTGACCTTATTGACGATGATGAATGCAAGACCGCCCCGGCGGTTGGTTTGCTTTATAAAAAGGTCTTCCCTTATGCCTTCATCCCTCCCACCGTTGACGAGGCAGAGACATACGTCTGCATCGAGGCTAACGTGGCCAATACAAAGTCTGACACCGTGTGCGACATCGAACTCATCATTCATGTTATGTCACACATCTCTATTATGCAGACAGACTTCGGCACCCGCGTTGATGCCCTCGCCGACGCCATTGACGACCTGCTAAACCACAGCAGAGACTTCGGAATTGGAAAGGTCACCCCCGCCGACCGCTACCCTACAAGCTGGTCGCTACCGAACTATAATTATGTGTGCCGCAAGGTGACCTACCTTATCAAAGATTTCAATTTCCGCTACGGGGCTGGTGATTACGTGTGACACCATTCTCATTGTTGGAATTGAATTCACCTAGTTCACTCTATGTTGCTGGCGTAGGGCACATCCGATGCCCAACCATCGGTGAGGTGGTTGCGTTGCGTGAACTGAATGGCGGGACGCGAAGCGGTGAGGACACGTACAACCTGTACCTTGACGCTTTCATCAGGACGCGAGCGCAGTTTCTCGAAGTTATCAGTGAGAACTTCACCGAGGAGCAATTAAAGGAACTCGACACCATCCCGCTGTTTCACCTCTACCTGTCGTTCACTGAAACACGCGAACTGCTCAGATCGGCCGTCCAGTTCTTCTTTGACGAAGAGGCGGTTGTCGATTTGGATTCTGCTAGTGTATTGCTAGTCAACGGGAGTGCTGAGCCCGATGATAAGATGCGGATTGTCGGGGCGATCAACGTGGATAACTTCAATGATGTCAAAAACTTAATTCTGCAGCGCAACTATGTTACGCCGCCCGCTAACCCGGACGGGAAGCGGCGCAGTAAAAAGATGATGGAGTTTGATGCAAGAATTGAAGCAGGGCGAAAAAAATCAACCAAGTTCAAGCAGAACCAGATTGCCATGCAGCTCGGGAATCTTGTTTCCAAGGTGGCGTCCAGTTCTGCTTTTACCATATCAGAAGTGTACAACATGACAGTTTACCAGTTGTACAACTACTTCTTTGAAATCAACACCTCCGTACAAATAAACGCTGCCCTAACGAGGTGGTGTGTATGGGGGAAAGAAAAATTTGATTTCTCTCAGTGGTACAAGATCACTAACGAGAAATAACCGCCGCCTCTGAGGCGGCTATTCTTTTTTTTTTAGGAGGAAAAGTTTATGCCTGGAATCGTAACCCAGATGGCGAACCGTGAGGTTTGCAACCTTGTTTTTGTGGACTTCAAGACCAAGAAGCCCTTCCTTGATGTGGACTACGCCAATGTTACCTCAACCGAGATGACTGGCGAGACCAACTATGCTTATGGTGGTTGGGGCCACCCCCAGCGCATTGCCTTCAACGGCAACCGTGAGGGCACCCTTACCATCGAGACCCAGATTACTCCCTTTAAGCTGTACTCTCTGATCACCGGCGGTGCTATTGAGTCTGGTGCTAATTGGCTGAAGCGCGAGGTGATTACTGCTACCGAGGCCGGTAAGCTGACTATTGCTGACAAGACTGTTACCACTGTCAGTGTTATGGCTCTGGACGATGGTGATGGTAATCCCATTGACGGTACTGCCGCTGATGGTACTGTCACCGCTGCTGATGTCGCTGTTGGCAAGCGCTACGCCTGCTACTATGCGGTTACCCTGGATGACGCTAAGAAGATTTCCATCAAGTCCACCACCTTCCCCAGCTACTTCACTGTGTACGCTGAGACCAAGGATAAGATGGAGGATGGTACCGACGCGCTGTATCGCATGATTGCCTATAAGTGCAACCCCCAGACCGACTTCTCTCTGGAGTTCTCTAACGAGGGCGATCCTGCTACTCTGACCATCACCTGCGATCTGCTGGCCGACTCCAACAACAACATTCTGGATCTGATTCTTGCCGACGAGTAATAGCACCCAGAATTACAACTAAAAAATAGCCTTCGAGGGCGTGGTGAAAAACAGCCCACGCCCTCATTTTTTACACGTGACTAAGGAGGTGGAATTATGCGTGTGCTAGCTCTCGATCAGTCCACCTCTGTCACTGGCTATGCCGTGATCGAGGATGGGCAGTACATACAATCTGGCACTATTGATATGCGGCGGAATCATGACGCAGGTAGCCGTCTGAAAAACATGATGCTACTGATTGGCCAGCTTATCAACTCTAAGCGTGTCGACAAAGTAGTATTTGAAGATGTCCAGCAGCAAACAAATTCAGCCACGTATAAGCTGTTATCGCAGCTACAGGGTGCTATTATCTATTACTGCTATACGAACGACCTGGGTTTCACAATCCTAACATCCAGCGCGTGGCGTAAAATTTTAAAGTTCGAACAGGGCAAGCGTGTACTGCGCAGGCGCTTAAAGGAGCAGTCCATTGAATATGTGAAAGAACACTGCGGTAAAGAAGTATCCGACGATGAGGCTGATGCGATTTGCATTGGCTTCGCTGCAATCGAAGATAACCGAATTTGAAAGTGAGGGAAATTATGTCAAAGAAGAATGATAACACTAGAGTCTCTGTTAATTCCTTTGAAAAATATTACAAGACTTTTGACAACGGCACCCATGAGGTGGAGCTCAGCAAAGACGCATGTAAGCTTGTATTTCACGTACGTCCCTGCGTAAACCTGACCGAGCTTGGGTCAGCATGTATGACCATCGCTGAGTCCTGCTTTAAAGACAAGCAGTACAGAGCCTGGTTCCGCGAGTACGCGACCCGCCGTACTGTAATTGATACGTACACGGATATTAGGATGCCAGAGGATGTGAACCGGGCGTTCGACTTCATCATGGGCACAGACGTGTACGAGGGCGTAGTTTCAAACATTGACGAAGACCAGTACACCATGCTGATCACCGCCGTTGACGAGCAGATCGACGCTCTGATCGAACAGTACAACAGCTCCCGTGAACAGGAGCTAGACGAGGCATTGACAATGTTACGGATTGTCGCCCAGAAGTACAACGAGCTCATTGTACTGTGCAATGAGATCGCCGGTGACGAAATCAAAGGATTGGCAGCCAGACTTCAGGAGAGCGCAAAGGACGTGACCGATGAGGTGGCCGCCGTTCGTGAGAAAGTAAATATGGCGCAGGCAGCAGCCGCACCACAAGGCGAGTGATTATGTGAAAGTTTTTGAGAACATGGCGGCCTTGGAGGCTTACATCCTAGACCAAGTCAAGGACTGCCTATACAACGAAATCGGTGATGAAGCAGAACATGCCATTCAGCGTCATATAGAGTCGGACGTATACGATGCATACTCCCCTACGCAATACGAGCGTAGGGGTTTACTGCGTTCTGGCAGGAATCTGGACCGCTTTCCAAACGGATTTACCTTGACCATCCTTGACAATACCCCAGGCAATACTCCAATCGGAAAAGGATACCGCCCGACCGGGACGGATCTGTCCGAGATTATCAGTACTGGTGCTCAGGGACATGGTTACGGTAGGTGGCGCGGGGCGTTCGCTCGTCCATATATGAAAAACGCCGAGAAGGAAGTGGCGGCTCAGGTTGGTCCGCTCATCCAGAAAAGATTTAGTTAAGAGAGAGGTGATGAAATGGCTGAGGATATTGGCGTAAAGATAAAATTGTTGCCAACTATTGAGCTTACTGACGTGCAGGATGCCGTTGACAAGATAGGCGGTAACGTGAAACTCAATATCAAGGACGTCGCCATCGACGGGAAGTCTCTGAATGATATCAGCAGTGCGATAGAGAAAGCAGCAGAGGCCGCCAAACCAAAAATTCAATTTGACATAGATAAGAAGAGCGTCGGCGAAGTCACTTCCGTTATGGATTCTATTCGGGAAGTGTTTAAGAACAGATCTATTTCTGGGGGCAACCTCGAACGCGCTATGAAAGATGTCGGGGGCACGGCAAGCGCCACCCTAAAAACAATAGCAAGTGTTCGCTCATCTATTGACAATGCCGGAAAGCTCAACGTATCAGTTGTTGGTACAGACTCACTGCAAAGGGCCGTCACGCTTTCCGTGAAATATGATACCGTTCAGGGGGAGATGATCAAACGATCTGTTAGTCTGAACGACAGTTTCAAAGACAGAGCAAACGCCTTTAAAGCCATTGAAAAAGCCTATGGAGATCTTCACAAGGCTGAGAAAAAGCTTGGCGATGCAAGACGAACTGGCAAAGAGCAAAGCGAGATTGATGTCTTAAGAGGTCAAAGCTATTCTAGGTATAAAGAGCTAAAGCAGGCTAGAGGTGATTTTGAGGCAAAGTTCGGCGCGTATAATGCGGACGAACGGAAGATGATAGAGCGGCTACGTGGAATGCGTAGTGAGCAGTCTTCATTACTTCGGGAGCAGATACTCAACAAGCAAAGGAGCTCGTTGGACAAGGACAGAGCAAGCGGCGTCGAGAAGACGGCGAGACAATACAGAGAGGTCGCCGACATTCAAGCAAAGCTTTATGAAGCAAGGCGGAATGGGGATACGAGCTTTGCGTCTTCGCTAGAGAAAGACTTGTCTGAGGCGACCGCCGAGGCAGGAAGACTTCGAGACGCGTTAGGCGCTGTCGACAAATCCGAGCAGAAGATACTTGACGATGCGGAAGACAAGTTGTGGAAGACAATTGATAAGCAGAATGACAGCCTTAGGAAGGCCAGCGAATCAGACAGAGCAGGCGACATCGAGAAGACCGCACGGCAGTACAAAGAAGTTGCCGAAATCCAGTCTAAGCTTTACGAAGCAAGGCGGAACGGAAATACTAGCCTTGCGTCTTCAATGGAGGAAGACCTGTCTAAGGCAACTTCTGAGGCCGGTCGCCTGCGAGATGCACTTGGGGCTGTCAGCGAGTCAGAACAAGCCATACTTGACGATGCGGAAGACAAGTTGTGGAAGACAATTGATAAGCAGAATGACAGCCTTAGGAAGGCCAGCGAATCAGACAGAGCAGGCGACATCGAGAAGACCGCACGGCAGTATGAAGAAGTAAATAAGCTGAAAAGCGCGGCTTTTACCGCATATAATAAAGGTGATATGCCACGCTACGACACTCTAACGAGCCGGATGAAAGAGGCTGCAGAGGCAGCCGTATCATACGAGAAAAGCCTTGGTTCACTGAGCGCAGAAGAGCAGAAAAGAATTGACATTTCTAAAGATGCTATTAGGCAGACGGCCCAAGATCAAAAAGATTATCGAGCAAACAAGTCACGTATTGACGATGAGGCTAAAAGAGTATCGGACCTCAGCGACATTGACAGCTTGTACAGAAGGGCCGCTGACTCTGCCAGGGACTATTTTAAGGCAATAAAAAACGGAGAACATAATGAGGCAGATAGGCTAAGATCAATTGTTCGAGACGAGTACGCCAACGCCGAAGCTCGCGCTGCTTTCTTTAAGAACCCTACCGAGCTTGAAGCCCAGGAAATAGCTAACTCTCGATCCAGGTTCTCTGATGTGGTTGAACGAGAACAAACCCGCAGGGCCGACGCCGCTGATGCGGCTGCTGAGGCAGAACAAATACAAAGAAGAAAACAGTGGCTAAAGGATCTTGCTACCGAATATGCGTCCATGGCGAAAGCGCAGGAAGGTATTTACAACGCCAAGAAAACCGGAGACCAAAATGCATTAAAGTCATTCTCTGAGCAGTACGAAAAAAGTGCAGCTACAGTAAATCACCTTACACAGAGTTTGGGAAAGCTGTCGGAAGAAGAGGAGCGCCAGGTAAAAGCGGCCGAGCAGCCTTATTGGAATGTACTTGAAAAGCAAACTGGTCAGGATGTCCTAGATAAGCGGGCCAGTGATCTCAAGAAAATTACAGGGATATACGAGGAGCTCGCTAGTGTTCAAAAAC
>Ga0326511_10001236_pt1 | contig 21500 bp, 16 predicted proteins | sample 0_2496_0518_D_FD_203701 | JGI IMG/M metagenome (GOLD analysis project Ga0326511, IMG submission 203701) | Bovine rumen microbial communities from UC Davis, California, United States - 0_2496_0518 | ecosystem: Host-associated > Mammals > Digestive system > Stomach > Rumen | place: USA... | reverse complement strand
GCTGGATTTACCAGAAAGGGAAATACATGACAGAGAAAGAATTACGAAAGCTGAACCGTGCCGAGCTCATTGAGATCCTATACTATCTGAGCCGTGCGAACGATGAATTGAAGGAAGAAAACGAACAGCTGAAAGCAAGGCTGGATGCACTCGTCGGTGAGGCGATCGCATCAAAGCGGCAGGGTGCCGCAGAGGATGCTGTGTCGGAGGAACACGAGGGCATGGAAAGTGCAGAGGTATGATAGAGGAAAAAGAAACGCGACGAGACTTGCCGACCACGGCGCAGTTTGAAGCTGAGCTGAAGCGGTTACGATATAGACAGAACTTCATAAGGACATTGTGGAACACGGTGAGCTCCCTGATCGTTGTGGCTGCGATAGCGGTCATCATTTCAACGATGCTGCTCCCGGTGCTGAGAGTGACAGGCACGAGCATGACACCGACCTTGCAGAACGATGAGATCCTCATCTGCAACAAGCTGGGCGACATCAAACAGGGCGACATCATTGCATTCTATTATAATAATAAGGTACTCCTGAAGCGGGTCATCGGCTTGCCGGGAGATACCATCGACATCGCGGAGGACGGAACGGTCTACCGGAATGGCGAGGCGCTGGAAGAGAATATTGATACAAGATAACGATATATAGGATGGGCTGAAAATGGCTATTTTACGACTTTTTTGATGAATGAATGTTTTAACGATTAGAACGTACAATTAAACGATTAGGCTGTACATTTTAACGAACTGGCGATACTTTTTAATGATTACCCTATACATTTTAATGAACTGCCTACAAATTTTAACGATTATCGGAGTAATCATTAAAATGTACACGAGTGAAGGACAGCTTCTGAAAAATGTCGAAGATTCGGCGGATAATAGTGAAAGAAAACCTGTGGAAATCCACAGAGAAATCATTTGAGAGATTGAGATGGAAGAAGAGAAGAAGATCATATCAGAAGAAACAAAAGATATCCCAACCACGGCACAGTTTGAAGCTGAGCTGAAGCGGTTACGATATAGACAGAACTTCATAAAGACACTTTGGAGTACGGTGAGCTCCCTGATTGTTGTGGCTGCGGTGGCGGTCATCATTTCAACGATGCTGCTCCCGGTGCTGAGAGTGACAGGCACAAGCATGACACCGACCTTGCAGAATGATGAGATCCTCATCTGCAACAAGCTGGGCGACATCAAACAGGGTGACATCATTGCATTCTACTATAATAATAAGGTACTCCTGAAGCGGGTCATCGGCTTGCCGGGAGATACCATCGACATCGCGGAGGACGGGACGGTCTACCGGAATGGCGAGGCGCTGGAAGAAAATTATGTAAATGAGTTGGCATTGGGTGAAAAAGACGTGGAAACGCCGCTCACCGTGCCGGAGTCGCGTTATTTTGTGTGTGGCGATATTTGTCAGTGCTAATTGATACAAGATAACGATATATGGGATGGGATGAAAACGGCTATTCTGCGGAGTTTTTTGCATGACGCACATATCGGAGATTTCACCGGATATGCCCCAGATAGAGGGGCTTGATACAAAAAGGGTATACATTTTAATGATTACCCTATACATTTTAATGAACTGCCATATAATTTAACGATTATCAGGAGTAATCGTTAAAATGTACACGAGTGAAGGACAGCTTCTGAAAAATGCCGAAGATTCGGCAGGTAATAGTGAAAGAAAACCTGTGGGTATCCACAGAGATCATTTGAGAGATTGAGATGAAAGAAGAGAAGTAGTATGAAAAATGGGAAAATGCGTTGATTTTTGAGCAGGAGCTGTATAGACGAGAAAGTGAATAACAGTTTGTATATTTTTAAGGATAATTGCATGGCAATATGACCAAATATGGCGCACAGCATCTGTGCAAAATGTGGAATGCTCGTTGGCTTATTGACTTTATATGCAACTCATAGTATAATTATGATATATTAGCGCTGAAGGTCTTTCATATGTGTGGGACTTGCGCATATCCAGTTTGTATAATGATGGCTGGATTTACCAGAAAGGGAAATACATGACAGAGAAAGAATTACGAAAGCTGAACCGTGCCGAGCTCATTGAGATCCTATACTATCTGAGCCGTGCGAACGATGAATTGAAGGAAGAAAACGAACAGCTGAAAGCAAGGCTGGATGCACTCGTCGGTGAGGCGATCGCATCAAAGCGGCAGGGTGCCGCAGAGGATGCTGTGTCGGAGGAACACGAGGGCATGGAAAGTGCAGAGGTATGATAGAGGAAAAAGAAACGCGACGAGACTTGCCGACCACGGCGCAGTTTGAAGCTGAGCTGAAGCGGTTACGATATAGACAGAACTTCATAAGGACATTGTGGAGCACGGTGAGTTCCCTGATTGTTGTGGCTGCGGTCGCAGTCATCATTTCAACGATGCTGCTCCCGGTGCTGAGAGTGACAGGCACGAGCATGACACCGACTTTGCAGAACGATGAGATCCTCATCTGCAACAAGCTGGGCGACATCAAACAGGGTGACATCATTGCATTCTATTATAATAATAAGGTACTCCTGAAACGGGTCATCGGCTTGCCGGGAGATACCATCGACATCGCGGAGGACGGGACAGTCTACCGGAATGGCGAGGCGCTGGAAGAGACCTACGTTTCGGAGTTGGCATTAGGTGAAAAAGACGTGGAAACTCCAATCACTGTGCCGGAGTCGCGTTATTTTGTGTGTGGCGACCACAGAAGCGTCAGCATTGACAGTCGAAGCACGAGTGTTGGCTGCATTGCGGAGGAAAATATCATCGGGAAGGTTTTTGTGGTCGTGGGACCGCTCAGGAGCTTCCGGTTTTTGTAAGAAATCCGATCAGGAGGGATGGAAGATGTTGTTAAAATTGGATCATTTGCGAGGTTCCTCCGGAGCGGGAAGGTGTATTGTGAAAATCGTTGGGAAAGGAGAGTGCAGTCGTGAAAGATCTGAAGAATAAGATCCGGCAGATGCTGAGAGAGAAGAAAATCCATAACCGTGCGGTCGCTCTGGTTACTGCACTGTCAATGATCACAATGATGACCGTGCCGGAGATCGGGACGGCACTGAACAGGAACGTTCCGGATGCCGCAGCACCGATTTCGCCCCTGATTACATCTGCCGAGGACGGAACCGTCCGCATTGATGATGCGGGCTGGATCGACGGCGAGTGGACGGCAGTCACCGGACTGAACATCAACAGCTATGTGGATAAGCTGTATCTGTCCACAACACCACCGACACAGGGCAACAAGGGCACGCCATATACGGAACCTAATGTGGATTTCCCGGTAGACGACGGCGCTTCCACAAGCCTTTACATTTCGATGGATTATTCCATTCCGAGAGATGTACTGGAAGAAAAAGGCATCTTGACAGATCCCACAGTGGGGACCCCGGAGCATTTTTTGCAGTTCGAGCTGGATGATACGGATTTCACCATCTCGAACAGTATGTGGGGTAGCTCAAAGGTCGTTTATGACGGCAGCGAAGGTGCACCCAGCCCTGCCGGTTATTATTCATTAAGCAAAGACACAGGACTCCTGACGGTACGACTGACAGATGATTATCTGGCGTATCTGAGGAATAATAACTCCGGCTGTCAGGGCTCATTGATGATCGGCGGTTCGGTTCTGAAGGGCGAGGATGAAGAGGCTGACAGAAGCGTTACAGTTGCCGGCTTTGAGGTGAATGTCAATTTCCCCAACAGAATTCCGGAGCTGGAAAAAAGTAAGGTTTCTTCCACAAGCAACTCCATCACATGGGAGATCAAAATCAAGAATCCTGATGGCGTGATCGACATGTCGGTAGCGTCGATCATAGATGTGCTGACGAAGGCGACTGGTGAAACGGTCGCATGGAATGCAGAGAATATTGAAATTGATACCGGTGTATCGACCAGCGGTGTTACACTGACGGATACGGGTTTTCATATCCCGGAAAGCGCCAAGAATGACCCGGTGATCACCATCCGCTACACGCAGAAAAATGCCGAGCAGAACGTAGAGTACACCAACGCTGCAAAGATCAAACGGGATGGCAAGGATGACATTGAGCAAAAGAATCCTGCGACGCATACGATCGAGAATAAGCTGAGCGTCACCAAGAGCGGTGCACCGGACTATGCGACCGGTAAGCCGGATAATAAGATCCACTGGGTGATCAGGGTATCCAATGATTTCGGTTATCCGCTGAATGATGTAACGGTCGATGATATCGACTTCGATTTTACGGATACCAATATCGTCTCGATCACAGATGATACCGGAGCGGCGATCACAAATTATACGATCGAGAACGGCAATATCGTATTCGGACCTGATGTGAACTTCCAGAATGCGAAGATCTCGTTTGATACGCCGGTCGATCCTGCTGCGGCGAAGTCGGAAGAAGGCTACACCGTCACCAACAAAGTGAAGGCGACAAGTGATGCTACCGTGAATAAACCGGAACCGTCCGATGAGGTTCCGTCAGCTCCTGTTACCTATAAGTACCAGTTTCAGTTTGAAAAGTCTGTCGGCGGTACGAGCAGTAACAGCATGGAAAAGGTGCAGTGGAAAATCGCTGCGATCGCAGACTACGGAAGCAATTCCAAGGCAAATCTGGACGGCTATGTCATTCAGGATGAGGCGTTCATTGGCAAAACCATGGGTACGGATATCACCTACAATGCATGGAGCCGCAATACACAGGTAGAAGCAAAGAATTATCTGACGTTTGACGGCCCGGATTCGCAAGGCAGAATCACGGTTCATGTAAGCGATGATGAACCGGTCTATGAGATCAACTTCTTCGTAGACCAGGAATATGCGGATGCAACATACAGTCAGGGCAGCTATGAAGAGTACAAAGCCGGCGGACAAGTCGTCATGACGAACACCGCAAAGGGCGAAAACACCGATCTCGGCGTTTCCGGCGAAAGCACGATCGGCTATACCACGCAGATGAAGGACGAAGTGACTTCTAAAACCTACACCGGCGAGGACAAATCCCTGAATGTGATGGGTAATCCGGAGGGCGAGGAAACCACAAAGCCTCTGACATGGGAAGTCGTTGCCCAGCGTGAGGGCGGCATTGATGCGACTGTCACCGTGACGGATGTGCTGGTAGAGACCGTTGCAGGAAGCCACTATATTACACCCGAACAGGCGGCGGCAACAGGCTGGCTGACAGTCGTAAAATCTGCGAACGCAAGCTTTACCGAAGCAACACCGGTGGATGCCGCTTCCTATGATGTGCTGTTCTATGAGACGGAAAGCTCCACAACACCGATCGAAAACTTCACCTCGCAGAGCGCAAAGAATGCGGCGAAGATCGAGGTCAAGTTTAAGGACGACATCGATGCGAATTATGTGAAGCTCGCCTACTCGTCAACGGCTGACCTGAGCAAGGTGCAGAAGGGAACCACAGGACAGTACAATAACAAGGCAAAGACAAAGGGCGATTACAAGACCGCTACCGGCTTGACATTTTCACGAGATGATCCGTCTCAGGTCAAGTACTTCAAGTTTGTTCTGAAGAAGCATTGGGCTGATGCGATGAATGCCAAGGGAAACCGTCCGACAAATCTGATGTTTGTAGTAAAGCGCACGACCGGTGATCCGGCGACCACAGAAAACTGGGAGTCGGTCGGCACCTATACCGTCAATGCAAATGCAACCTATGGCGCAGAGGATTTTCAATTCAGAGACAATAATAATGAGATCTCTTTCCCGCAATGGGATGTGACAGGAACTCGTTACTACTACAAGGTTGACGAGGTTCTGCCGGATGATTCCGGATATGTAGTGAAGTCACAGGATGAACCGTTCCTTGCAGAGTTTGCGAATGGGGCATCGAAGACGTACAATATTGAGAATGCGCCGGAGTCCTCACTGAAAAAACTCGCGATCGATGCGGGCGGCAGTGAAAAGCAGGAGCTGAAATATTCTCAGATTCCGAAGGTTACCATCAACGGAACAGAATACTACATGTTCAGATGGAAGGTAGAAGCGATCGTTCCGAAATTTTCCCCAGCGGTTCACTTCTATGAGACACTGCCGGATGACGTGATCTTTGTTGGACCGGACATTGTCAACACTTATGGATTGAATAATTCGGGCGGCAATTACTATCCGACGAAGAAGTTCAGTTGGGGAGAGCAGCAATGGTATGGCGGTGTATCCGGCGACCTGAGCTATGCGAAGGACGGCAATCAGATCACGATCACGGTCGATGCAGGATTTAAAGATGATCTGGAGTATTTCACCTACTATACCGCAGTACCGGTCAGCAAATACCCTGATCTGGTAGAGGGCGGTACGGTCATTGAGAATACCATCACCGATGAGGAGGACAATACCTCGACCGCATCCCTGACTGTGAAAGCGGATGAGGAGCCGGAGCCTGAGGAGCCGGAGGGACCAAGTGCTGTTACCAAGTCCTATATCAAGGCAGATCAGCGCGGCACGATCTCCTATCGGCTCGACGTCAATCCCGATGGGGATGATATTGCAGCCGGAGACACGATCCAGATCACAGATAAGCTGAGCGTCGAAAGCAGTGACCCGTCACTGTCCGGCGTGGAGGTTTCCCTGTCGAGCATCCAGGTGCACAGATATGTGACCGGTCAGAAAAGCGACCCCGTCATCACATCGTTTGATTATCTGCAAAAATCAAACGGCAGAGAAGACAAGGAGTACACCGTCACACCGGGCACCGCGAATTTTAACGGCGGCACAAAGAACATATGGGACATCGGCGGCTGGGAGGTCGGAGATCAGATCACACTGGATATCGAGACGACAGATGGAAATAATCCCGATTGCCAGGTAGTATTTTCCAGGGTAGAAAACAGCAACGATTTTAATAATGTCACGAAATCTGAAAACGTTAAATCAAAACAGGTGACTTATGAGATCCCGAAGGACACAAAGCGCATTTTCATTATGGATCGTCCGTACTGGGGTGACTCTACGATCTCTACCGTCATCGCATCCGGTAAATCGACACCCTACGCCTCTCTGATGGACATTGAGGTGCCGGACGAGGAGCATGTGTGGGTTGAATACACCTACGATGTGACCGGATACCCGACCTACAAGATCGAGCAGGGGCACTCCACAAACAATAAAGTGCAGTACTGGAAGATCACGGGGTTCATGGGCAAGGACAACATTGCCGCAATGCTTACACGTCTCAGCGGCGTCAGTGCAAGAGACGGGGATGTGAAGTACTGGATCAAGAATTATGCTCCAGGTATTGGTGAAACCCTCAATGACTATAACAACAATGACTGGAAATCCTTTACCGATGACCCGACCTTCGAGAATGAGCGCATCACAGTGACCGCGGGAGAGTGGGATAATGCATTGTACATCGTCGATCTCGGAAAGCTGGTCGATGAAAGCAACCAATTCGCACTGGAAACGGTAGACGCTGCGCCGAGCATTCTCTTTACCAACAGCGCATCCTACAAGGAAGCGAACGGTTCGGGCAATGATACCTCCTCTGGCAATGAGATGCAGGTCAGCTACTCCAACATGTCCATCACCGTGACAAAGTATCCGGAGATCTATAAGACCGATATCGGAAGCGACAGCATCAACACGCTCGCAGCAAAGTTCAAGGTGGCGAAATATGTCAAGAACGTCGGCTGGGTCTACGCCAGTGCGTGCCAGACCGTGACGAAGGGTAATAAAAAAGCCCGCAAGCTGATTTTCCCGACCGCTGCGGAGGGCTACACTGAGGTGGGCCATACCACAGCAGCAGGCGAACTGACATATCCGGAGAATGCGTTTACGCTGGAATTCGACGACACCGATTCCACAAGTGATCACAGCATCCATAATTTCATTCTGGATGAAAAGGAAGTGTACAAATTTGTCGAGATCGTCGCACCGGAAGGCTATTTACAGCCAGACTGGGGGAAAGGCGGTCTGACAACAAACAAGGACTTTGTATTCTGCTATGCATACGGCGGCGCTGTAAAGTCGGAGTATCCGCAGGAGATACAGTCCCAGCTCAAGACGTGGACAAAGGACAGCAAGCTGAATATCCAGAACAGCAGCCGTATCTCCATTGGCGCAAAAAAGGAATTCAGCGGTACACAGCCGCCGGAAGTCTCTGATGTGACACTTGCGCTCTACAGCGCGACCAATTCCGAAGGCAAGAACAAGACCCTTGTCGATGAAGCCTTCCTGGAGATGACGGAGGAAGAAAAGACCGCATACCAGGATACAAACGGTAAGCCATTTACATTTACAAACCCGGTGGTTCTGCATTACGATGTATCGGATGTCGAAAACCCCGTGAATACCGTTGGATGGGAGCAGCTCCCAAGCGGTAAGGACGGAAATGTGCTCTATTACTTTGTGGTGGAGCAGAGCTACACGCTGACTGAGAATCAGGTCACCAAGACCTACAAGCTCGATGAAACAGACGGAAAGTATTATGAATATGATACAAGTACCAATAGCTTCGTTGAGAATGGCGGAAACAGAAACGTCGGAAAGTACAGACCGATCAGCGACACCAAGGGCACCAAGACAAACGGCAGCGTGATCGAGATCAACAACAGCGAAGGCATTCTGATCCGGAAGATCTGGCGCGATTCCGATAAAAACGAGGTCGAGCCGCCTGCGGAATCAGGTTCCCCTGAAGGCAAGATGCAGATCCCGTTCAAGGTGACCGGCAAGCTGCACGGATACGATGTTGTGCTCGATCTTGGCGGTGACAATATGCTGAGCGCCGGCAGCTATCAGACGCTGCTGCCGGATTCGGTTTCTATTGCAGCACCCACTGACCAGGATGTCATTGATGCGATCGGATATACTATCGGCAAGACGTACCAGCTCAGAGAATTCACTTCCTTCACTGTGGAGGAGGATCTGACGGATAACGCGAAGAAAACGCTTCTGACAAACGCCGGATTCAGTCTGGACGATATCAAGGTATCGGGCAGCGCAAGGGACGGCTTCGGTGTATTTGAGATCATCAATACCAAGCAGGCCACCGTGAAATTCTACGTCAAGAAAAAATGGAAGACAAATGACAGCAATTACACGAATGAGACCCTGAGCTTCACGCTGTATGAAAGCAGCAACGGAACGACATGGACGAAAACAAACACTGCAACCCCCACGCCGACAAAGAATGCGGCAACGAAGGAATGGGTTTACGAGTACTCTGGTCTTGATCCCGACAAGTATTACAAGGTCGAGGAGGAGGATCCGCCGCTCGGCTATGAGGTGAAATACCTCACGACCCAATCCGGCGGCAAACAATGCGGCAACGAAAGCGACCCGTACATTGTAGAGAATGTCGCAGCGCAGAAAATGAAACTGGAAAAGGTCTGGACGCAGGAAACGCCCAATGATACATGGGTGAAGCTTGGCGTTTACCGCTCGTCCGATCCGACAGCCGCCGCGAAGCTGCAACAGTCACTCAAAGCACCCAGCCTGAACGTGACTGCTCCGACAGGCGGAACGCTGACACTCACGAAGGGGCAGATGGGAACCATCACAGTCGATAATGCTCCGGCAAGCTACTTCATCACACATTCTGGCATTGCTGACATTACGAAGTCAGACACGACATTTACAGTGCAGGGTACCAAGGCAGGCAGCACACAGCTGATCATGACCTACCCGGCGGACGGAGTGGATAAGACAGATGTGGTCGTCACGATCGTTGTCAAGGAACCTGCATCCGGCACGCAGTCAACGAACAATGCGCCGAATTCCACCAATTCCCTGTCTCCGCGTTTCTCCAGCAAGAATGCACCGCTTCGGTTAGGTGCAGCGCCGGAGACGGAGTATGCATTGACCGTAGATGAGATCTCGGCGACCAAGCCGTACCTCGTTACACTGAACAGCGAGAACAGCTATCAGTTTGAGCTTGATGTTCCGGCATATGACAGCAGCGGCAGCCTGTATTATTACTGGGTGCAGGAGTTGGAGGTCGGACAGGGCGAAGATGAAGGCGTTGTCCCGACGACGCAGTACACGGTGCAGTACCAGTATTCAGACAGCGATGCGGTCACAGCCGTGACGGATACAGATGTCAACGGCATCGGAACCGTATTTGTGAAGGTCTACAATACAGGCAAGGATTATCAGGTGACCCTCCCCGAAACCGGCGGACGCGGCACGAAGATCTATTACACGATTGGCGGAATGCTGCTGATGCTGGGGGCAGTGGGATATGTCACGATCAGGCGCCGGAGGTGGTCGAATGAATGAGACCCCGGACGGCACATGATACAAGAATACACGACAACAAGCCCCGTCCGGGGTGCGCGAGGTACCCCGGACACAATAAACATGATTTAAAAGGAGAATGATTATGAAAAAGACAAGAAGGATCGCAGCGATGATCGCTGCCCTGGCAATGATGGCAACGATGGCGGTGCCGTTTACGATGACGGCGATGAATGTTAGCGCTACAAATGTTACTATTGACACTTCAAATGACAATGCAGCTCACACCTATTCCGCATATCAGATTTTTACCGGTACTTATGATGATACACTTGGACTGACGATTACCGGCTTTGGTACTGGTTATAATGGCGCTGGTCTGGCAGCAGATACTGATTTCAGGGCACTTGTGATTACGCCTGCTGTTGCGCAGGTTGGTACTGCCGGTGAACCAGGCTATGTTGCACCTGCTGCTGCTGTTACCGTAGGTAGTTCCCTCGGAACAAAGACGGATGCGGCTAGCGTTGCACAGGCAATTGAAAAGCTGAACTATGCGGACGAATCTGCTGAAGCTGATACGCTGGCTACTATTCTTCAGAAGTATATTGGTACAGCAACTCCAACGACACTTTCTAACACAGCTCAAAATCTTGGCGCTGGCTACTGGATCGTATTAGATAGCTATGCACCTGCTGCCGATGAAGGAAGTCATAATGATAAACCTGATGCTGTATCCAAGTTTATTCTTCGTGTCACCGGTCAAGAAGCTCCAATCACTGTGACTCCGAAGAAATCGTATCCGACGGTTGTGAAGAAGGTATATGAGAATGTGAAGAGTGCTGATGTGGCATATGAGAGAGAAACAGATAAAAAATGGAACGATGTAGCAGACTATTGCATCGGTGACAGCGTTCCCTTTAAGCTCTACGGAACACTTCCGGATAACTATGCGGATTATGAACACTACTACTACAAGTTTACAGATACACTGGCTTCGCAGTTTACTGTACCTACCGCAGATAGAGTTACCGTCAAGGTAAATGGTACTGCTATTACAGATACCGGAAAAAACATGAGAGTGAATGTTGCGGGTCAGGTCATCACAGTATCTTTTGAGGATATTAAGGCGTTCGCTCCCAATGCGACAGATGTCATTACGGTTGAGTATTCTGCCGTTCTGAACAATACTGCTGTAATCGGTCTTAACGGTCAGGAGAACAAGGTTGACCTTACCTATTCCAACAATCCGAATATCACGTATAATCCGAAGACAAATGATGAAAATGAAGATGTACCGAAGGATGATAATGGAACACCAGAGAATACTGCTGATGATAAGCCCGGCACTGACAAGACCCCTGAGGACAAGGTTGTCGTCTTCACATATGAGGTTGACATCAACAAGATCGATGCGAACACCAAGCAGAACCTTGAAGGTGCTGAGTTCCAGATCAAGAGTGGCAGTACAGAAATCAAGTTTGTTGACAACGGCGACGGCACATATACGGTTGCTGACCAGACGCTCACCGCAGGTGTTACAACTACGGTCAAGTCTGATGCGAATGGCTTGTTCAAGCTCGTTGGTCTGGATGACGGTACATACACGCTGACCGAGACCAAGGCTCCTGATGGTTATCCTACTCCCACTGGTACTGCTGCTGATTTTGCTCTTGTTCTGACTGCAACGACCGTCAACAATCAGGCATGGAACGGTACAGCATCCAGCGCTTTGACAGCAATTGCAGGTACGCTTAATAATAAAGCGATGACCGCTCTTAGCAGCGGCTCTGTAACAACTAATAGCAACACCCGCGGCACGAACGGCGGTGTTTCCGGAGTTATCGAAAACAGCAAGAGCACGGAGCTCCCCTCCACCGGTGGCATGGGCACCATCCTGTTCTACACCGTTGGCGGCATCATGGTAGTTGGCGCAGGCGTTGTCCTCGTGACCAAGAAACGCTCCAAGAACGAGCAGTAATTCCCGAATATCCGACCGAAATCCACTAACACCTGATTCCCCTCCCTCCGGGGAGGGGGCATTAGGGAGGCTCTCATGAAGAAGAAAATATCTCTTTCCACCGTTATTTTTGCGATTTTGTTCCTCGTGGGACTCTCCGTGATGCTCTATCCGACCTTCTCCAATTGGTGGAACCAGAACATGGCGACCCATGTCGTTTCCAGCTATAAGGAATCGGTCGCCAAGCTTGACAACGAGAAGTATGACCAGATGCTCGCCGAAGCCCGCGACTATAACAGCAAGCTCGCCGCACTCTATGCGCCGTTCAGCAATTTTGCCGATATTCCGGGCTATGACGACATTCTGAACATCTCCGGCACCGGCATCATGGGCTATGTGTCCATCCCCAATATCAACGTGGAGCTGCCCATTTACCACGGCACCTCTGAGGGCGTTTTGCAGATCGCGTCCGGACATATCCAGGGGTCAAGTCTCCCGGTCGGCGGCGCGTCCACCCATGCCGTCATTTCCGGGCATCGCGGCTTGCCGAGCGCAAGGCTTTTCACCGACCTCGACCAGATCGTTGAGGGCGACACGTTCACAATCAATGTGCTGAATGAGGTGTACACCTATGAAGTGGAGCGTATTCTGGTCATTCTTCCGACAGAAACGGATAAATTAGCCATTTTCCCCGGCGAGGATATTGTCACGCTGATGACCTGCACGCCCTACGGTGTAAATTCTCACCGTCTGTTGATTAGAGGTCATCGCATCGAAACGATTTACGACAAGAAAGTGAAAGTTTCCGCCGATGCCCTGCAAGTGGACGAAATGAAAGTCATTCCGGTGATATTTGTGCCACTTTTGATTCTGCTGTTCATTTACTGGCACATCACAGGCAAGCGGAAACATATCCGGATTGATAAAAACACGATACACAATCTGCCGAAAGGTGGTTGATAAATCCCGAAAAATGGGCTATAATAAATGGAGGTGGTAATGATGAGCAAAACGAAAACAGGAGCGATGTTGTGTGCAATTGCCATGATATTATGGTTTGCAGCGGGGCTGCTGATTTATGATACTGCTTCCGCAGCGGAGAACGCAGGTTCTCTCACGCTCTGGTGCGTGAAAGATGAGGATATTGCTTCGGATATGCACTGGCAGATTTATCGTGTCGGTTATCGTGTTGATGATGATTATGTATTCGAGGGCGATTTTGAGGGATACCGGGCAACGCTCGGCGACAGGACAAAGCCGATGCTGGAGTGGGATGCTGACACGGTGGCGGCGGCTGGTGAAACTTTGAAGGTGAAAACGATTGTAGATAAAATCGCAGCTCGTGACGATGGCTACACGGATGCACAAGGAGCAGTGACCTTTTCCGGACTGGAGGACGGGTTGTATCTGGTTTGGGGTGATATTCTGAAAGTTGGCGATACGACCTACATTCCGAGTGCCATTTTCTTTGAGATGCGAGGCGATGACGCAAGTGTGCTGAACGCTTATCCGAAGATCGTATTGCGTACATTAAGTGCTGAGTCATACAATTACTCCGTCCGCAAGGTGTGGGAGAATGACGAAGATCAGCCGTGGAACAGAGCAGTTTCCATTGTCGTTGAGCGTTATCGTGACAATGAGTATTACGATGAGATCACACTGAGCGAGAGCAACAACTGGTCGTTTGCATGGGAGGATGAAGATATCCATCAGTGGTTCGTGTATGAGAAGGTCATCCCCAAGGGGTATACGGTGAGCTACAGGGAAAATTACACGCAGTATCTGATCGTGAATACGTTTGATGGCTTCACCGATGACAGTTCCATGACCGACATTCAAACCACAATCGTGACGGACGATTACTGGACAGACATCAACACAACGACCTCGAAAAGTACTGATGATAACAGTACAGAAACTACAAGTGTGAACACGACCGCACTGCACAGATCCGACACCAACACGACTACAAATTCCAATCATGCGACAAATTCCAACAACACGACAGCAAATAACAACACAACTCCGAAATCCTCCACCCGCACAATGAACACGCAGACCACATCAATTCAAACAACTGTTACCGAGGAAAAAGTGCCGCAGACCGGGCAATTGTGGTGGCCTGTTCCGGGCTTGGCAGTCGGCGGAATGCTGTTCTTCGGCATGGGACTGAGGATCACGAAGAAGGACGATGAAGAGTAAGAACATAAAGGCGGCAAGAATCGCCTGCTTCATATTGGGAACGGCGCTGCTGATGTCGGCGCTGTTTCTTGTTATTCACAACGTGCTGGAGGATCGCAGCGGCGGCGAGGAAGCTCGTGAGATATTGGACGTTTTGAAAGACGAGATCCCAGAGTATACAGAGCCGGAGACAATGCAGCTTTCGGAAAATTATGATCTCTATGCGGAGTATGAGGAAGAAACCATTCCGACAATGGAATATCTGGAAATTGACGGAAATGTGTACATTGGATATATCAGCATTCCGGCGTTGGAAATTGAATTACCTGTTCTGTCGGAGTGGAGCTATCCTAACTTGAAAATTTCACCGTGCCGATATGTGGGAAATTTGTATGAAAATAACCTGATTATTTGTGCTCACAATTATCAGACACATTTCGGTCGAATCAATGGGCTGCATACAAATGACATAATTATTTTTACTGATATGAGCGGAAAATCGCATGATTTCGCTGTTACTGAAATTGTACAGCTCCCCGGCACTGCGGTGGAGGATATGAAGTTTGGCGATGCGGAAAACTGGGATTTGACACTGTTCACTTGCACACTCAGCGGTCAGAGTCGTGTGACGGTGAGGGCGGTAAAAAGTGATGAATAAAAGGAGGTTTGAACGATGAGGAAAGGAATACTACTTATAACTATGATGGCTTGTGCAGCCGCCTTCACCTCATGTGCCAACACTTCTGAGGACGCTGTGAAACCTCTCATCGGTTTGGAGTGGTTCACTTCTTACGACGATGTGAAGGGGAGCATGGATAGCTACACATTGTTAGAAGAACGTGAGAAAACCGAAGAAAAAGTCCCACAGAAAATGCAGGACTATACAGGTGTTGCGTTATTTGATTATGACTGTGATTTGACATTGTGCTTCACAGATTCCGGTTTGATCGGTTTCAATTATCATGACATCAACCGCAACCAGAACTACAAAGACTGGTACAGCACGCTTGAAAGTGAATACGGCTTGCCCACGGAAGAGGGCAGCGGCATGGCATCATGGTACAGCAATCCGCTGGGAAAAGACACGGCAATTTATCTGTTTAACCTTGAAGAGGGCGTGCAGGTGTCGTTCTATGCAACTGCGGATTCGCCGGACAGGAGCTATAACAGAGTGGGTGATGTGTTCATCCCTACGCCGGAGATTCGGACGCCGGTCGTTCTGGTGGAGTTGCAGACGGATTTGACGAGTGAGGACGATGGCGAAACATTGCCGGATTCTCCCACAACGACAATATCAGTGGAGGAAAATTTAGCGGTCACGGATATAGCTGGAAACATTGTGACAGATGTGGCAGGTGATTCTGTATACATTGATGAGAGCATGGCAGTTGTGACGGATACGGAAAGCAATATCATGACCGATACCGCCGGAAGTGTTGTAACGGAGCGGGTGAGTACGGCTTCAACCGCACGGCAGACAACCACAACAACAGCTACTACTGCCAGCAATCCGGACAACGACAATGCCAAAACATCAGAGTCGAATACAGAAGAAATCATAACAAACCACACAAATGACTTCCTTCTGAATGGCTTGCAATTCTATGGCAGCCCGGATTCTGAGAGACGCAAGATGAACAGCTATACGCAGCTCTACGAATACCGAACAGAAGAACCCGGTCAGCCGTGGGAGCTTATCATGGAGTACGAAAATGTATCATATGAGGGTAAAAACTGCGATGGCGTACTTTGCTTTACAAGTCTCGGTTTGGTCGGCATCAACTATTTCGATTCTAACACAAGCAACTACAATTTCTGGGTGCAGACACTCACCGAAATCTACGGAAGTCCTGACGAAACACAGTACGACTACACGGCATGGAGCAGTTCACCGGTCGGCAGCGGCACGATGATTTATGTGTTCGCTCTGGAGGACGGTGTGCAGATCTCGTTCTTTGCGGATGATACGGGGTCGGAGTTGGCATAAAATATAGGCTGTCCGGTGGATGTATAATAAGTTATAATGCATTCAGATACATTCGTAAAAGAAAAAGCGAAAGATTTGTAGTGCCTGACAGTGTAGAAATGATGTAAGCGTAAAATAAAATGCATCCCAGATAGCAAAAAATCTCACCGAATCATACGGAGAGAGATTAGGATTCATTTCAGGGCAGAAGAATAGTTCCGGTAGGATGAGAAAACAAGTCAATCAGATATTTTTCGGCATCCAGTCCGGTTGCCTGAGCAGTCGAGAGAATAGAATACCATATAGCAATGGATTTTGCTCCGTTATGTGTATAGTGACGGATCACAGCTAATCAGGAATGAGGGCGAATAATGAATCTACAGAATATCAACATGATCTCTCAGCAGGAGTTTTGTGACTACATCGAGTACGATGACTTGCTGCTGCGATATGGAAATCCTGTGGCGATAAAAGCAGATGGCGGCACCGTTCTGGTGCTTATATAGAGGAGATATATGTAGGAGGCGATATTATGGTTTATATTACAGGAGATATTCACGGAGATACGACACCGGTTCACGACCTTTTTAATAAGTGTCAGCCGACAAAAGAGGATATTATCGTACTGCTCGGTGATGTAGGAATCAACTATACCGGTCAGATTCGTGACAGGCTGATAAAGCAGGAGCTTTCACTCTTGAAATCCACTTTTTTCTGCATCCACGGCAACCATGAGAACAGACCACAAAATATCTGCTCCTATCAGGAAATGCAGTGGTACGGTGGCCGTGTTCTGTATGAAGAGGACTTCCCGAATATCCTGTTTCCGGTTGACGGAGATATCTTCGACATCGAAGGCAAAAGGTGTCTTGTGATCGGTGGTGCTTATAGCGTTGACAAATTCTATCGCCTTCGTAAGGGGTATAAATGGTGGCCAGACGAACAGCCGACTCCTACGATCAAGGAATATGTTGAGCAGCAGTGCAAGGCACATCATGTGGATGTGGTATTCTCCCACACCTGCCCGTATAAGTATGTTCCAACAGAATGCTTCCTCCCCGGAATCGACCAGTCCACCGTTGATAACAGCACGGAGCACTGGCTGGACAGCATTGAGGAGATGCTTGATTACAAGGCATGGTATCTGGGGCATTGGCATATAAACAAAAGAATTGACAAGTTGCATTTTTTGATGCATGATGTGGAGATGCTTATAAATTGAATACCAGGAACGATCCCTCTTCTCCGGTGAAAACGTATTCACTGGTGGAGGGGGATTTTTTGTATATATGAGAAAAAACGGGTTGCTTTTTCGGGATATATGAAGTATAATAGTGATAGATGATTAAAATCTATAAGAAGAGGAGGATTATTGCGTGAAAGCTAAAAAGGACAAGGCGAAAGATGCTGCAGAAACCAAGAAAGAGAAAAAAACAAAGTCTCAGGATAAAAATGCTATTATAAAGGCCAAGGATGCTGTAATTAAGGCTTTGGATCAAAACGGAAACGGAACAGTCGATATAGAAGATATCATTGTATTGGCTATTAAAACTCCTGGTGTACACATCACAAGAGCAAATTTCCTTAAAAAAGAGCTCTTTAAGAACTATCCACAAGAAGTTATCGATAAAGCTATCGCAACCACGCCCGAACAAGCCGGTATCCCCTCTGAAGAAATAGACAAAATCGCAGACGAAGTAATCAAATTTGAACGAAACTGCGTTTCAGGTATCTCTGCCGCATTAGGTGCTTCCGGTGGTTGGGCTATGGCTGCGACTATACCGGCAGATATAATCCAGTATTACGGATATTCTCTCAGGGCGACACAAAAGCTACTCTACCTATACGGATTCCCTGAAATTGATTCCGATGAAGAAGGTTTGCAGCTAGATAGTCAAACTATCAATCAGATAATTCTGTGCCTGGGAGTTATGAACAGAGTAGCAGGAGCAAATAACGCTATCAAAGGCATGGCAAAGGCACTGGCTGTTGGTGTTGAAAAGAAACTGCTGAACGCAGCTTTAACGAAAGGAACTTTTTATCCGTTGGTAAAAGCCATAGCAAAATGGTTCGGTGTAAAGATGACAAAATCCATTTTTGCTGGCTTTTTCAAAAAGGCAATCCCGGTTGTGGGCGGAATTGTAGGCGGTGGAATCACTTTCTTCTCATTTAAACCGTGCTGTTATAGACTGAAAAATGTTCTTCAGGATACTATGTTATCGAATCCGAATCATAAATCAACGGCTGAAGAGGACGAATTTGTTACAAGCATAACCGAAGGTACTGTTATTGATGTAGACTATAACGAGATTATTCCTGATGATGGTGACGATGACGAAAATCACGACTAATATGTGTAGTCATTATAACTAGTATAATTTAATAATATCATAGTCTTCATGATTATCGAAAGTGAGTGAACATAATGAATAAGGAAATAGTATTGGCTGCGTTTGCATCTGGCTTTTTATCTGCAATATTGGTTAAGCTGTTGGATATTCTTCAAGAATGGAAAAACCAAAAAGCAGATGAGAAACTTCGACTTAAAAAAAAGAAAGAAGAAACTCTTGATACTTATATTCAGGAGAAAAAGAATGTGTACATAGAAGCCTTAAAGAAGCTTGCTGAACTTCGTTCCGGATTTGATATTACATATGATTTCCCATATAATAATGAGAGAATTAACGAAAAAATCGACGCTTTAAATCAAAACGCATCAGAACTATCAGCTAAAATAAGGCTTTATGCTTCTGACGATGTATTTAGTGTTTATTGGGAGTTAGTACACTGGAGAAAATATGCTTATACACGTAGTAGCGGCCAATGGCGGCTTTCTCAGGAAAGTAAAGAATTGTTTTCCATTAATATGACATTATTAGCAAGGTTAATGCAAAAAGATTTAGGGTTCAGAGAATATGTTGAAGAGCCTGAAATGATAGTTTGTCCAGAATGTGGAATTGAACATGACCCGTATAAAACTTGCAAATGTGGCTTAACATGGAAACAAACTATGGATAAATATAGAGAATCATTTATAAACGCGATAGAAGATGAGCAAAACAACAGCGACAATGCTACTACAACTAATGATGATATTTGATTAGAAAAGCCCAGTAGAATACCTTGAGTCAGGGTGATATCTATGGTTATCAAACTAAGCATGATATCTCATAAAATAAAGAAGGGAAATGCATAATATGGACATAAGAGAAATAGAAAAGATAATCGATAATCACCATAAGTCCCATGAGTTTTTATCAGGCAGTAAAGAACAATTAGTATATGATGCTCTTGCTACATTTGAGGACTTATGTTTTGGCACCTCACTCATGAGTGTTCTCAATCCGATGATGTTAAAAATAGTAACCGACCACATGGATTCTTTAAATCAGGCTTTAAGATGGATAGAGGACAGTGACCTTCCGTCTACAGAAAACGAAATAAACACAGATATTACTGAGGATAGATATGCGAAATGTATTTCCTTTTTAACGGACTATGCTTATCGTTATCAAATTATTTGTAGCGGATATATATCATTCTCTCGTAATAGACTGGACGCAACTGTTGATAATCAGACAGTAACTTTCATTCCTTCTGATAGCGAGAATAATACATCTTGGAATGATATTATTAGAGAAATGAATGATACTAACGCTACTGCACTCTTATTTGAAAGTAATCCAATAAAAATAATCAAGGCAAATTTACAACTTCAAGAAAGCATATCAATAGAAAACGGATATCTTGGTTATGAGCTTTCTAATTCTGCTTTTACCATTTTTGAAGAAATAGCAGAAAAGCAGTGGGAAATAACAAAAACGCTTCCAGACACATGGATGTTCGATGAGTTTTCCATACTAGAATACAAAAAAGTATGGATTGCGATTACCACTCATTGTTATGTTCATTTTGCTGGATGTGCTAAGATTTCTGACCCACGTATACGTTTAAAAAACCAGCTGATCCAGATTCCTTATTTACAATACATAGAAGCTATTTCTTTGCTGAGCGGTGTGAACACTGACTGTGTTAAAAGAATAATAGACTATATCACATTCGATCCGAAGAAAAAGAATGGTGATATAATGTATCAACCTATAATTGTAATCAAGGATATGGTTTTGATAGCTCCAATTTTATTTATGGGATCAAGGCCGGAAAGAAATCTGTTGTCTGTTGTAAGTTCAAGAAAAGACCGTCAGCATTCAAAAGAAGTAAACGATTTAGAGGATTTAATGGTAACTGAAATCGATGAATCGATTTCTTCGAAGGATACTCTTGTAATAATCAAGCATAAAAACCTGAATAAAGAATTGCCTGATATCGATTATGGAATTTACGATTCATTGACAAATGCGGTTTTATTATGCGAAATAAAGTGGTTTATGGCCGCAGATTCGACAAAAGAAGTATATGCCAGAGAAGATGAGATAACCCACGGTTGCGAACAATCAGAGGCTATTATGGCTTATGCAATGAGCGACCGTGCAAGGTTTATGAAGCAAGTTTTTAATATTGATAACTGCAACGATGTTGAACTGTTCTGTTGTGTTGTTGCAAAAAATAATATACGAACACAAAACAAGCATGTTCCAGTCATCAATATAAATAAGTTAAAAGAACTTCTTTCCACGAGAAATATAAACAGTGTTTTTCATACTATTCGGAATCATGAATATGAAGATAAGCTCCCATGTAATGCTGAGATAACAATGATGGACGTGGAATATGCCGGGTTTACTTTTAAATTGCCTGCAATAGGATGGGACGATATTCAAGCGATATAATTATTCAATGCTGCTGATTGTGGTAAGAATATCTAATCCCCCCACTCAAACCTCTTGTTTCAGGGGATTTGTTGTCACCATGACATCAAAATCAGGCTTCCGAGGCAAGTAGTAAAGGAAAACAAATCAACAAAAAAACGATAGCTTTTACCCCAAACAAAAATGCACCCCCTAAATGCACAGGGGTGCATTGTATCAAAATTATAGTTTTTAGCCATATTAGTACCCCAATTTTGATACAATCAAAGTTGGGGTGCATTGTTTTTTCTAAATTTCGTAAAATAGACATTTTTCAAGCAACAGAAAAACGGTTGCTTTTGCATATACCGTAAAAAACTGCTGAAAAGGCGGGGGAGCTGGACACGAACCATGCCAAAAATGCCAATAAAAAAACGATAGCAAAGTAATCGTTTTTTTATTGGC
>Ga0326511_10001235_pt1 | contig 21505 bp, 41 predicted proteins | sample 0_2496_0518_D_FD_203701 | JGI IMG/M metagenome (GOLD analysis project Ga0326511, IMG submission 203701) | Bovine rumen microbial communities from UC Davis, California, United States - 0_2496_0518 | ecosystem: Host-associated > Mammals > Digestive system > Stomach > Rumen | place: USA... | reverse complement strand
ATTAAAGAAAAAGTGCCGTCAGGAAAGGAACATCGCAAGAACAAGCATCGTTTTGCGAATGACTTTTCTCTTGATGACTTGATTGCTGACGTAAAGGGAGAAGAACTCCTCGCGATTGGTTCGCTTGGCGGCGGTAATCATTTCATTGAAGTTGATAAAGACGATGATGGTGCATTCTATATCGTAATTCACTCAGGATCTCGTCATCTTGGTGTCGCTGTTTGCGAATACTGGCAGAACAGAGCTATCAAAGAATGCCGTGAACTGACTGACCAGCGAGGCGAAGAGGTCGCAAAGCTCAGAGCACAAGGAAAGTCAGACGCTGAAATAAAGACAATCCTGAAAGACTATGACCACTTCTCAGTTCCAAAGGAATTATCTTATTTGAAAGGTGAGTCGCTTGAAGGCTACTTACATGACATGGCTATCGTTCAAGAATTTGCAGTACAGAACAGAGCTGCTATGCTTGATGTCATTGTCAAGGATATGGGTTTCAAGGTTGTTGAGAAGTTTGAGACTATTCACAACTACATTGACTTAAAGAATATGATCCTTCGCAAGGGTTCAATTTCTGCACAAGAAGGTGAGCGTGTAATCATTCCTATGAACATGAGAGATGGTTCGCTTATCTGTGTTGGAAAGGGAAATCCTGACTGGAATTATTCAGCACCTCACGGCGCAGGACGCCTTATGACCCGTGCTGACGCAAAGAACTCAATCTCTATGAAGGACTATAAGGAAGCAATGAAGGGAATCTTCACTTCCTGCGTCTCAGCAGCGACGATTGACGAATCTCCTATGGCCTATAAGCCTATGGAAGAAATTATTTCACTAATAGAGCCTACTGTCTCTATTGAAAAGATCATCAAGCCGGTCTATAACTTCAAGGCCGCATTTTAAGGAGAACTAAATGGCAAACAAATTTACTAGAAAGATTGACGAGATGTTCGCCAGATTCGGAAAACCTGGTGATAACTACATTATTCTCGGTTACTGTCACTCAGGCGATGAAGATGGCGGTACCCGAGATTACGAGTACTTTGACTGTATGTGGGAATGCTATGTTGACGGTACCCACACAGGTCCAGAAAGAAGAGATCGTTGCTTGTGCTATGATACTCGTGAACAGGAAGTAGCATTTGAAGAAGATTGGGATGAATTGTGCACTATGCTGTGGGATTCATACCGCGAGAATATGGGTCCAGATTTTGAAGGCACCAACTGTTATTACTATCGCTTCTATGCAGTGACGAAGGATCACAAACTTGTAACATTCATTTCACGAGGCGATTTTAGCGACCCTGATGAAGTACTTGTTGATCTTGACACCGTAAGCGAAGAACAGGCAAATTCTGCGGCTGATGTTCAGACGCTGGGCTACATTTACCAAAAATGCGAGTCAATTGAGAACTACCTCAATGACTTGAAGGACGAAGAGTTCCGTGAAAAGGCGATTAACCGTATCAAGGACATTATATGCGAGAAGTAATCTGCAGTAAGATCATGCCGGCATTAGGCATTTTGCTTGTAGTCGGCTCGTTCTTCTTGTGCTTCGTTCCACCGCTGCACGAGAAAGGCGATAAACTGCTTGAACCGTTATGTACACAAACACTGCCTAGTCTGTTCCCAGACAACTTGCCTAACTTGAGCGAGATGTATGTGCATTGGGATTTTTCAAAGATTCAGACAGGCACATTCCCGAGGTAAACTATGGGTTACACAATTAAAGCAAATTTCCCTGGTGGAGAGGTATACCCAGCCGAACAAGGTGGGGCGACACTTGACATCAAGGAAGCAAAAATTCTACCAGATAAGTTAGAAATGTATAAGTTTGCCGTCCAATGGTGCGGCAAGTATGCGTTTAAGATGATTGCTATCCACTAAATAAATAAAATAGGTTTAGTTCATTCGTGAAATTGAAGGCTCGCTGGAGATTTCTAATGAATAAGTGGGAAAGACGATGGCAATTTCAATTGGATTGGGTACACGACATGGCAGAATACGCCAAGTCAGTATGTCCAGATGTTGACTCCGTTAAGTACCGCCTAGCCTTAGAAGAATATGTCCACAGTGACCGTTTCATTCAATTTCGTGAAAAGTGGGAATCTGAAAATGGTAAGTTGGAGGATGAAACATGACACCTGAAGAAATGAAAGAATTCATGGACGGACAAATTGAAGAAATAATGAAACATAAATGGATAGAGTCAGAAAAAGCAGGTCGTGATTTAGGCGAGGAAGCAATTAAAGATTACCTCAAAAATTCTGCCTCTGCATATCGTGAAGAATGGAATAAGAACCATCCTGACTCGGTATAAATAACTAAAATGGTTTTATAAGGAGTTTTTCATGCAAGTAAATGAAGCGTTAAGAATTGACGGATTTGATGCGGAAACACAGCATGCCTTTGACAAGTTGGCAGCCTATCTAGCCGTATTTAAGCACAGAGCAAATCCTGCAAGTCCAAGATATGTAACTAAGCTAAATGAATTCCAGCTGAAGTTTATGGAATTTATGGACAAGGCACCTACAAATCGTGCAAAGCTCCAAGTAAAATCATACATTTCTGAAATTCAGAACCTTCTTGATGCTGCAGTCACTGCACCGCCCAAGGAAAAGAAAGTCAATCTTGGTGGTGGAAAGCTTAGAAAGGTCAAGGCCGAAAAGGAACCTGTCGTCTATGCTAACCAGAATGACGGTGGCGAGTATTATGATGGCGATGTTCATGTCTATGAAGCACCGGCTGAGGAAGATGATCCCGAAGTTGCCGAGGATTTAAAGACTCTCCGCAGAGCAGGTGCTAGAGTATCTCGATAAGCAGAACTCATAAGAAAATTTTTAAGCGGACGCATTTTGTGCGTCTGCTTTATTATATTTTAACAACAAACTAGGAGTATATATGAATAATGGTTTTGATGTGAAGAATTTAGTTCAACAGAAAGATCCTGCAAAGGACGAGGCTTGGCGTCGTGATCCGATTCGTATCAAGATGCTTATTAAGCAGTGTGCCGATGCTTGCGGTCTTGTGTTGAAAAATCCCAAGCCAAACTGTTCAAAGTGTCACGGCAGAGGTTGGATTGGAGTTGATGTAAATACAGGCAATCCTGTTGTCTGTCGTTGCGTCTTCCAGAAAGAAGATCTGCATAACCCTGAGGAAGTAAGTCCGCAGTATCTTCGTCCGAAGAACCGCGCTGAACGTCGTGCACAACAGAAGTGGATTCAGAAGCAAATGGCAAAACAACCAAAAAGAACAACACAAGAAGAACTTCCAGAGACTGACATGTCTATTGAAGAGGAAAGAGATTAACTATGGCAAAGATTGCATCTAACGTATGGGTTGAAAAGTATCGTCCGAAGCGCGTGAAGGATATGGTCCTTCCGAAAGACTTCATGACATTCTTTAAGAAACTTGTAGACGAAAACGCTGAGGACGGTATTCCGAATATCCTTTTGTCCTCACCAACTCCAGGTACTGGTAAGACATCAATCGCAAAGGCAATCGTAGCTGATCTTGAAGCAGACTACATTTACATCAATGCGTCTTCTGAAAACTCCATTGATGTTCTTCGTAATCAAATTGCTGGCTTCGCAACGACAATGTCCTTTAATGGCAGTCGCAAGATCGTTATTCTGGACGAGGCGGATGGTTTGACGCCGCAGTTCCAAAAGGCCTTGCGTGCATTTATTGAAGAATTTGATAAGACTTGTCGTTTCATCTTGACTTGTAATAACATCGGCAAGATCATTGACCCGCTTCGTCAGGGAAGAACGATGGTGTTTGACTTTGACATGGGTAAGTATAAGGAAGAACTGATTCCGAAGATCTGTGCCAGAATTAAGGGTATTCTTCAGCATGAAGCAGTCGAGTATACCGATGAAGCAGTTCAGAAGGTCGTTGAAAAGACATTCCCGTCTATCCGTAAGGCAATCGCTTTCTGCCAGCAGTATGTAAAGATTCATGGCAAGTTGGACGAGAACGCTGTTCCGAAGGACAATGATGTTGAACTTGTGAAGATTTTCTGTGGTGGACCGAAACCGAACGTCACTGGAACTATGGCATACATGGAGAACGAAGGTTTGTCTCCGACTGAAGTATTCCATATCTTGTGGAAGACATTCGTTCCATCTGATAAGTGCACAAACAAGCGTCAGGCGACATTGACTATAGGTGACTATGAAGCACAGTCAATGATTTCTGCAGATCCGCCGCTTCAGGTTGAATGTTGCTTGTTGAGACTTCTAGAATTTATAGGTAAGTAAAAATGTTTGACAGTCAGCAACTAGCATTTGACAGTTTCTTGCTTGGGTATAAGCACGGCGTGTATGTGTTTGTCTCAGACTCATGCGATGCTTGTGTTCGCTATAAGCAAGAACTTGAATACATCAACAACTGCTACTTGTACATCGTGGATACGCCTATGGTCAAACAGCAGGCTATCCTCGAGAAACTGACTGGTCGTTCAGTATTCCCTCAGACTGTAGGATACTTTGACAATCAGATTAAGTTCGCAAGAGCGGGTATTGAATTTGAGAAGCAACAGTCTGAAATCATTCTTCCATTCTTGGCACAGTTCCCAAAGGAGCCGTTGTCTGATGCGGAGATTGAAGAACGTATTCAAAAACAGAAGAATCGTTGCCTATTGACACTTTATGCCTTCAGTACTGACATTGACGACGAGACACGCAATAAGACAGTGCTTAAGGGCGCATCACTAAATGAATTTGCGATAGATATTTCAAAGGTAGGCGTTGGACTACCTGACTCCGAAAGAGAACGCCTCATTGAAGGTCAGTATCATACAGCTCGTCTTGTTGTGTATAAGCACAAAGACCAGCCTTCGCAGTTAGGTGACTTCGAGCGCAGTATCGTAATGGGATATGCTGCCGTAAATCCAGAGATACAGTTCATTGTGAGGGATCTTGAAAAATGAATGATATTGACAAAGTAATTACGAACTTGAAATGCGAGTATGACCAAGTGCCTTGCGGCAATATGAGTTATGACAACATTGTCAGAGCTCGCATAGGCAAGGACCCGAAAGATATCGTATTCTTTTTCTTCATGCAGGGCGTGTTCCGCTTTGCTTACAACAAGACAGAGACATACGATAATGTAGACCAAGCAATTTCTGAGACTAATAAATACTGTGTATGATTGAAATTATTGCAGTGAGTAAGCGTAAACCTGGTCAGAATGACACTGACCACGTTTTCTATATTGAAGACCGCCCAGAATTTGAAGGCATAGCAGACAAGTATAATTGGGCCATAGAAAATATCGCTTTGAAGTCAGACGATGATGTTATCTGTTTCCGACATGATGACACTTCATTCCGCACTCCAGAAGATATGATCGTTGGTCAAGTCCGTCGTGCTTTTGAGAAGGGTGCTGGCGTTTGTGGCGTGATTGGAACTATCATGCTTGAAAATTCTTGTACTTGGTGGCGTCCTAACCGTTACTTGAACGGATCTGGCTATATCATTCAAGGTGGCTGGGAACCGTTGAAGGACAAGGACGGCAATGATGTCATCGTTGATGGCAAGAAAGCGATGAAGAAGATTGAGTATCCGATGGCGGATCATCGAGGCACGCATGACTATCTTGCTACCGTTGATGGCTGCTGTATGTGGATAAACAAGAAGCTCTTTGAAGAAGGCGTTCGTTTTGACCGTTCTTTAAAAGGCTATCACTTCTACGATGTTGATATTTGCCTTCAGGCTCTGTCCAGAGGGTATAAAGTTTCAACCGTCAATGTAGTCGTAAAGCACGAAAGCATCGGTGAGATGCCAGACAATTTTGATGAACTCCGTAAAGTTGTATTTGATAAATGGAATAAACGAGTAGACTCTTGGCCGATTTCACGACTATCAAAGTTCCATGAACCGGAGGCCGGAGATGAGACAGTTGATAGAAAATGAATACGAATACCTCTCAAAGAAGTATGTTGAGGCTGACTGGACAATGGCGTCTAGCCAGTCAGAAGGTATATGTATAGGTAAGATCTGCAATAAGATCATCGTAAACATTCTCTATCCGTCTCGTCAGTTCATTTTGAATACGGAGATTATGAATATCATCAAGGATAGACACCCGTTTAATGGAAAGACGAAGTGGCTCATTGAAAATAGCTCGGTGCTTATGAGCCTTGATGACAATAAGAACGAATTAGGAAAAATTATAAGTTTTCTTGCTCAAAACTTAAAACATTATTATATTGAACAAAAGAAGGAAGAAATTTATGCCGCGAAAGACAACTACAAAAACATCCAAGCCTGCGTCTGCTACTGAGGAAACCGAAAAGAAGATTGGTCTGTTTGATGTACTTGAGATGATCCAGGGCAAAAGAACGCCTTGGGACGAACTGTCTGATGATTACAAGAACGCATACAGTCAGTTTATGATTAACCGTTTCTGTGCGTCAGTTGATTTTCTTTGTCCGCTGATTTGTAAATTGACGACAATGAAAACATTGACGAACGAACAACATTATTTCTTGTTGACGAATTCTATTCCGACTGGTCGTAAATTCTGGTTCAACTATAAGGCGTTCAAGAAGGACAAGGCCGATAAGGACGAAGATTTTCTTATTTGGGCAGTTTCAAAGGAATACGAGATCGGTTTCCGCGAAGCGAAGACTTATATAAATAATTTAGATTCTACCGAAAAGGCTCAATTAAAAGAGAAATGGGAAGAGATCTATAAAAACAAGTAAGAGGATTTAAGATGAAGTTGGAGCATAAAACATTTAAGGAAATGTTGACCGAAGCTTCTGTTGGTACCAATGATATTTTCCGTGCTACTGAAAGCATCGTAAAGTACCTTGGAAAGCAGTTAAGCGCTGTTTTCAAGGAGATTGACGGTCAGGAATACGCAAACAGCACAGGTAACTATTTTGGTTTCCTTTACATTTGCTCGGAAAATAATGCCGCTCTCCGCGTTAACTGGGACGGCAACACATTCCATTCTATCAACTATTGGCAGAACTACGCGACCGATTTGGTCCCGACATTGGAAATCTTCACAGGTAAGATTGCTCCGGGTCAGTCTTCATTCGCTCGCCTTCTACCAGAAATTGCTGAGATTATCAAGAACGGTGGCGTTCCATCTGAAGATGATGAAACATACGATGATCTCGAAGAACCTGTTGATGAATCTTTGAACGAAGATGTCGAGTATAACGGCGAAATTTACAAGTCCCGCGTTGAAGTCGTTAAGGCCATGTATGACGCTGGTAAGTCTATTGATGAAATCAAGACTGTCGTTGGTTATCCTCCTGGACATATTCGTAAGCTTATCGCAAAGTATACTGGCGAGTCTGAACCTCAGACATCTACCTCTGGTAAGATCAAGGTTCTAAAGGGACAGCCGGAAACTTTGACTCCATCTAAGGCTTGTAAGAAAGCACAGCAGATGCTTGACGACACCGAATATGCTGACCCAGATGTCGTATTTCACGAACTTGAACAGTACTGTTCTTTGATTGGTAAGGGTCTTCTTACTGCATTGATGATTACTGGTCAGGGCGGTGTTGGTAAGTCATTCACCGTAACCGATACATTGAGAAAGTTCGGTAATAAGGGCGAAGACTATGTGATTATGAAAGGTCACTGCACTCCGTCTGCTATGTATAAGTTCCTTTACAATCATTACAACCAGATCTGCGTCTTCGATGACTGTGACTCAATCTTTGATACCGCTGATGGTATGAATATCTTGAAGGGCGCATTGGACTCTGGTGACCCACGAGAAATTTCATGGATGACAAAGGGCGGCGACATCGTTGATACCTTCGGTATTGAAAATCACGAAGAGATTGAAGCACGCCTAGCAGAATACTCTGGATCCCACGGCGGTAAGGAAGGAACACCTTCATACTTTATCTTTGAAGGTGCGGTAATCTTTATCTCTAACTTGTCAAAGCAACAGATTTACAAGAAGGACCGTGCTATCCTTTCACGCTGCACTACTATTGACATTACATTGACTGCACGTGATGTTATCAAGCGCATTCAGACTGTGCTTCCGCACATCAAGGTCTATGCTGCTTTGAAGGGCAAGGGCAAGAATGGTGGTCGTGATATTACAAACGACGCTATTAAGAAGGAAGTCTTCGAGTGGATTTCTTCTGATGAGTACTTGAACCACCCGAAGATGAGAGGTAAGGAAATTAACTTCCGTCTATTTGACCAAGTCTATAAATATCGTTATGGCGAGTTGGAAGATTGGAAGGAATTGAGTTACCGAGCAGGTGGCTAAAAATTTGCCCAAATAAATTTGGAAAATCTCCTATGAAAGTAGGAGATTTTCTTTTACATGCATCTTAAGAAAATTTTTGCTTATTCGCATTTTTCGTCAAAACATTGTTATATTTTAATCAGAGGTAATTAGATGAAAAAGATCATCTTCGGAATTTTGTTTGCTGCTTGCATGGCTTTCGCTGCTGACAAGTTGACACTTGAAGTCTGCAATCCAAACTTCTGTTATTTGCAGAAGCTCGAGAATGTAAAGTCTTGGGAGTGGAAGACTGACTTCGCTGGACATAAGTTCGTTCGTGTCTACTTTTACGACAAGAAGCTACTTGACATCAAGGGCGACAATGTTACTATCAAAGTAAAGAAGGACAAAAGATAATGTGCGTCAAAATCAAAATCAAGAATAAGAGCAGCAGGGATATTCCTGAAGAGCTTGTTGAGGATCTTCAATTTAAGACCCTTGACCAAATCAACGAAATTGCTGAACAGTATAATCTAAAAGTGATTGAGATGTCTAGAGAATATGAAGACGGTCACTTGGTAGAAAATGAACTAACTTTTGGAGATAGATATGCAAAAGAAAATTAAGTGGGGTTTTATTCAGCCATTGACCGGTGGATTTTCGTTAGGAGCTGAAAAGGCTATCGGTTCTGCGCCTGATTGGGTACTTTCATTCCCAGGATTCTGTAATCACACAGAAAACCCAGACGGAACTGTTAAGAGTGCTATGAACGAGTATCATTATCTCATGTATATGAAGAAGCACGGTAAACTTCCTCCTTACATGACTATCAACCGTCACCCGTTTGCTGACTTCACTAAGGAACAGGATCCTTGGCACCCAGAACTAATCAAGAATGACTTCAGCACTACTGACACTGTTGATTTAAGCAATACAGACCTTGTATGCGCATTGCCAGTCTGTTCTGGATTGTCCAATGCCACAACGACAAAGAACGATGAGACGCGTGAACTAAGAAACTGCAACATGCAGTGGATCACAAAGTTCGTTCTTGAACACATCAAGCCCAAAGCATACATCTTTGAAAATGCTCCTGCTTTGTTTGCAGGCGCTAAGGGCAAACCTATTCGTGAATTTATTGACAAGACCGCTGAAGCAGCTGGATATTCTGTCACATACTTCAAGACAGATACATGCTTGCATCACAATGCACAGCGTCGTCCAAGAACATTCGTAATTTGCTGGAAGTGGACTGGCACTGAAAAGGAAATGCCACCTGTCATCAACTTCGAGCGAGACGAGATTTCTGTCAAGGACTTCTTTGACCAGATGCCTGCCTACGAACAGAACGACGAAATGCCGTTGTCTTGGTGCAACCAGAATATCTTGGACTACTTCAAACAGGCTCACCCAAATGATTACCGTGAGCTCTTGAAGGAGAGAACTGGCTTCGCCCACATCATTGAGTGCGGTGAGAAGGATCAGTACATCGAGTTCTGCAAGACATATCAGTGGAAGAATGATGATCCTGAGACTCAGGAAAAACATCGTGCTTCAATGATTCGTTCCATCAATCATGCTGCAGAAAAGCACGCTGTTGGTTCATGGATTTTTGATACTACGACTGCCGTCATTGACGATAAGAAGAAGATTCCGTCAATCATGCATAAGGTCACGACATCTAAGCTTCACCCGTATAAGGACCGTCTATTGACTGTTGGTGAAATTCTTTACTGTATGGGTATGCCGACTGACTATCACATTTACGGTGAGACTTGTGAAAAGTCACATCAGACTGGTCAGAATGTTCCTGTGAACACTGCACGATACATCGTTTCCGAAATCGTCCGTGTCCTCAATGATTGGGAAGTCGAGCGCCGCAATACGAACGGTAATCCGTTCTTCGGCGACAATGACAATGTTGAATTTGTGGACAACACAAAGCAGACTTATTCGTTGAAACCGACGGAGAAATAAAATCGTCGGTTCGCATTTTGACGAAAAAGTTATTATATTTTAACTATCAAACAAACACAAGGAGTACATTATGAAGAAACTTTACAAGAACCGTTACGTTATGGACAAGAATACCGGTCTCGTTTACCGCACAGTCACATCTAAGGCATGTGTAGACGGCCGCCGCTTGGTGGAATCATCTCGCATCAAGGACACTTCTTATGGTTCAGCAAGTAAGTTTCAGGGCCTTAAGTGCCAGATCATGGAATCACAGCTCATTCCTCTCAGCCAGACCGAAGGTGTCATCGCTTGGAGTGCTGAGCAGATCATGCGAGGCAAGGGCTATCGTAATTTGTCCGCACAGACAATTCTTGAGCTTCACAAGATGATGCTTGAAGCAAAGGGTATGTCTCGCGGCTGCGTTGAAAAACTTTTCTCAGGAGCATGCTAATGTGGTTGATTACAAAGTATAAGTGCGATGAAAACGGCAAGCCTTACGGTGATGCATTCACAACTCCATGTTACACACAGGACTTGATGGACGCTTACCGTGGTCGCCATTTCGTTGAAAAGATTGATGAGGTCGTGGGTAACGGCCAGTTGAAGACTGTTTGGTCTCGATAGGTATTGAATGTTCGTCTATTTCGTTAATGACTTGCATATAGATAAACATCTTGCCCACTTCAACCCGGGCAAGCGCGCTTCTCATGCTTATCATAAATGGATGGACGAAAACCTTTTACCCGCCGACACTCTCTGTATCGCTGGAGACATCGCAGATAGTAGTTTATTTTTCCTTGATTTTCTAGCTGCCTGCCGAAATCGTTACGAGAGTGTCGTTTATGTATATGGTAATCACGATATTGGAGTCTACAAGAACGAATACCCGTCAACCCTGCACAAGGTAAGTGCGTTAAATCATTTCGTTGATAGGTTCAAGAAAGCATGTACATCAACTCACGTAAAGAAGACAAAGTTTTTTCCGCTTGACGGAAATCAGATAGTTGATGTTAAAGGTAAGAAGTTCTTAGGCGCTATGGGCTCGTCCGATTGGTCTTATGGCCGACTGTTAGGCGAGTCTAACGATTACTTCATTGAAAATTGGAAGCACGGTCCCGATGCAAAAGCTTGGAAGAAATGGTGGAGTGATGACCCGTTCGAGATCGTTGAGAATGAGAAAGAGAGATTATTAAAGCCACTTGACAATGAAGCAGTAGACCCAAACATCGTGGTTACTCATTTTGCTCCTTTGGGAGTACCTGTTCCAGATAAGTTTAAGTCCAACTTGAAGACTGGATATTTTTACTGGGACTGTTCAGATATAATAAATAAGTTACCGCAAGGGACTATCTGGCACTTTGGACATACACATGCTCGTTTGAAATATGAGAAAGACGGCATCTTGTATCTGAATAACCCAATAGGATATCCTGGCGAGAATACCAATTTGTTAGGTAAGTTTAACAGAGAAGATTTTTTAATCAAAGTGTGAGGAAACATGATACTTACTCAAAACAAGGTTCTGTTGGAAAACAATGAACCAGAAAAGACATCAGGCGGCATTTACATGCCTGAAAAGAAAGAAGGAATTGTCTGCTTCCGTGTCGTTGCAGTTGGTCCCGGCCGTTATAATCCTGCGACTGGTGGACGTCACCCGATGGGCGTTAAGGTCGGCGACCGTGTGATGGTTAACACGCAGATCGCACCTGAAGTCATTATCACTAAGGGCGGTGAAAAGAAGAAGTACTTTATCGTTCCTGAAGAAGAAATTCAGTACATCTTGGAAGATGGCGAAGAATCAACATACATCAGTGCACAGGAGAAGGCTCTATGATGAGACCCAAGTTCAGACTCCTTGACGACAAGATGATCGTTAAGAACCTCACAACAAAGACTGCTGGTGGACTTGTTCTTCCTGGCATGCTTGTTGCTTACACAATGTATGAAATCGTTGAGATTGGTCCGGGACATTACCTCCGTTCTTGCGGTAAGGTCGTTCCGAACGAAGTCAAGGTTGGCGACCGAGTTCTTATCAACTATGGCTCTTGCAAGTCAATCGGAAAGTACAAAGATCCGAAGACTGGTGAAGAAGATGAGCTATTCTTGGTAGACAACTCTGAAGAAGCCATCATGATTCTTGAAGATGATGAGACAGTAGTATAATGAAGAATTTCATTAAGAGACATAAAGCACCCTTTATCGCCATCGCTGGCGTTCTTGTCTTCACTTTGGTGATGGCAAGCGTCGGTGCCTTTGGCCCAACCGTCATACCTATTGCAAGACTGGTTAGTATGTTCTTATTGAAATGGGGTGCTATCGCTTTTGGTTACTTCTTGGTAGTGTTCCTGCCGTTTCGTATCATCAGTGCGTTAAAGCGACGTGATGAAGCGACAGCAGCAATACTTGCAGAAAACAAGAAGATCATTCAACACAATAAACAAATTCAACAAAAAGACAAAGAGAAAGTTCTTGAGGAAAAGATCCTTGAGGCTTACTACAAACAAGAGGATGAAGTCTAATGGATAAACAAACACTTGAACAAGAAGTCAACCACCCGAAGCACTACACAACGCATGAGAGTGGCATTGAAGCAATTTCCATCACCCGTTATCTGATGGGAGATTTGTCTAACGCTTGGAAGTATGCTATGCGTTATGAAGACAAGGGCACACCAGGTAAGGACCTGAATAAGTGCTGCTGGTATCTTCGTGACTGGTATAACACATTCCTTGATGAGAACAATGTGGACACTGCACAGACAACTGTTGACCCAATCAACCTTGTAGGAAGAATGCGTCAGGTCGTTGATGCAGAGCCCGAGGCTCACGTTAAGGAAGTTATGCGTCAGATTCTCCGTATCACTTTGGACGGTGGTCTCGTTGACCCAGCTGGCTTCCGCAAGGCAGTCGATGATCTTGAAAAGTTTGCAGAAAGTTTTTCAAAATAACTATTGACAGTCGCCGAAAAATAATTTATATTTTACAAAAGTTTTTATATAAGGAACACCTATGAACAATTTAACTATTACTTCTACGAATATCCTTCCCATTGAGAACGGCATTGGTGGCTGCGTCGCACTTGCTCAGGTCATCTTGAACGATGCGATTAAGCTAACAGGTTTGAAACTTGTGGAAAATAACGGCAAGCGCTATATCACTTACCCACGCAACACAAGCAACAAGCAGAAGAAATCTTACTTCTATCCCATTGACCAAGAAGTCGCTGATTTTATCTGCAATCGTCTCTGGGCAGATTACGAAGCTGGACTAAATGCATAAGAAGCATAAAATTCCAAGTAACATTCCGCAGCTCCTTCCAAACAAGAAGAAGGAGCTGCTAAAGTTATGTAATAATCCTGAGGCGATTAAGCGTATCATTGCGATGAACAAGGCCGCCTCAGAGGTTTTGGAAAAGAAGAACACAGTCCGCTCACTCTCAGTCGCTGACTGGGCAGAAAGAGCATTCAAGATTTTGCCGGAAGAACTTGATAAGCCGGAAAACCTTGAAAAACTTAAGAACTTATTTCAAGACAATTTCACTGAGGGGTGTATTGATGACTCATGTAATGAACGGAAAGACAGTAACGACTAACGAACTTGTTTCTGAAGTTTTCGCTTCTGTCATTGAAGACGTAAACAAAAACTTTAATGAATATGCGAAGATCTACATTAAAGATTTTGATGATTTTAACGAAGGCGATTTTGATGCCATAGCAAAGTGGAAACCCAAGATCGTCAGCAAACTCAACACAAGATTGAACAAGCGTGGTATGGCAGATGGTTGAGTTTTCAGTAGGCAAATCGTATAAGTCCCGAAAGGGAGTTGAGTTTACGGTTATAGATATTAAAGATGATTTAGCAACTATTCAACATCTTAACTTCAAACGTAAGGCTAGAATTATTACTTGGTGCGGCGTTAAAGCTATCACATTTGACTTTGGAAAAGACATGATTTTGGCCGAACCCATTAAACCGATTGAGGATGAGACGGTTGAGTATGGCTATAATCATAAGGAAGTGTTAATAAACAAGAATGGAGAATCTTATGTCAATTTGTTCAAAAGACACCAAGAAGCTTAAGAAGAAGAAGGAAAAGGACCAGCCAAAGCAGATGCCGGATGAAGGTGTGGAAGCACTTGTAGACGGCGATGTTGAGAAGGCTGAGGAAGTCGGCGTTGACCCAATGGCAATTCCTGACTACTTCAACAATATCCGTAATAACTATTTCGTTGCTAACAGAGTCATTTGGTTGACTGATGATATTGAGTGGCCTATCGTTACTGATGTCTTGAAGAGATTGGCATTTGCTGATGACAAGACTGGCGATCCTATCTGGCTCTTTATTGGATCTTGTGGCGGTTTGTGCGATGCTGGTATGGCGCTTGTAGATATGATTGAGCGCCTCAAAAAGAAGAAGGTTGTTGTCAATACCGTTTGCGTAGGCTCATGTTCTTCTATGGCGGCCGTAATCCTTGCGTCTGGCACTAAGGGCCATCGCTATGCTTACCCGTCCTCTCGTATTATGATCCATCAAGCTCGCATGATGATGGCTGGTGGTTCTTACGATGAAATGCAGAACGAAGCCAATGAATTGAGATACTGGACTGAAACTATCGCCAAGTTATTCGCGAAGGTTTCTGGCAAGCCTATCAAGGAAATTGAGAAGGCTATGAGTTATGACAACTATATGTCTGCACAGGACGCCAAGAAGTTCGGCCTTGTGGACAAAGTTGAGGCAGTGATACCGTAATGGCAGATCTTTTTGAACGTATGCGTCAGAATTTAGGTATTGCTCCCAAAGAGGAAGAACCCGAATGGGAGAACGAAACCTATAGCGACGAATATCATGATCCGTATGATGACGATGACGACAACATCAAACAGGAAATGATAGACGGCGCAACTCTGATGAAGGAAATCAAACTCCTCAAGGATAAAGACCCTGAGGTTTATAACAACATCTATAATACTGCGAAAGGTAAGACAAAGTTCAACGATGACTTCCTTTCGTATTTTACAGATGACGCTATGTTCGAGAAGTTACTGAAGATGCGAGTCAAGGATAAGGAACATTTTTATTCTATCGTTCGTAGATATGAATACTTCCTTAACTTGGCTGGCATGACCTTCGGTCACAGATTTATCGTCTTTCTTGAAGTTGAGAGCTTCCCCAAACCGCCTAACAAGTCAGTATAAATAATTTGAGGATTTTATGGGAAGTTTTAAAGATTTTGTAAATAACGGAAAAGCACCTACTATTAAGGAAGAACCACCTATGATACAAAGACCTAACGTTCAAAGCAACCGTGCGGTCCCGCAGTCTATCAGACGTATTCCGCCTAAGCGTCCGCCGCGTTTGCCGAAGCGCGAGACTGATGTTCTCACCGAAGCAGAGAACACAATCGCTACTTTGCAAGAAAAGATTGAGCAGATCTTCTATCGTTTTGGTCTTGCCGGACTTGAACGACTTGATGAGGCTATCATTAACTGCGTAGAAAACATGCTTCACCCAGATGGAGAAGTTAATGAAGGACTTCGCCCGTCTGCTGCTGCAATTAACCGCACTGTTGGCAGAAAGGCTACTGCTGCAGCACCGCAGCGCCCGGCTCAACAAAAGAAGCCAAGAACTGCTCTTGAAATCGCAGCCGCTGCACTTCGTGAATTGCCTCCTATGGATCCTAATCATGAAGAGACTGTCGCTGCTGCACCTCAGCCGTCAGTTCAGAAAGCTGAAACTTATGGTGCTCCGGCTCCTCGCCAAGCCCCACCTCCTCCACCTCCTCGTTATGAACAGGTAGATCCGATGGCAGCGCTTGAAGGCGAACAACTAAATGCTGAAGAACGTGCTATGCTTCAACAAGCACTTCAGGAAGCAGGAAACGAAACTATTGATGCGGTTCCGGTCAATCGCGACATGAGCGCATTATCACTTGCTGCACAGGCTTTACAGCGATAACTTATGAAGAAAAAGAATAACTCAAAGACTACAAAGGAATTTCAACCTAAAGAACTTAAGGACATGGTCCCTGTGAAGGGAAAAGTTCTAGAGGCTTTTCCCAACGCAATGTTTGATGTTTTGCTGGAAAACGGCGTCGTAATGGAAAGATGCCAAGTATGCGGCAAAATGCGAAGCAAAAACATACGAGTTCTTCCCGATGATGAAGTCATTGTAGGTATCAACATCTACGACAACAAAAAGGGAAGAATCGTTTATCTGATAAGGAAGAAATCATGAGCATCATACCTGATTACAAGCCGGAGAGAAAGTATGGCTACTGGGAATTGAGAAATACTCACCCAGAATGGGCAGAACTACTTGACGCACAAAATCAGTGGGCTGCATACGAGCAGAAACCCAACTTTGCGGGCAATCCTCCGGAGGTATTGAAGCTAGTTCCTCAGACAGTGCGTGATGGCAAGGAAGATGACCGCATAGATGCTTGGATTTTATGATTGGCAGAGAATTTCATGACATACATGGTGGTTGGCATTACATAGAAGCAAGAGATTATGCCGACATGGCCCGCCAAATGGAAGCAATAAATGAAGAATGCTTAAGAAACAAGAAACCTCACGGTTTCTTTTCTTTGTTTAGACAAATAAATAGAATATGGAACCCACAGAAGTAGTAAATACATTATGGGATAGAATTAACGAATGCCTTGAAGACGAAAACGGCCTATCTTGCATGCGCCGTCTTGTCAGAAATGCTAGTATGCTTTCTGCATATATGGAATCGTTTGGCATTCTTTCAGAAGCAAAGACTGCGCTATACACATTGAAGTCAAAGAACAAGAAAATCTCAATGGGTTCGCATAGCCGCGCAGTTGACAATGCACTTGTTTTCATATTCTTAAAGATGCTTATGACTTTGCCAACAAGAACGAAGGCATATCGTCTAGGCATCATTGATAAAGATGGTAGACTGATTAGACAGCCAAAGACAAAAGAAGAAGAGGACTGTATTTCAAACCTTGACTTGCTAATGTTTAAGCTTAGAAAGTGGCTTGCGTCAAGAGTTCAGTATCTATCTTCAGTTTCATGGCTCAAAGGTACAGACAATTCAATCCGTCTACAGAATTACTTCTCTAACGCTGAAACAGTCGCTCGACAGTATCAAGTTCAGAGAATAAACGCTGACTTGGAAAGACTTCTATCAAAAGGTAATTAAATGTCTGATTATTGTCCTGAATGTGAGAAGCAAAGGATCCTGTATGGATTTTGCTTGCAAGTTGGCGGCCAGTATATGACCAAGGTAAATGAAATCATGGCTTGCTGTGCCGTTCCGACTACTGTGACTGCCTTTGATACATTGACAGTCACATTTACCCACAAAGGTAAAGAATATAAGATGAACAAGAAAGAGTTTTTAGCAAAGTCATGGAGAAAATATGATTCCTACTAGATTTAAGAGAGAATGCATCGCTGAGCTTATGAAGATCGGTCCTATGGACGCAACTGAAGCAGCTAAGTATTTTGAACTTGGCTATCAGAAGGCTATGAAAGAATGGGACAGCGACATTCCTATTGAAGAAACCGTTGAACCTGAAGAATTTGCTGAGGACATCTTTGATAAAGTTCTTGAAGGCGAATTTGATGAGTCAGTCGAGATTGACGCAGACGATCTTAATCTAGATGAAGACTTTGGCATTGGAGTTGGCGGCCTTACTGGCGCCGACCAAGGTATTCCTCACGGTGGCGACTGCAAAGCAGTTGTCGCATTCAGAATGGACGGTGGAAAACCAAAGCGTAGAATTTATTTCAAAAAGAAAAAGAAAAAGACAAAGAAAGGATAACTTATGGACAAATTTGAACAAGTAACTCAAATCGTTGACGGATACTTCTACACATTCAACTACTCTGCACTGAAAGATGATCCAAAATATGACAAGACACCTTTCATACTTTGTCTTGGACCTCACCCAAAATCATTGAACTGCTTTTTAGGCATCAACTTACATCGTGTACCGTTGGAAGTAAGAGTAAAGTTCTTGCTGTTCTTAAACCAGCATTTTGATATGCAGAACGGCGATGAACGAATAGTTGACTTCATTACGATGGACGGCTTAAAGAATACCTTCCCTGAAGTAAGAGCAGCAATTCGTTCATACAGCAGAAAAGGCGTTAGCAACTCCTATCGTGTTAAAGGTTGCGATGTAGGTAGATACATAGAATATGATGGCGACTTCATGATGAAGGAACCATCCGCTATTATGAACGAGTACTGGAACGGTTACTCAGAAACAGTTAAAGCAGCAGGACGCGGTGAATTATAATCTGATCTATCATCACCTTATCACCAGAGGACTTACTAGAGAAGACTATGAAGATATAACTGAAAACCATCACATCATACCAAGATCTGAAGGTGGAAGTAATAAGAAGTCTAACAAAGTGGCGCTTACTCCTAAGGAACACCACTTAGCACACCTGTGCCTTATCAAAATGGGCATGTGTCTTAAGTACTGTTTCCGACATCTTAATAGTAGACAATACATTAAGATGAAACAAGAAGAAAAAGTTAAGAAGCACCTCATATAATAAATAGAATAAAACAAAATGAGGAATTTTAATATGAAACAGAATTTGAACGAAACGCTAGAATTTCTTAAAGAACATGGTTTCGTAACTGAAAAGCAGACACTTAATGAAACAACTGCAATGACTGCACCTGATATCATTCTTGCTTACGGCATGGTTAACCTATTGGACGATTACATTAAAGATGTCAAGGCCCAGATGGCAGAGGACCAAGACGATGAAGATGTAGGTGAAAAACTTATTGCAGCAGCGCAAGCAATCATTGACAGTGATGATTTGATGGATAAAGGCATAGATGCATTTCTTGAAGCTACTGGATTCTGGGACAAGTATAATAAGGCTTGGAAAGAATATCATGAAGCACGACGTGCTGCTCGCTAATTCATAAACATAAAGAAAAAATTTGTCAGTTGGGTATTGCCAAAATACCCAACTTTTGTTATTTTTGACAAAAAAGGAACTATTATGATACTCAATACTGATATAGCAGCTAAATTTACTCAGAAACATAACTTACCTGCCCCGCTTTACATGAAAGGCGAACCTGAACGATTTTCAGACCGGTACATTTATCGCTTCATTATTCCGCTAGCTCAGGATACTGGTGATATTTACTACTGTTTGTCATTTTACAGAACTGAAGAGAAAGAAAAGTGGAAGACGGCTGAGGAAATGGAATTTGATGTCTGCCATTCTGACAACAAGTATCATCGTGGTCACGGCGAATGGGCAGTGACTGTTGAAAGACTTAAGATGCCTCTCACCAATTTAAGTGACCTCAGATTTGGGTATAATCGTGTCTATATTACATCAATGTCAAGATATCTTGGAAAGAACGACACTCTTGAAGGTTGTTTATCTTGCATTGATGATTATCGTCGCAGAAAGGCAAACGAACAGAAGTTGCAGAAACGCTTTGAGATTAAGTCTGCAGCAGTGCCCGACTTCACAGAAGATTTTCGTAAGGTAGTTGATAAGTATCAGTGGAAAGCTAGAATTGACTATTACAAGAGCACTGACCACAAGGACGCTCAACCTTACCGCTATCACATAAGTTTCGGTCTTACGACATTCAAAGAAATCCGCATTGCGATTGGTATAAACAAGTCACTGGATGAATTTGAATTATCGCTGTCTTTTCCTGGTGATTCTCAACTGTTTGGAAACATCAGAAATACATTTCTCCTGAAAGGCGGCTCCTTCGGTACAATGAACACGATTGAGAAGTGCTGCGAAGGTCTTGATGTTGTAATGAAGTATCTTGCTGACTTGCTTGTTGCCGGAGATGTACTTCGTCAAAGAATAATTTCTTTGAAATCTTCGCAAGAGTAAAAAATTTATTATATTTTATTGACAAAGATAAAGGAACACAATGAGTAATATAAAACAATATGATGCAAGTGCCATTGATGTGCTTAACGGTCTAGAAGCAATCAGAAAGAGACCGGATATGTACATTGGTCCTACATCAGGCCAAATGTCAGATGGTCTTTATCGTCTCTGTCGAGAAGCCATAGACAACTCGCTTGATGAGTACCTAGGCGGATTTAACAAACAGCTTTACATTTTCTATAACACTAAGACATTTGAAACAGTTGTTCTTGATAATGGCCGAGGCATTCCTGTAGGCTACAGTGCTAAGGCAAAGATGGACGCATTGACAGCATGCGTCACAAAGATCCATGCTGGTGGTAAGTTTGACCACGATGTCTATAAGACTTCGTCTGGTAAGAATGGTGTTGGTATTACCGCACTGAATGCACTTTCTCAACGCCTACAAATCTGGTCTAACAACTCAAAGAACGGTAAGTGGCATACACAGGTTTTTGAGCACGGTGCGATTATGTCTGATGTTCTTCAGAATGATCCGCCGAAGGAGTATATGAAGCTAGTCCCGAAGACTGGCACTATCTTGAAGTGGACACCTGACTCAATGATCTTTAAGGATGGTTTGCATCTGGACATCAATCGTCTAGAAAGAGAACTTGGTGATATTCAGTACTTGTGCCCGAACATTCACATTCACATGGTCATTGATGGCAAGGAGACCGAATTCTATTCTGAAGATGGTCTTGCTGAACTTGTAGCGAAGTCACCAAATGATGACTGTATTTTCACATACAGTGATGATTTTACCGATGTCGCTGTCAACTTTACGAAGGGCGATAATTCATCTTTTAAGTCATTCGTTAACATCTGTTATACGAATCTAGGGGGTACTCACCTTGTAGGCTTGAAGAAGACGATTACTGACTTCGTCAAGACACAGTCAAAGCAGAAACTTATCAATGACGATATTCTTGAAGGCGTGATTGGCGTCATTCATCACCGCATGCCTGAACCGCAGTATTCTGGTCAGACAAAGAATGAACTTACCAACACTGGAGTTGACAAGGAAATTCAAGAAAAGTTGACTCCTGCTCTTGAAAAGTTCTTCAAGAAGAACAAAGATGTTTTGAAGAGAATTGTCACTGTCGCTGAGAAGTTGTTGGAACAGCGAAATAAGATGAAGAATGAAAAGGACCTTCTTAAGGGTCTAAAGGAGCTTAACTCCGCAAGCCGCTTCATTTCTGACAAGTTCTTAGACGCTGACAGAAGAAAATGGAAGAACCCGAAGGATCTCGAATTGTTTATCGTTGAAGGTGACTCCGCTGGTGGTCACTTTAAACAAGCACGAGAATCTTTCCAGGGCGAATTAAAATTGAGAGGTAAGCCCATCAATGCTCAGTCCAAGAAACCCGAAGACTTGTTTGGTAAGCCTGGCCGCGGTAAGGAAGAGGGCAAGGAAGGCAATA
>Ga0326511_10001234_pt1 | contig 21508 bp, 26 predicted proteins | sample 0_2496_0518_D_FD_203701 | JGI IMG/M metagenome (GOLD analysis project Ga0326511, IMG submission 203701) | Bovine rumen microbial communities from UC Davis, California, United States - 0_2496_0518 | ecosystem: Host-associated > Mammals > Digestive system > Stomach > Rumen | place: USA... | reverse complement strand
CTGAGCGGCACCACTATGAACAAATTGGCGCTTGCCCTCGGCTCGATACTCAAGCAGGCCCGCGACGACGGGCTGATCGTGCGCAGCCCCATGGAGTCCGTGAAGCTGCCGAAGGTGGACACCCGCGAGAAGGACGCCATGACGCCCGCCGAGCTGACGGCGTTCCTCGATGCCGTGGACGAACTCCCCATCGACGGCCGCACGGTCGCGCTCTACCTGATGGCGACGATGGGCCTCCGTCGCGGCGAGGCGCTGGCCCTGCTTGACTCCGACGTGTCCGGCGGCTACGCCAACGTCCACCTCAGCGTGAAGGAGGCGGACGGCTCGGTGTCGGTGCCGAAGTCCCCTGCATCCGTTCGCACAGTACCCATCCCGAGGCGCACCATGGAGCGCATATCGCTGTGGCGCGAAGTCCGCAAGGCCGCTGGCTTCGGGGACGCCGAGCGCCTTTGCTGCAACACCGAGGGCGGTTTGCTGCTGCCCCAGAACCTCTGGAAGTGGTGGGCGAAGGTGCGCGGCTCCCTCGGATGCAAGGGCATGGGCCTGCACCAGCTGCGCCACTCGAACCTGTCCATGATGGCCCGCCACATGTCGCCGTTCGACCTCCAGCGGTACGCGGGGTGGTCGTCCATCGAGCCTGCGAGGGTGTACATCCACGCCGACCTCGACAGCGTTACGAGGGCCGTCGAGGGTGCTTGGGCGTGATTCGGATGCACAGAATATGCACAGATTATTCTCAGTTTGAATAATCGTGAGCTTCTGACCTGGGCTTTTGCGTGGTCGGGGCGACAGGATTCGAACCTGCGACAGACTATGGGCAGGCTTCCCACCTGGGCAAACGCTGTCCAACGCTGCCCAACTGGAAATCGGGCTTTTCTCGGGCTGTCCTGCGAGTTTTCGGCGTTTTGCCTGCATTCGCCGATGCACCCGATGCACAGAAAATGCACAGATACGCTAAGCGGAACGGTCACAATAAAAGCCCCGCAAACGAAAAAAGGGCCCCGCCGACCGAAGCCGACGGGGCTGTATTGCATTCCGCATTACTTCGGCAGCGCCACCTTGCCAGTGCCGCCGATTCTGACGGTGGACGATTTCACCATGGCGCCGCTCTTGCCGTAGCAGTACCACGCACCGCTCGCTCCCTGCCGGAACCCGGTGAACATGCGCCCGTCGCCGCCGAACCAGTAGCGTTTGCCGCCGATGGTCTGCGCGCCAGTCACCATCGCGCCCGACTTGCCGCAGTAGAACTTCGAGCCGTCCCACTCGACCCAGCCCGTGACCATCCAGCCGTCCGCATCGAAGTAGTACCATTCGCCGTCGATGAACTCCCAGCCGTTGCTCGTCCACGAGCCGTCGGCATGGCGGTACCACCACTTGCCCGTCTTGTCGCTCTTGATCCATTGCGCCGTGTTGTTCATCGCCGCCTTCACCGCCTTGACTATCTGGTTCATCCTCGCGTGTATGTACTCGCCCGGGCAGCCCGTGGCGGCGTACATCCTGTGCTCCGTGAACGTGCCGTCCGTGCCGCCCGTATAGCTCGGCTCGATGCCGTAGCGCAGGCAGATGTCGGCGCACAGCGCGATCATGGAGTTCCACGCCGCGTCGCTGATGGGCCAGTCGCCGCCTGCGAAGCTGTTGGACACCTCCATGGTGACGGCCTGGTTGTCGTTCCAGTAGCTCGAACTCGTCCAGGCCGCGTTCTCCTCCTCCACGTAGCACGCTATCGTGCCGTCGTTGCCGATGCCGTAGTTGCTCGACGCCTGCCGCGCGGGGTTCTGGAACACGTAGCCGCACTGCTCGGCGGTCATCACGCCAGCCATGTGGTGGATGGTGATTTTCCTGATGCTGTCCGAGCGCGGGAAGTACCCGTTCGGGCTGTGGATGCACTTGCTCGCGAGTGCGCTATGCGTCATGGCCTTCCTCCTTGCCGTTGGACAGCTCGGCCTCCTGCTCGGGCGTCAGCTCTATCTCGTCCATGCTACTCGCCGCCCTCGTCCACTTCGGGCAGGCCAGCCACGCTCGTCAGCAGCGAGAGGATGCCCGCCAGCACCGACGCGCTGCCCACCATCGCCCAGTTCACGTCGCCCATCACGGCGCTCGTGCCGATGGTCGCGACCGCCGTCTGGGCGACCGTCTTGACCGCGCGGACGCCTGCCGCCTTGAGCCACTTCTTCCAGTCTCGTTTCATGGTCAACCTCCTACATGTTCGCCGCTTGCCGATTGAATATCCTGTTGCACTCGCTCTTCGCCGTGCGTATCTCGTCCAGGGCATCGTCCACGTTCCCGTTGACCCTCTCGCCGTGCGCCTGGTGCAGCAGCACCTCGCAGGCGCTCGCGGTGGCGAATACGAGGTCGTACAGGCAGGCGTCGCGCTCGACGCGCTTGCGCTCGCTGTCCTCGGCCCGCTTCGAGCGCACGTCGGCCTTGTGGTTCGCGTGGGCCACGAGCGCCCCGATGAGGGCGACGCCGATGGCCTCGATGCCGCCCACTATCGCGACGATGATACTCGCGTCCACTATTCGGCCTCCGCAGGCTCGGTCGCCGCCGCGTCGTGGTGGTAGTACTTGCAATCGAGGACGAAGCCCTCGTCGGTCACGAGCATCACGGTGTGGACGGGGACGGGCGACTTGACCGCCTCCGCGAGCACCTGGTACTCCTTGACCTCGGCGCTCGGGCGGTCTTCGTAGACCCAGTAGTTCGAGCCGATTGCGCCGTCCTGCATCTCGATTACGATGTACTTGCTTGCTGCCATGTCTGACTCCTTCCGTTGTCTACTGCAATGCCTTGATGAGCGCGGCGACCGTTGTCGCGCTGATGGATGATGCTGGGATGGACTCCCCCGCCGCTATCGCCACGGTCACTCGGTACAGCACGCCGTTCCTGATTAGGTAGTCCCCCACCGCGTAGTTGGCGCCCGCGATGCCGTTCTCAATCGGAGCGATTGCGCTCAGCGGCATGTCGCGGAGGTCGTTCGCGTCCATCGGGTAGGCGGTGACAGCTGTCGGCGGTGCGCTCGTCGGGGCGTCACCCTCGGGGACGAGCCAGGTCTCCGTGCCGCCCTCCTGCACCGAATACGTGAGGTCGATTGGGGCATCGAATTGCTCGAAAATCGGTGTTATCGGATAGTTGACCTTCACTGGATGTGTCGCGAGCCATGTTGTGAAGTCCCCGACCGTATCGAAGTCGCTGTATGGTAGCAGTACGTACAACCTACCGCTATAAGCGCATATCGTATACAGACGGTTGTCTCCATTGACGGCAACAGGCGAAACTGCCTCTGTCAGATAATCGGATACGGTAAGCTGCGTATACGACGAAAGCGGCAAATATCCTTCGGGCAGCATTGCGTTGTATCTTGTGTAGCCATAGTTCTGCTGCCAGGCTGTTTCGCAAATCCAGGTCATTTCGGCAAGGTTGACCGTCCCTACTTCGTGGACAGCCCGTCCGCGCTCCAACCTGTCGAATCTAAAAGCCGTTCCTCTACCAGACGATTTCATACCGTTCGGAAAATAGGTCGATGCGGGAATCGTCAGCTCGTCGGACGTACTCCGCATCCCAAGCACGTTCGTATCGAGCAATCGCGGTGCGCTGTACGGCTTGTAGTCGCTGCCCCATAACGCCTCGAACTCGGCTACCGTGGACGGCTCGTTGCCTGCGCCGTACATCTGCGTGAGGTCGAACACCTCATCGGTTCCGCCTGTAACGGCTATCGCGGTTCCGTTGCTCGTCGCTATGGATGCCGTGCCGCCGATTCTCGCGAGGTACTTGTGGCCATTCGCCACCGTGACGCTAGAATCGCTGTTTCCGACCAACTGATTCCAAACGACCGTATTTCCCCGAATCTCGGCAATCTCGGCAACGCCGTCCGCCTTCGTCGGGCATGCGCGGCTGAGGAACATCCCCTCGGACGCCTCGCCCAGCACCGTGCGGGACGCGCCAGCGAGCAGTCGGTCGGCTGCGCCCGTGAGCGCATCGTCGGCCAGCTTCGCGTGCGTCACGGCGCCGTCCTTGACCATTGCCGTCTCGATGCTGTTGTCCGCTGCTGGTGCGCCCGTGTCGCCCTTGTCTCCCTTCGGGCCTTGCGGTCCCGTCTCTCCCTGCGGCCCTTGCTCGCCCTGGATGCCCTGGATGCCCTGCGGCCCAGTCGCGCCAGTATCGCCCTTGTCTCCTTTATCGCCCTTCGCGCCAGTGTCGCCCTTCGGCCCTTGAGGGCCTGTCGCGCCCGTGGCTCCCGTGTCTCCCTTATCGCCTTTATCGCCTTTGGCTCCCTGCGGCCCTGTAGGGCCTTGTGCGCCCGTGTCGCCCTTCTCGCCGTCGAGAACGTCGAACGTCTCGGTGGCGATGCCTGACGGCGATTTGTACGTGATGCCCACGCGGTGTCCGCCCTCGATTTCGTCCACGTCCACCTGCGGGGAGTAGGCGCTGCCGATGTACCCGTCGAGCGTCTGCCTCAGTTCTATCTCTGCCATCTACAGCTCCTTCTCTTCGAGATTTCGCGGCATCCTGAACTCGCTGATGTTGGATGCGGCGCGGTAGCCGTTGGAGTCCACCACGTTGGTCTGAACCTCGACGATCGCGCCGGGTTTGAAGCCGCCCGACTCGCCCTGCGTCAGCGGCACCTCGTAGCGATAGCCGCCCTCGACCGCCGTAACGTCCACCTCACGCGTCAGCTTGCGGTCGCCCTGCCGGAACGTCGAGTACACCCTGCACGCCGTCAGGTCGGCGTCGGTCTCCAGCGTCACGCCGACGGTGGGCGTAGTCCATGTCCTTGCCAATGTTCCCTCCTTATCCGACGAACGCCGTGCGCACGCACAGCCCGTAGGTCGTGACCGCCACGCTGCGCGCGCTGCTGCCGTGGTTGACCACGTTGACGGCTATCTGGTTGTCCGAGTACTTGTAGAGCGCGCCGCTTGACAGGTTCGCGTTGTTCGCGGTGAACTTAGCGCCCAGCGCGCCGACAAGCGTGTAGCCGCTCGGGATTGTCAGCGTCGGCGCGTACGTGTGGTTGCCCCCCGCCGATATGCTGATTTCGCTGGACGTTGCGCTGACCACCTTCACGAGCGAGTCGATGCCCGTGATGCCAAGCCATGACTTCATGTCTGCAAGACCCTTGTATCGCAGCCTGCCGCCGTTCTCGAACGCCTGGATGCCCGTAGCGAAGAAGTCCGTGGACGTGCTTGCGTTGGGCATCGAGGAAAAATCTAGGTAGCTGACCATCGTGACTTTATCGTTGAATCTCGCTTCGTCGCCGAAAATAGCGCGACCATGGAAGTCGGTTTGAAGCCCAGTCCCGTCTATTGTTATTCCAGGCCCAGTATTGTCAGATAGTCGGTCTACCGCCAGGATTATTCGCCCAGCAGAATCAACTGTTACAGCAGAATTGAAGTTTGTCCCATAAGCTAGCAGGTCTATCGTCGTTCTATTGCTCCACGAGCCGCTTGCATACGTTTCTATCGTCATTCCCGCATCGTCTGTGTTCAGCATGGTTTCGCCGAGAAACGTCAACAAGGCTGAATCTCGCCCGTACCTTTTGCCAGCTCCGACGCTCAATACTTTCGTTGCCCCGTCGCCAGCGTAGTAATGCGAGCCGTCCACGTCCGTCTTGTGCCTGAGCGCCCCGTCCGCGTACAGCTTCGTGCCGTCGCCGCCGAACTGGGCGGTGATGTGCTCGGCGGTGTTCCCGCTGCCGTCGAAGAACGCCACCGCGCTCGCCGTGATGCTCACGAGGTTGTAGAGCGCCTTGCGGAGCAAAATGCCCAGACTGTTCATCAGGATGTTGTGCTCGGTGGTCGCGTCGCCCTCGGCCTCGGTCACGTGGACGCCGTTGCCGTCGTGCCAGAAGTGCTGGTTCGTCGCATCCGCGACCTTCTGCGCCTCGTCGGCTGCATCCTGGGCGGACTTCGCCGACTTCGCGGCCTTCTTCGCGCTCGCGATCGCGGCGTTCGCGGTCGTATCGTCCGTTGCTGGCGCGCTGTAGTTCCCGTCGATTACCAGCTCGCCGTCGCGCACCGTGCCGCTGACGCGCTGCCCGGGCTTCACCTTCGCCGCCGTCCTGGCGGCTGGGGTGTCCACGTCCGAGCCGTCGAGCCGCACGTATGCCGTGCCGTCGGCGTCCACTCGTGTGACCACTCCTTCGGCGGCTGTCCGCTTCGGCGCGGCCTTCGCTATCTTGCCGTCGATTACCCTCTCCAGGGCGTTCGCGGCGTCCATGGAAATGCTCACAGCGGGGCCACCTCCTCTTGTACCGTCACTCCATGCGTGCATGTGAGTTTCTGGGTTCGCACCCTGTACAGGCCGTCCAGGCCGCGCTCGGGCATCATGCCGCGCACGATCGAGAACGGGTGGACGTTCGGCGCGTACTCGCGCGTGTAGCTGCGCGTGCCGTCCGAATACGAAACCTCGGGCAGCATGGTCGCCGCGCCCGTCCTGTCCAGCGCGATGACTGGCTCCGTGGGCAGAGGCAGTATCGACACCTCGCCGCGCCCGTCCGCCTGCATGCACCAGCCGTACGCGCGGAGCAGCTGCCAGACGGCCTCCAGCACGTTGCTGCCGAGGTCGAACACGTAGCTGCGCGGCATCTCGAAGCCGCCCTGCGCCGTGATCGGCGCGTCGATGTGCCCTGCTAGCAAATCGGCACACCATGACGCGCCGTCCGCGCCCTTCGGGACGAACGAGCCGTCGGGAAGAACCGCATCGTCAGCCGCCGCCTGGTGCAGCACGGACAGGCCGCGCAGCGTGTCCTCGCGGTAGCCCTTGTCGTAGCGGCCCGACTCGCTCTCCAGCCACACCGTCGCGATCGGGACGGCTTCCGACGAGCCGCCCTGGACGGCCTCCATGGTTATTCGGAACCATCCAGGCTCGAAGGCATCCATTGCTGCGCCCGATACGGTCAAACTCGCCGTTTCCAGCAGCGGCGCATCGTCCGTGCCGTCTCGGTCTATTTCTATCGTCTCCACGCCGCCGAGCCGTCCGCACGGCCCCCACGTGCGCGGGTCTATGCGCTCGACGCGCCACGAGGACGCGTAGCCCTGCGCGAAGTCCACTGCCATGCGCTACGCCTCCTCGGTCACTTCTACCGCGTCGCCGTTCTGGTCGTACAGAACAGCTCCGTCCCATGTCCACCCGTTGGGTGCCGCGCCGCTGCCGTCGCGCACGGCGTTGTCCGCGTCCGCCACGTACAGCGTGCCGCTTGCATACCCGATGAAAGTCCAGTCATCCATGGGGAACTGGCCCGCCGCGTCGTACACGACGCCGTTGTGCGCCTCGACCGCTCCGCCGCCCCAGACGGGCTGCACGATGTCGGTCGCCTGCGGCCTGCCCTCGTCGGTCAGGTCGTGCTCTGTCGCGCTCAGGCTGACGCCGACAAGCCCCCCAGCCGCCGAGCGGCTGACCGTCCCGGGCTGCACGTCGGCGGCGTATGCGTTGCCGTCGGGCGTTCGCACGAACACGCTGCCCGGATGCTGGAGCATGGCGCTCAGCAGCTCGCGCTGCTCGGCGTCCTCGAAGCGGATGAGGTTCGTCTCGAAGCTGCCCGTGCGCGTGATGCCGCTGTTCCAATACGCCTGCGTCGTGCCGTCCGCGTGCTTGCGCACCTCGCCGTCCTTGGTGTAGCCGTCCTCGATTTGCAGGTCGTAGGGCAGCTCGATGCTGTCCGTACCCCAATCGAGCCGCAGCGAGCGGTTCGCGAGCACGTACGGCGCATCGTCGGACACGCACGCGTCGCCGTCTGCGGTGCGCGTCACGGCTATGTAGCGCAGGCCGCTGCCGTCCAGCGTGAACGGTGCGAGCCTGTCCGTGATGGACGTTCCGAACGGCTGGGTATCCGCGATGCGGCGCTCCCCGTCGATTCCCACGCGGTACAGGTCGAAGCGGTCGCCCAGCGCGTAGTCGGCAGGCGCGTCCACTTGCACAGTCGCCGATACCGCCGCCGCGTCGGGCGTGACCGTGACCGTCGGCTGCTGCGCACGGTGCGCCCATGCGACCGCCACGGTGGAGCTCGCCGCCGCGCTGCGCAGCCCGGTGGACGCGTCCAGGACGGACACCTCCACGAGGTAGCGCGCGTCTTGATGCAATTCCATGGTCGGCAGGGCGATGGACGCGGTTCGCGCGTTGCCGCTGCCCGTCCACTCTGGCGTCAGCTCGCCAGACCATACGGTGTCGCCAGCATATTGCTGCGGGTCGCCGTACAGCCCCGTGCCGCTCGACCCCAGTGCCGTGACGCTCACGGATACCGTGTCGCCCGTGTCGCTTGCCACCGTCAGCGCCATCGGCTGCGCCGTGATTGTCTCGGCGATTGCCAGCGTGCAGGTCGGCGGCTCCGCGATCGCGAACGCCATGTACTCAGATGCCGCCCAGCCGCCGCCCGTGGTCATCTCGACGCGCAGGGTCAGGCTGGCAGCGTCGCCGTATTCGCTCGGTGTGATCACTCGGCTTGTCTCGGTTCCCTTGCCGCTGAACCGCGCCTTGCCGGACGTGTCCACGAGCCGCCACTCGGTCTGCGGGCTGTCGGTGTCGTATGTCCACGAGAGAACGAGATTCGAGCCTCTGGGCGTGACGCCCGCGCCGCTCAGCACCACCGCGCTCGGCGTCGTGTAGGGCGTCGCGATCGCGGGGTCTGAGTACTGCCCGTAGACCATGTTGCCGTCGGAGTCGAGGTCGTACGCGCGCGCCTTGAACCAGTACTGCGTGCCCTCGTCGAGGCCCTTGACCGTCAGCGTGCTGCCAGCCGTGGCGAACACGCTCGGCTGGTCGGTCGATTCCCACGCGTCGGCGGCATCCGACCACGAGACCTCGTAGCCGTCGTCGTCGGCCTCCTTGCCCGTGATGGTCAGCGTCACGCTGCGCCCGTCGGCGTTGGGCGTCGCTGCGGTTATCCTCGCGCGGCCCGTGGAGGTGGACGAGCCGACCCTGTTCAGGCACTTGGCCTGCACGGGCGGGCCGTACGTCGTATAGCCGTCGTTTACAGCTGCGATACGGTACCAGGTGTACAGGCCCTCGTCGCTCACGCCGTCCGTCCACGTGTCGGTCAGGCCCTCGCACTTGCCAGCGTCGGTCTGCACGTCCGTCCACCCGCTCGCCGCCGATGCGCTGGTCGCGTCGGTCGCCGTCGCGGAGTTCTTTAGGCGTTGCAGCGTGACCTCCGCGCTGCCGATGTAGGTCTTGCCGTCCTTCACGCCGCCAGAGTCGGTGACGGGGACGCGCACGTATGCCGTGGACAGCACGCCCCGAGTGACGTATTGCAGCGACGGTGCGCCGCACGTCGGCGGGTTCGGGTGGAACACGTAGACGGCGTGCGACGCCTTGTCGGAGTCGCCGCGCAGCCCTCGGTTGTAGGCCGTCGCGACCGCCTTGCGCCACTGGCCCACGCCGAGGCTGTGCGCGCTCGGCAGCTCGTAGGCTGGCGTCGTTTTCGTCTCGGCGGTGGTCGCCTGGGAGTACTTTGTCTCGCCGTTGACCACCAGCTTCAGGTGCGTGTCGTAGCGTTCCCTCGCGCCGTCCACGTTCTTCGCCGTGTAGCTCGCCGTGAACGTTCCGCTCGGCTCGTCGTACTCGACCTTCACGGTGGGCTTCGCGGGCTTCTCCAGGGTCAGCGACTTGTGGACGAACGGGCCGTAGTGTTTCTTCCCGCTCTGCACGTTGTAGCCGCGCACCCAGATTTCCGCGTTGACCAGCTTGGCAGACGTTTCGGGATAGAACTTCTTGCGCGGCAGCGTCTCGTTGTCGGTCGTCGCGGTGTTCTTGCCCGTGCTGTCGTGGCGCACCACGTCGCCCTTGGCCTTCTTCAGCTTCTTCTGCTGCTTCCCCGCGTCGAAGTCCCAGTACCAGTCCAGGCCGTCGAATCGCACCTTGTTCGATGCGTTGTCCTTCTTGCAGGCCGCTGGGACTTCCCACTTCGCCGTGAACGCGTTCCCGCGTCGGGTCGGCGCGGTCAGCCCTGCGACCTTCTTCTCCAGTTTCGTCATGGGTTAGGCCTCCATCGCCAGCTTGCGGCCCAGGATGTGCGCGAGGTCGGTCGCCAAAGTGGACGCATCCTCGCCCGCGTCGTATTGAAGGTTGACCACGATGGACTGCGCCGCGCCGATGCGCTCGGAGAGCGCCGACGCGAACCTGTCCATCAGGCCGCCGCGCTCGGGCAGTACCATCTCGGGGCCAGCCTCGCCCGCCACGATGAGCTGCGCGCCGTCCACGAAGCCGCCGCTGGCGTAGTAGTTCACCTCGGGGATGGAAACGGTCTCGTCGCCCGCCTTCACGTTTCTGTACGTCACGTGCGGCGTCGGGAAGTAGATGGAGCCGACGGCGCTGGATATGTCACTTCCCAGGCCGCTGTAGGCGCTCACGATCTCGTCGGGCTTGCTCTTTATCTCGTTGACCGCCGAATCTACGGGGCGCTGCATGTTGGTCGCGGTCTCGTTGAAAACCGTCCCGACATTGCTGGATACGTTCGGGAAGGACAGGCTCGCCTTCACCTTGTCGCCAGCCGCCGTCGCCTTGTTGCTCGCCGTGGTCATGGCGGTGTCCACGTTTGAGCTGATGCCGCCGAACGTGCTGGACGTGTTGAGCGCCATGGCCTGCCAGTCGCCGCCCATGGTCTGAACCATCGAGTCGCCGTAGGTCGTGACCGCGCCGCTCGCCCAGTCCATCGCCCCGCCGATGACATCCGCCGCGCCCTGGAAGAACCCGCCGATGCCCTCGACTATCGGCCCGAAGGTCTCGGACAGCCACTCGCCGAACGGGGCAAGCACGTTGTCCCAGACCCACGAGATGATGTCGGCCACCGTCTGGACTGCCGTCGCGATTGCCTCGAAGCCGACCGCGACCGCGCCGCCCAGGATGTCGCCGAGCGTCTGCAATCCGGGCTGCAAGGTCTCTATGACAGGCTGCAAACGCTGCCCGATGCCGTCGGCGACCTCTCCGAACGCCGTGCGCACGGGTTCCGACGCCTCCCATAGGAACGTCAGGCCGTTGCCGATGACCTCCAACGCCGAGCCAAGCGCGCCGAACACAGCCGAGCCGAGCGGCTCCAGCGCAGCCATGACGCTGTTCTGTATCCGCATCCACTGCTCGGGCCAGTCCTCGGTCGCCGCGTAGGTCTCCTCGATGGAGCCAGCCGCGCCGATGGACGAGTCGGTGAGCGCGTCCAGGCTGAGCGCGCCCGACTTCAGGGCGCCGATGAACTGCGCCGCGCCGCGCGTGCCGAACACCTCGGACGCGATGTTGAGGGCCGACGCCTCGTCGCCCGCGTCGATGAACGACTGCATCTCGTCCACCGTGCGCCTGAACGCGTCCTGCGCGGACTCGCCAGGCGCTGACAGCTCCACGAGCGCCTTGGACATCTTGGACATCGTTCCGCTCGCGTCGATGCCCGCCTTGTCCAGCAGGCCCGCCATGTTCGCCGATTCCTCGAATGAGAACCCGAGGGATTGCAGCGCGGGGCCGCTGGACTGCATGATGCTCGTCAGCGAGTCGAACCCGATGCCCGTTCCCTGCGCGATGCCCCACATGTAGTCCATCTTGGCGGTCATCTCGTCCGCCCCGACGCCCCACACGTTGAACATCGTCGCCATGTTGTCGTAGTTGAAGCCGCCCAGTATCTGGTTCAGGCGGGCGGCGTGGCCCGTGACCGCTTCGAGGTCTTCCCCCGAGAGGCCCAGGCGCGTGTTGAAGTCCTTAATCATGTCGCCCGCGTCGCCCATGGACACGGCGACATCGCCCGACACCGCCATAGCGGTCTGGCGCATCGCTTCGAGCTGCTCGCCCGAAGCGCCCGTGCCGACGATGATGGTGTCGGTCATCTCGTCGATCTGCGCGCCGATCTTCTCCAGCTCGGTGAGCGCGGCGACGCCGATGTCTGCGACGGCTGCGCCGATCGCCAGCTTGCCCGCGCCGCCCAGGAACGACTCCATGCCGCTTGATAGCGAGCTGCCCATCTCGCCGCCCGTGGAGAACAGGTCGCCGGCGGTGGACTTCAGCGAGTCGAAGATGCCGCCGCTGATGCTCTCGCCGCCGGACTTCCCCGCGTCCTTCGACGCGTCGGCGACCGCCTCCGAGAACCCGTCCGTCTTGGGCACGACGTTGACGTAGGCAACGCCTATCTCGGTCATCGTCCACCTCCGTAGTACCAGTCGTTGAAGTCTTGGATGGGTATCGCGTCGCGCCCGTAGTGCATGCGCTCGGGCTGCCTCCACGGCCTGCGGTACGGCTCAGTCTTTGGCACGTGCTTGCCCGTCCCCTTGTAGGCCAGGGCCATGCCGACGCCGTTCACCGTGTCGATGAGGTCTGCGAGGATCGCGCACACGGCGCGACCGTCCAGCCACATCGCCGTCTCGGCGTCATCGGGACGCGATGCCCGGAAGAATGCGGAATCGGGGCCGAGCCCGCGCACGAAGCGGAGCAGCGAGCGGCTGTCAAGCCGCCCGTCCTCCCAGTCGCGCAGGGTCAGCCCCGTCCGCGTCATGAGGTCGTAGTCGATGGCCTCCCCGAACCGCTCTACCGTTTCGTGGAGGCTCGCGATTCCCCCGCGTCCGCCCCGTCCTCGCGCGAAGCCTCGCCCCATGCGTCCATGATCTCGCGGACGGTTCCCGCAGAGATGTCGGTGTCCAGCAGCTCGGGGCAGTACTCCGATATGACCGCGTAGTCCATGTCGCCGCGCGACTTGCGCACCTCGTGGACGAAGCGGTACGGCATGGACGATGCCAGCGGGATGCGGTGCAGCCCGTCGGTGCCCTCCAGCTCGAACTCGAAGAACCGAGGGGAATCGGTGCCGAACCTGCGCGCCATTACGCGCTCACCACGCCGTCATCGGTCATGATGATGATGCTGTCGCCGTTCGCGTTGGCGCTGCACTTCAGCGTGACGGGCCACGAGATTGGCGAATCGGCTGCGAACGTCAGCGAGCCGTCGATGACGGGCTGGGCGTTGGGCAGCACGATGCGCGCGCGGGCGTCGCCGTCCTTCATCGAGAAGCAGTACGCCTTGGATGGTGCCATGCGGGCGCCGAGCTTCACGGTCAGCTGCTCGCCGTGCTGGGCGGTGGCGGCGGTCTTGGTCACGCTCTCCTCGCCGAAGATCGCCTTCAGGGATGCCTCGTCGGTCTGGATGAACGCGAACGCCACCTCGCCCGTGAACTCGTTCAGCACGGTGCGGACGGTTCCCTTCGACCAGTCCTTGATGTCGGTCGTGTTGTAGGTCGGCGTGACGCTCACGCCGTCCTCGGACACGTAGCCGCCGTCGGCCCAGCCCGTGCCGAGCGCGGCGGCTGCATCGGTCGGCAGCGTAGCCGACGTTTCGGCGTAGGCGACCGCGCCAGCCGTCGCGGACTGGTTCGGCGCGCCGATGATTACCTTCTTGTTATCGAGAGCCATGCTCTGACCTCCTTGTTTGCTAGATAATGCGCTAGATGTGCGCTGTGGCTGCGACCGTCAGCTGGTAGCGCGCCATGCGCGACTGCGGGTCGGGCCAGTTGTAGATGGATTGGACGGACACGCGGCCCAGGCCGAGCGTCCCCGTCAGAGATTCGAGGTCGCGGGCAACGGCGTCCGCCATGTCCGCAGCCTCCTTGCGCCTGCCAGCCCATACCTGGACTGCAAGCTGCGCGGCGTCCACCCTGTCGCGGGTGCCGCCGCCCGTGCGCTCCACGGTCACGAAGGACTCGGGATGCGGGTTCGGGGCGTCGGCGTGGGCGCTGTAGCCCATGGACGCCAGCGCCTGGATGACTGTCTGCTCCACGTTCATGGCATCACCCCATCGCCTTCAGGAGAACGTTGTCGGACAGGCACGCGTTGTAGCCGTGCGGGTTGCCCGTGTAGACGGCTGCGCGCGCCATGCCGTTCGAGTCGATGCGGCCCGACGAGTAAAACGCGTCGTTCGCCATCGTGTCCTCTGACACCATGGCGTTCGCGCGGTCGCGGCCCTGCCCTGCGACCTCCAGCAGGCATGCGAGCATCTCCTGGCTCCCCAGCATCTCGCGCATGCCTTCCTTGGAGGGCTTGTAGTCGCCGCTAGCCATCGGCCCTCACCGCCTTCGCGGCGCGGTTCCACGGCGTCGGCGTGTTCTCGTCCATGTACGGCTGCGGGTCGCCTATGACGCGGTACTCGCGCCCTCCCCAGCGCACGCGGCACCCCTCCAGGCTCGCCGTGTACGACTTCGGGAAGTGGAACGTCATCTCGCACACCACGCCGTAGGCGCGGTTCGTCTCGTCCATCTCGTCGGTGGACGAAGGCGCTGCGAGGACGTTGGCGACCGTTTCCTCGGTCTCGGCGAAAACGGGGTCGCCCATCTCGTCCAAACCGCTCTGGACGCGCCTGACGACCGTGGCCTGCCGCCCCCTAATCATCGGGGCCTCCGAGCACTCCGTACGACGGCACGGCAAGCCCGACGCCGCCCCGCGAGATGCCCAGCGCCTTGCGCTCGGCCTCGCGCAGGAACAGGTCGCCGTAGGGGTTGCCCAGCGTGAACGACTCGGAGTAGCCGCCCGCCGCCATGCTCGCCTGGGTCGCCCCCGCGGGGATGCCCATCGAGAGGTCGGTGCCGTCGCCGATCGCGCGGTGAACCATGTCGCGGCAGATGCGCGCCAGGCGCGCCGCCATGCTGTCTGTCGGGCCGCAGTAGTCCACGTGCGCGGCGTCCATCTCGTCGGACATGATGCCGGACGCGTCCTCCAGCCACACCAGCAGCTGCGCGTCGTCCAGGTCTGTCGCATACTTGGCGCGGTACTGCTCGACGGTCGCGAATGCCATGTCTTACTCCTTGGGTTTCCTCGCCCGCTTCTTCGCGGGCATCTTCTCCAGCGCCTCCGCTATGCCCAGCGCAACAAGTTCGCCCACGCGCTCGGGGGATGCGCCGAAACGCTCCCCCCTCGCATGGAACTCGCCTGTCTGGGCGTCGCGGAACGGGCGCAGCGCCCTGGCCTCCATGGCCTACTCCTTGGGCTTCGCTGCGCCCTTGCGCGGCTTCTTCTCTGCGGCCTTGGGCTGCTGCGGCCTGAAGCCTGCCGCGAGCAGCCCTTCGGCGGCGTTCTCCGCCGCGTCTACGACCGCGCCGTTAGGCGATACGAGCAGCATTAGGCGCTCGGCACGTCGCCCGTCAGCAGCACGAACTCGGCGGCGTCCTTGACTGCGAACGCGACCTCGATCTCCGCGCGGACGGCGAACATGTTCTGCTGCCAGAGGTTGATGGTGCTGTTGCCGTCGGTCAGCGTCGCCTGGTCGGAGATGGCCATCTTGACGCCCTCGACGGTGCCGTAGACGGCATCGGAGAAGTCGCCCGCGATGCCCTCGATGGCGGCCATGCCGGGCGTGCCTGCGGTGCCTGCCACATGGATGGCCTTGGCCACCCTGACGGGCGCGCCGAGGATGTTGCCGACGGTGTTGGACTGGACGCCGGGCGTGAACAGCGGGCGGTTCTGCCCATCGACGGCTGCGAGCACCTTGCTCTTGCCGACCGGGGACAGCGCGATGCCGTCGAGCACGCCGTTTGCTGCCGCGATTGCGGCGTCAACGGCGATGAACTGGTCGTACAGGGTCGCATTCTGGCCGGGGTTCAGGCTGATCTTCGTGCAGTTGCCCAGGACATCGAAGCCGCTGCCGGGAGCGGTCGTGCCCATGATGGTGGAATCGAACTTCGCAGCCAGCGCGTAGGGCAGGCGGCGGATAAGCTCGGCGTACAGGGCGTCGGCGTCGCGCGCGAACTCGTTGGAGAACGGCTCGATGACGGCGAGCTTGTACGGCACGATGTTCTTCTTGCCGAACGTGTGGCGGCTCACAGGCTTCGCAGCGGTCTCATCGACCCATGCAGCCTGCGGCTCGCCGGTGATCGTCTGGATGGTCACGCCGTTGCCGGGCATCTCGATGCGGCGGGCGAGGCCCATGAATGCGGACTCTTCGAGGATGGCGCCCCAGATCTCGGAGCTGACCTCCTGGGGAAGAGCGACGTTTGTCGTTCCGCGATGGATGTCGATTGCTGGCATTTTCTACCTCTTTCTATCGGTTTCCGTTGACGGCATCGGCGAACAGCTCCGCCGTGCCCTTCTTGCCTGCGGGCGGCTTGGCCTCCCCGAAGTCGGGGACGCTGCCGAACCTGGGCGCGTTGCCCGCGAACGCCTTGATGGCGTCGGCGTGCTCCTCCAGCTCCTCGCGCGTCGTGCCGCGCAGGAGTTCGGCGTCCACGCCCTTCTCCCTGGCGACCTCGGCTCGGAGCGCGGCGACCTCTTCCGCCGCCTTGATGTCGGCTAGCGCCTGCTCGGCCTTCTCGGCCCGCTCCACCGCCTTCTCCAGCTCAGACTTGGACGCCGCCTCGATCTCATCGAGCCGCGCGGCCTTCGCCTTCAGTTCGCTGTAGTCGGCGTGCTTCGCCCTCTCGCGCTTCAGGCGGTCGCCCACGATGGCGTCCACCTCCGCCTGCGTGAAGGTCTTCTCGTTCTCCGCAGATTCGGCGCTCTGCGTGGGCGTCTCGGTTGCCTCGGACATTCCGTCCCCTTTCCCGCCCTTTGGGCGTCGTCATTTCCGTGGGAGGCCCCCACGTGGGCATATGAAAAAAGGGCCCGAAGGCCCTTGATTCATCGTGCTGTAAGCGGACATTTAAGATTGCAGCGTTGCCGTACCTATTCGCCGCCGTCGGATGTGCCATGCAGCGCCGCGTATCGCTCGCGGTGCTGGGCGCTTATCCTGTCCTTGTTCTCCGCGTACAGGTCGCGGCGTATCGCGTTTATCTTGTCCGCGCTGCTCCGACCGTCCGCGTCGCCGTAGATGTCGGCGTACCTCTGCGCGTCGTACGCGCTGTAGTCCGTGGACTTGTCGAACCTGATGGCGAACTCGCACATGCAGTTGTCGTGGATGTGGTCGGCGTGCTCGCCCATCGCCGTGGCCCTGGCTGCGGGCTGCCAGCCGTTCGCCGCGAGCGCGATGCAGAACGCGCACGTCTCGGAGCCGCCCGGTATCCATGCGTACTCGGCCCCGTTCTTCTGCGCGTTGAGCATGACCGTGTTGGTCGCCTGCCGCTTCACGTCCGCAGCCACCGCCGACGCGATCGCGCGGGCGAAGCCCTCGGAATCGCCGGCCCCCAGCTTCGGCAGGGCGGCGTTGGATGCTATCGCGAGCCTGTGCACGCGAGTCTGAACCGGGTCGTTCACCGCCACGGCCTTCACAACGTCGGCGCCCTCGGCCTGCGCCATCTGGTCGAACCAGGACGCCGCGAGGGCGGCTGTCGCGGAGCCGTATCGCATGCACACGGACGCGAGCGTGTGGCGGATGTGCCACATCAGCTCGTCCCTGGGCATGTCCAGGTTCCTCATGACGTAGGAGTACGCGGCATCCGACGCCGCGAGCCGCTGCGCCTCCAGCCTGCGCGTGTACGCGTCCCACGCCTTCCGCGAAACGCGGCGCGCCATGCTACATCAGCTCCTCGATGTCCACCATGTTGCCGATTCCAGCAGCGCGCTCGGCGTCCGAGTTGATGCGAACGATGTCGGCCTGCGAGATGCCCAGCTGCTCCAGCGAGTAATCGCTTTGCGCGAGCTTCGGCACGGCCTGGATGGCCTTCAGAACCGCGTCGGCCTGCGCCACGAGCGACGGCTTGCGCGGGTCTTTGAAGTGCGCCGCGATGTCCAGCGGCTCGACCTCGCTGTACTCGGCGTTGCCGTCCACCGCCAGCACCATGCGCGCGATGTTCTCCAGCGCCGCCGCGTTCGAGCGGTTCAGCGCCTCGGCCTCGATGCAGAGGTTCGCCGAAGCGGTCTGCACGGCCTCCGCGCTGACGTACGTGGACTGCACCACGCCCAAATCGCTCACGGGGATGCTCGTCACGCCGCTGAACTGGTTGGCGAGCGCCTCGATGTACTTGATGTGCGGCTCCATGGACATCTGGGAGAACTGGCCCACCGTGGGCGTCGCGCCCGTCTGGGGGTTGTCCGTGAAGCCCATGATCGAGCCGATGACCATCTTCCACTTGTCCCCGACGAGGGCGTTCAGCTGGTCGTCGGAAAGCCCCGCCACCCATCGCTGCGGGTTCGTGTAGAACTCGGCGGACACCTCGATGCGCTCCATCTCACGGAGATAATCGTCGGTGAGCGTCATCACCGGGCGGGATATGCGCGAGCGCCCGAACGGCTTGGACACGTCGGCGCGGTAGATCATCGGCTCCATCATCGGCCTGCCCATGGCGTGCGGGACGCGCTCGGCGCTCCACTTGCCGCCGATCATGCGCAGCACGTAGGTGGCGTCGGGCATGTAGATGTTCACCACGCTGGGCTGGTAGGCGCTGTCCGTGTTGCTGCGCTTGCCGTCGATGATGGCGAGCCCCGCGCTGATGCGCTGCTCCACGTTGTCCCAGAGCGCGGATGCGGTCTCGGCGCTGTGGTAGTTCACCTGCGCGGTGCCGTCGCCCTGGACTGCGACCGTCGCGAACGTGCAGCCGTGCATCAGCTCGCTGGGCAGGGCGCGCGCGTACTTGTCCACCAGGCGCGTGCGCGCCATGGCCGCGTCGAGCATGCCCGCGTCATCGCCCACGAAGCCATCGAATATCGAGCGGTTCGCCAGCGACGTGACCGCCCTCTCGGGCCAGCTGCACGACACGTCCAGCCGCACGTTGTCGGGCATGCTGATGCCCAGCGTCTTCGGGCGAACCTTGCCCTCGTAGTACCTGCGCCGCAGCTCGTTGCGCGACGAGTTGGCGGACAGCACGCCCGCCAGCTTCTCGGCGGCTTCCGCTGCGTGCTGCGGCAGGCCGACCGCCTTCGCGATGCCCGTCAGGCTGTTCGGAATCATCCCACCAGTCCCCTTCTGCGCGGGTCTCTCCGCGCGGTCTTGACCCCCCACACGGCGAGCGCCGCCGCCGTGATGGGTTCGGGGTTCGCCCCTCCGAACCCCCAGGAACCGCCGTTCCCGATGCTCCTTCTGATTGAGGTGGTCGCGCTGTCCCGCAGGTCGGCCTGCGGCGCGTACCACGTAAGCGTCTTCTCGTTCACGCAGTCTGCGAGCGTCGTTGCCGCGCTCGTCGCGTCAGCTGCGCTGCAAACGTGTATGTAGCCCTTCGGCATCCTGCCGAGCCTGTCCACCAGCCCCTGGACGCCCGACTTGCCGTCGATGACGCACACGGACGCCTCGCCGCTGCGGGCGGCGATGAACTCGGCGAGCCAGGACGTGCCTGCGCTCATGGACTCGCGGCGCACCATCTCGGCGTGGACTGTCCCATCGGATGACAGCAGCGCCGCAGCCAGGAACGCCTCGGAGCCGTCGGGCGAGAACCGCACGCCGAACGCCTTCTTGCCGTCCTCGGGCGGGCTGTCGGTGGCGAGGGCGTCCCATTTGGCCTCGGGGATGATGGGCACGCCTTCCGCTACCATCTCTGGCCAGTACCCCAGATGCTCGCGTGCGAACGTATCGGGCGACATGCTTGCCGCGTCCTTTTCAAGAGCCGATTCGAGCAGCTGATACCCGAGCGACGGATTCAGCCTGTACCATCTGTCGCGATCTGAGATGTCGCCTATCTCGTCGGTTGCCCACTCATGGATGCAGAAGCCCCTGCCCGGGTTCTCGTGCATCTTCTTGCGCATAGTCGCGAACTTCTCGCCCTTGTGCGGCGAGCGCGGGTCGGGAACCGTCCCCATAAGTATCGTCTGCGGCGAGCCGCTGGGCGCTGCCGAGTTCAGCGGCGAGAGCGCCGCGTCCTGCTCGTCCGTGTAGCACTGGGCCTCGTCGATGACCACGAGGTCGAACGTGCCGCCTCGCCCCATGTCGCCGCCGCTGCCGCGCGTGCGGAACTCGATGTGCCCGCCGTTCTTCAGGTCGAGCACCATCTGGTTCGCGCTCGTCGTGTATTTCTTCACCATGGCGTTCAGCTCGGGGTACTGGGCCAGAGGGTCGTTGACCTTCGTGCCGAATTTCCTTCTGAGCCTGTCGAACGCCTTCTGCGCGGTCTGGAACTCCTGGGCCGTGTGCAGTATCTGCTCGCCACGGACTATCAGCCCGTAGGTCTCTCGCGGGTCGCTCACGCCCGTCTTGCCGTTCTGCCTTTGCACGGCGAGGAGGCAGTAGTTGTTCAGCAGCACGCCGCCATCGTCCACGGCGAGCCAATCGTCCAGGATGCCGCGCTGCCACTCGTGCGGCGGCAGGCCGTAGGCTTCGGCGAGTATGATCGCCTGCTCGCCAGCCGTCTTGTCGTATTCCTCGGACAGGCGGAACGTCGGTTCCTGGCACCCGTGCCTACCCATTTGCCGCCATCTTCAGGACGGTCACGAGGGGCGTGTCGCGGTTGCGGGACTCGTCAGCCGCCCGCAACGCCTTGAGCCTGTCGATGGTTTCGAGCATGCCTGACGCGAGCGGCTTGATGTCGCGCCCGCTGTCCGTCATGTCCAGAACCTTCGCATACTTCACGATGATGGCTTCGAGCGCCGATTCCTCGCCGCCCTCGCGCCATGCCTGCTCCACGGATTCGGGGATGTGATGCTCGGGCTGCTTGTACTTAGGCATGCGCCACCACCTCCATCAGCTTGTCGCCCTTCGAGCTGTTGCAATGGAAGTGGGCGAGCTTTACGTTATCCCATGTATGCTGTCCTCCCTTTGCAAGCGGCACGACGTGATCTCGCGTCGGGTAGTTGCGCCCTGTGATGAAGTTTCCGCGCTCGTCGTATCTGTAATCGTCCCAGTCGGTCATCCCGCCGCATATATGGCAGATGCCGCCATCCCGCTCGTACAGCTTATGCAGCCCGATGTGGACTACGTTCCCGCCGACGCGCTTCTTGTCATCTCGCAGGCGCGAGAAGTGCGCGTTCTGGCAGGCCCGCGAACAATACTTCTTGTCGCGATAGGCTGTCGTGTATACCTTGCCGCATTCACGGCATACCCGCTTCTCTGCCTTTTCGAGCCTGTTCCCCTTGCCGCGACAATGGCCGCGCCCAATCATCAGATTGCTGATGGTGGCGTGGTTTAATCCGTACTTTTCGCCGAGCTCGTAAGTGGTCGCCCCGGCCATGTAGTCGCGCTCGATGTCGTTTATCGTGGAGTCTGGGACTCGCTGACACTTGCGCAGCTTCAAGTCCGGCCTTTTGCGGTTGAATATGTTCACAACGGATGCCGACGGTATACCAGTTGCCTGCGATATGTCGTGGCTCGTCATCCCAAGGGCCGTGCGGAGCATGACCACGAGGGCGCCGCAATACTTCGTGCGGCATTTGCTCGGCATGCGCTTATCGGTTTTAGGCTCTTTCGGGTGCCTGTGCGTCCTCGGCACGCCGTACCGAACCAGCGTCCTGCGAACCGCCTCGTTCGTGATGCCCAGCTCATCGGCGACCTGACGGCACGTCTCGTACTTCTCGTACAGTTCAAGAATCTTCTCGTCCATTGCCAGCACCTTCCCAGCACCGGGATACAGAACGAAGAAACCCCGACGGCGGTGCTGTAGACCATCGGGGTTCCCGTGCGAAACATGAGCGGGTAGCTACTCCCGCGAATCGCCTATTGTGGTTTGTCGTGATTTCCGTTTATTGCGGTTCCGCTTTCCCAGTGTGTCAACGCT
>Ga0326511_10001233_pt1 | contig 21510 bp, 31 predicted proteins | sample 0_2496_0518_D_FD_203701 | JGI IMG/M metagenome (GOLD analysis project Ga0326511, IMG submission 203701) | Bovine rumen microbial communities from UC Davis, California, United States - 0_2496_0518 | ecosystem: Host-associated > Mammals > Digestive system > Stomach > Rumen | place: USA... | reverse complement strand
AGAACAGAGCTGAAAGCCGGGAATAATCTGCCCGGTGCAAAGCTCGGCAGGACTCAGAGCCTGGTCATAAAGTGAGGTGCAGTCATGGGAATACCAATTCTGATCTACGGCAGAAGCGGAACAGGAAAAAGCCGAAGCCTTAAAAATTTCGGCGAGGATGAAATAACGCTGATAAATGTTGAAAGCAAGCCGCTTCCGTTTCGTAAGAGATTCAAATACACAATAAACACTGATCAATACGGTAAGATCATGGAAGCATTGAGCAAAACACCGTCCGACACAACTGTAATTGATGATGCCGGTTATCTGCTGACAAATATGTTTATGCGTGGTCATGCTTCAAGAGGAACAGGCTCTTCAACATTTGATCTTTACAACGATATCGGTGACAGCTTCTGGAAACTAATTAAATTTATCAAAACATTGCCGGAAAACAAGATCGTATACATCGTTATGCACGAAGAACAAAATGACAACGGTGCCGTAAAGCTTAAAATGCTTGGAAAGCTTCTTGAACAAAAGGTTTGTGTCGAGGGTATGGTAACTATCGTGATCCGCTGTATGTGTGACGAAGACAGGCATTATTTCAGGGTTACAAACAATGGCGCAGACATCACAAAAGCGCCGGAAGATATGTTTGAAAAACCCGAAATGGACAACGATCTTAAGCAGGTTGACAGCATTATAAGAGAATATTACGGCTTAAAAAAATAATTTTTTCTGAAATTTGACCTTTTCAGGTTAAGTAAGCAAGGTTTTTTACAGGACTTTTGAAGAATGTGGAGTTGGCTGATAACTCAGGGGGCACAAATAATTCCTAATTCCTGACTCCTAATTCCTAATTAATAGAAAGTGAGGATATTAAAAATGAGAGCATTCAAGGATTATGAATCAACACCGGAATACACGGAGAGCGTGAAGCTTCCCGCAGGCGCATACGAGGTGACGATAAAAAGAGCAGAGGACAGCGATAATGCACTGTGCATCCTGTTCGATATCTCAGAAGGCGATTACAAGAACTTTTTTATTGACAAGTTCAACAGTGACAGGAGAAACTACCCCGAAAATGCAAAGTTCAAGGGTGTGTACAGACTCTGGTATCCTGACGGAAGCCAGTACGCAGAGGACAGCAAAAAGCGCATGAAAACAGTGCTCAAGCTTATCAAGGATGAAAACAAGCTGAACGTAGACTACTCGAAAGAATGGGACGGTGCTGCGCTCAAGGGCGCAAAGATCGGCATGATCTTCCGTGACACCGAGTACGACTACAACGGACATCACGGCTTTACCGCGCAGCCTTACGGTGTGATCTCCCTCGAAGCACTCAGGACAGGAAAGTACAATATTCCTGAACCAAAACGGCTTAAAGGAAGCTCTGCGGATCCTTCTTACGCAAGTGCTGAAACATACGCCGACCTTCCTACAGATGAGGATCTGCCGTTCTGATGGAGCTGAGAGATTATCAAAGCGATCTGATAAACAGGCTTTTCAAGGCATATTCAGACGGATACAAGGCACCGTGCATCGTCCTTCCTTGCGGCGGCGGTAAGTCTGTTATCGTTGCCGCCGTTGCAAAGCGTTTTACAGATGAAGGAAAAACAGTGCTGTTTCTGGTTCATCGGAAAGAACTGTGTGAACAGATAGAAAAAACCTTTTTTAATTTTGGTGTCGATATGAAGCTGTGCCGGATCGTGATGGTTCAGACAATGACAAGAAGGCTGAGAAATGCTTCTGTACCCGATCTGATCATCACGGACGAAAATCATCACAGCAAAGCCGTTACATACAAACGTGTCTACGATGCCTTTCCCGTCACAAAGAGAGTAGGCGTGACTGCCACTCCGGAAAGAACGGACGGCTCGGGACTTATTGACGTTAACGATATTCTTATCGAGGGCATTACGGCTAAAGAGCTTATCACACAAAACTATCTGTCGCCATACGACTATTATGCGCCGAATATAAAAATGCCGAAATTCCGAATAAAGCACGGTGATTTTGATATATCTCAGGTGATGGACTTTTTCAGAGATAACATCCGGATAATTTACGGCGATGTGCTGAAACACTACAAAAAATTAGCTTCCGGAAAGCAAGCTATATGTTATCTTCCGGGAATAGAGATTTCAAAAGAAACAGCAGAGCTTTTCAATGCGGACGGCATCAGAGCTTCGCATATTGACGGCGATACTCCAAAGGCAGAACGTAAGCGTATCATCAATGATTTCCGTGACGGCAAGATAAAAATACTTTGCAATGTCGATTTAATTTCAGAGGGCTTCGATGTGCCTGACTGTGAATGTGTTATCTTGCTCAGACCTACAAAATCGCTGATACTTTACATACAGCAGTCTATGAGGTGCATGAGATACAAGGAAGGCAAGCGGGCAATAATAATAGATCACGTCAACAACATAGCTCTTCACGGTTTTCCGGATGCGGACAGAGAATGGAAGCTTGAAGGACATCCCAAAAAGAAAACAGGCGAAATGCCTGTAAAGACCTGTCCTCAGTGCTTTGCCTGTGTGCCGATGGGAACGGTTGAATGTCCTCACTGCGGTCATGTGTTTACTGTTGAGAAGAGAAAAAGCAGCATCGAATATGACAGGGAATTTGAGCTTGTCAGACTTGAAACAGCAGAAAAAAGAGTAAGATTCTATCTCAGTCCGAAGGAATGTCAGACGGTGGAAGAGCTTAAAATATATGCCCGTCAGCACGGATATAAACCGGGATGGGTATGGTTTCAGCAAAAGTCAAGGGGGTGGCTCGGCAGTGAAAAGCGAAACGCAAATACAAAACGCTATCCGTGTCGCGCTGTCTGAGATAGGTATCGTTCGCCGGAACAATGTAGGCGTTTATCTCACAAGAAACGGTACTCCGATCGCCATAGGCATACCCGGAGAGCCTGATCTGACGCTTTTTACAAAGACCGGTGAAACTATATTCATTGAAATAAAAACCCCCACAGGACGGCAGAGCGGGAAACAAAAGCACTTTCAGAAAGTAGTTGAAAGTTATGGATTCAGATACTTGATAATGCGGTCTGTAGAGGATGCAAATAAATTGATCTCGGAGGTGAAACATGAATAATGAAGGTTTTATAAAACTGCACAGAAAAATGCTTGAATGGGCATGGACGGATGATCCCACTGTATTTTACTTCTTTGTCAAGCTGATTTTTGCCGTAAATTATAAAGATAAATTATGGCACGGTATTACTATAAAGCGTGGGCAGATCGTTACAAGTGTCGGCAGTTTATGTGAGATTATGAATCTGAGTAAGACGGCAGTCAAGCGTTGTCTTAAATGTCTTACTCAGACAGGTGAGATTTCAGATGAAGTCAAGCCTAACAAATATCGTATAATAACAGTCACAAATTACAATAAATATCAAGATACAGTCGGTATTTTAAATACCAACAGCAGTACCAACAGCAGTACCAACAGCAGTACCAACAGCAGTACCAACAGCAGTACCACAACTAAAGAAAGAAAGAAAGTATCTTTTTCCCCTAAGGGGAAAAAGATACGGGGTCGGGTCGAAAAAAAGAAAAATAAGCTGACCGAAAAGAAAATGAAATGGACTTTCGGAGATGTGAAAGAATTTGCAAAGACCGTTCCCGGCGGAGACGATTACAATGCCTGCGACTTCCGCAGGGGCTTCGTAAAATCAGGCACGGCATTTCCTGACAACTGGCAGGATGTTTTCAGAAGCTTTGCGTCAGCCGGACTTGAAGCACAGGAAGAATTTCTGAAAAAGCTTGAAAGCGGTGATTACATCAGCAAGTGGGGAATGGGAGAATGGTAGCAGAAACAGAACTTGAATACAAGATCGTAGGGTCTGTGCTTTTGCTTGATGCGCCGGAAAGGCAGAGAATATTTGCATCGGTAAGCGTGGATTTTTTCTCGGACAGCACAGCAAAGGGTATTTACAAAAAGCTTTCAGCACTCTGCGCAGATTATCCGGGGGCAGATTACACTGTTTTAGCGGCGGCACTGGAAAAAAACGAACAGACAGCAGCAGTCCTTGCAATGCAGTCCATGATCTCGCCGTCGATCGCAGAAAATCAGCTTGAGGATACACTGAAAGCCGTCAGGGAACTGTACGCAGACCGCCGGATAAAAAAAGAGGTGAGTGAGCTTTCTCTTGAAAACCGCATAAGCGTAAACGACCTCAGACAGCTTGTGACAAGCGCAGAAAACCTCGCGGCAGAGCTTGCCGAATCGAGCGGGGAAAAATACCTTCGTCAGTACCGTGAGCCGATAAAGCTTATTCCGACAGGCTTTCCGGAGCTTGACGGAACGCTTGGCGGCGGACTTCTGGCGGGAACACTTTCGAGCATAGGCGCAAGACCCAGCACCGGGAAAACTACATATGCAATAAACATTGCCGCTCACAATCCGGACAGGAAGATGATGTTTTTCAGCATCGAAATGTCGGCGGGGATGATCTATGACAGACTTATTGCTGACACTGCTGACATAGACTACAGTCTGACCGGACGGCACAAGGCAGCAGTTGAAACAGTCAGTGCAGTCATTGACAGGTACAAAAATCTTGAGGTCGTTGACGACACCGCAAAGGTCGAAAAGATCGTTGACAGGATATACACCGAAAAACCGGAGATAGTGATAATTGATTTTATCCAGATAGTTACGTCAAGCCGGAAATTCGTTGACAATAGGCAGAGGATAGATTATATTTCGCAGATGCTGAAACAGGCGGCAAAGGCGACAGGGTGCTGTATCATCACGCTGTCGCAGCTGACAAGGGCAGGCAAAGACAAGCCGACCATGAGCGACCTGAAAGAGAGCGGCGGACTTGAACAGGACAGTGACTATGTGCTTTTGCTGTACCGTCCCTACGTCAACGACAAGAGCGGCAGTGAAGCCGACCCGAAGGACACGACTATCACTCTTGACAAAAACAAATTCGGCAGCACAAGGGAGTTTAAATACGAATTTGACGGACGTAAGCAGAGATTTACAGAGCTGCCGGACAGCAAAGACGAGATAAAACTCCCGGTAAAGCATGAAAATACAGCTGACGGTATTGACGAGGATCTGCCGTTTTGACAGCAATGCTGTAAAACGTCAGAATCGCCCTGTAAAACGATTTATTTTCAGGTGTATAAATTGATTGATTATTATATAAACTACGCTTACAGAGCTGTATAGTTAAAAAGAGAGGGTGTGTGGTGTTATAGACGTGAGGAAATATGAAACGAGGATAAAAATGCTGACCGACAGAGCAAAGAAAAACAGCGATTACATAAACGATCTTGACATAGGCGAGAGCTGTTATCTGTTGTCGCTGATAACTTTGATCCGTTCGTTTCGTATGAAGCTGATAACGCAGGACGAACTTTTTCATAAGCAGAAGGAGCTTGAAAGACAGCTTGAAAAATACTATCAATGGGGTGAGATATTCGAGCGGCATGTAAGCATCCGCAACAGATACAGCAACGTCCTCACCGAAGCGGAAAAGCAGGGCTGTCCGATCTGCAAAAAGCTTGTACGGATTTTTGACGGACGGGATCTGAGCTTATAGAAAGAGGAGGTATAAAAAATGGCTGAGATGATAGTCAATCTGATATTTTTAGCCGTGGGCGTGGTGTTTGACATCTGCCTTTCGGCACTGCTTGCAGTAGGTAAAGACGAGTGATTTACGGGAGGGTTGAAAATGCGTGAGATACTTTTTAGAGGGAAACGAGTTGACAATGGTACATGGGCTTATGGAGATTTGACACATTGTGATGATGAAATGGAAATTAACAGTGAATCGCACGGAGAAAACGGTGGCTATATAATCCCTGAAACAATAGGTCAGTATACAGGTTTAAAAGATAAGAACGGTGTAAAGATTTTTGAAGGGGATATATTGTCAGGACACCTTGATGATCTATTTCCAGAAGACGAATCACGTTATCCTGTTGTATGGCATGACTACGGGTGGCATATAAAATGCGGTAACAAATCCTTCGATACACTTGAGCAATGGTGGGTAGCCAAATTCCTTGAAGTTATCGGCAACTTACACGACAATCCGGAACTGCTGGAGAGGGGTGCAGAAAATGAATAAACAGGAAGCAAAAGCGGATGCAGGAAAACCAATGCTTACACTTGTGCCGAGACAGATACTCTTTGATATTGCCAAAGTCAGAGAGTACGGCACAAAGAAGTACGGCGATCCTGACAACTGGAAGCAGGTTGAAAAGCAAAGATACAGGGATGCGGCTTTCAGACACTTCATGTCATACCTTGACGATCCGCAGGGGACAGACGAAGAAAGCGGGCTTACTCATCTTTCGCACCTTGCCTGCAACATTGCTTTTCTTTGTGAAATGGAAGGGCGGGAAGAAAATGAAGATCAATAAATGCAAGTACTGCGGCGATATGCCAAAGCAGACAACCCACGAGGGCAGAAACAGAATAGGCAGGCTCGGTTTTGTTTCAGTGATGCAGTGCCCGGGGTGCCTTCGGCGTGTCGAAACTTTCAGCGATACTCCCGGACGTGCCGCTGAAAAATGCGTGCAGTACTGGAACTGGGGTGCGGCTGACAAGATGTAACGAAGGGAGAGGATAACTTGACAGCAAAAGAATACCTACAGCAGGCGAGGACCCTTGATATGCTGATAAATGCAAAGCAGGATGAGCTGTATGCGCTCAGGCTGACAGCAACCTCTGTGAGGGGTCCGGTGCTTGGCGATAAGGTCAAGTCAGGCAGTACAAACAATGCTATGCAGATTGTTGACAAGATCATAGCTTTGCAGGAAACTATTAATGAGGAAATCGACAGGCTTGTGGAGCTGAAAGCTGAGATACATAACAGGATCGAAAAACTTTCAGACCCGTATGAAAAACTGATACTTACAGAAAGGTATCTGAATAATAAAAGCTGGGAGGAAATATCAAATCTGCTTCACTATGAGGAACGAAACACGCAGTATTTGCACGGAAAAGCTTTGCAGCATTTTGCACCTTTTTGCAGTTCTTTGCATTGAATTGCAGTAGCTTGATAAGTTATAATTAAACTGTGAAACAATAATTCAGAGTACAAGGATACTTACATTCCTCTTTGAATAAAATTGCATGAGAGCCGTTCCGGTCGGGGGCGGCTTTTGTATTGTGAGGATAGAGTGACATACTCCCCCACCTATAGAGGCGGGGGACTTCTTGCCCATTTAGGTTAAAGGACGGTGTTACAATGCTGAAAATCTGCATAACCTGCGGGAAAATGCACAGGTTTAACGAATTATGTCCTGTGAGAGCGGAACGTGACAGACGCCGCAGGGCTGAATATGACCGCAGCGGTTATGAACGTTCAAGTGAAGCGGACAGATTCAGAAATACTAAGAAATGGCAGAGAAAACGCAATGAAATAAAAAACCGTGACCTGAACTTATGCCGATGGTGCTTTCTGATAAATCACAAAATTACAACAGACGATCTCAGTGTACATCATATCATTCCGCTTGAAAAGGATCTAAGTCTGCGCCTTGCGGACGGAAACCTCATTTCTCTCTGCCGTAAATGCCATGAAAAAGCAGAAAAAGGCTTGATAAGCGCCGATGAACTGAGAAAAATTATCAGAATTCCTATGAAAATATCGTAAAATTGCCCCTGAAAACCGCATAAAATCAGGTGTAAAAATGCACAAAAAAAGGGGCGCTTTTTTGACACCCCCCCCGGGGTAAAACGGGCGTTTTTTGGTAAAGTCCGACACCTAAACGGCTGCCCACAAGAACACAAACATTTTTGAAAATGAAACTTTTGGAAGGGGTGAGAATATGGGGAGACCGGCTAAATCTGTTGATGTACAAAGCGGCGCAATGACAAACAGGGAAAAACAGGAAAGACAAGGAACGGAAAAGAAACTGCAGGGCGGCTGTTCGCCCCACGTGCGCCCTTCCTTTGCTATAACGAAGGAACAAAAGAAGATTTTTAATAAAATTAAGGGACTGTTTGAGGATGCGGGGATGCTCGGTGAGCTTGACTGCTATGTGCTGACAGAAGGTGCGGTGATTATTGATCGGCTGCATGAAATTGACAGGCAGATTAATGAGGATCCACAGCTGCTGTTTGACCGGGATGTGTGCAATACCAGAAAAGAATATATGCAGAATTTTTTCAGGGTCTGCAATGAGCTGTCGCTGAGTCCTCAGGCCCGGGCTAAAATGGGTATTATCGCCGCCGGAAAAGGGGCGCAGAAAAAAGACCCCATTACCGCAATTTTCGGAGAGGATGAGGACGAGGTATGACATGGATGGAGCAGTATTTCAGGTGTATACGGCTTTCAATCAGGCTGATCGGGATGGGAAAGCACCGGGACGGGCGGAAAATGTTTGAAGCCGCCAAAAGGCTTGACAAGCTGATGCAGAGTAGTATAATTTAAGCAGGGTAACTTGTTATCTGAAATAAAAATCGCTTAGAAAGGATTCTGAGAAGTGGAAAGGGATATTGAATATGCAAAAGCCGTTGTCTCAAAAAAGATAAATGCGCCGAGATACGTCAAAAAGCAGTGCAGAATATACCTCAGGATCGCTGAGGACAAGGACAAAAAATTCTGCATTAACGAGAAGAAAAGAGAACAGATTATCAGTCTGACCAAACTGCTTATAATCCCGAGAGGACTTATGGCAGGAAAAACAGTCTTTGAGACCCTTTCGGGCTTTCAATGGCTGTTTCTTTTTGCTGTGCTTACTGTCGTTTACCGTGAGGATATGCAGCTGAGAAGATACGAAACGGCTGTTCTTGAAATTTGCCGGAAAAACGGTAAAACCTTTCTTATTGCGCTTGTTTTTATCGTCTTATTCTTTATCGAGCCTAAATTTTCAAAATTCTACAGTGTTGCGCCCGATGGTCAGCTGTCAAGAGAGATTCAGACTCAGATTCGTGAAATAATCAGCTCAAGCCCTGCCCTTGAAGGAAAATTCAAGATCAGGCGGGATGATATCCTATGTCTTATCAATCAGAATGATTATATCCCGTTGTCGTTTTCTACCTCACGTCTTGACGGCAAGCTGCCTAATGCCTTTGTGGCTGATGAGGTGGGCGCGCTTACCACAAACTATCCTGTTGAAGCTATGCGCTCAGGTCAGCTTACCATAAAAAACAAGCTCGGCTGTATTATTTCCACGAAGTACCCGACAATAGAGAATCCTTTTGAAGATGAGGTCAAAAAGGCTAAGCAGGTACTTGACGGGATAGTTGACGATGAAACGGTTTTTTCCCTTCTGTATGAGCCTGACAAGGTGAAAAACTGGGAGACCGACACGGGAATTATTGAACAGGGAAATCCCCTTGCGCTGGAAGTTCCCGAGATAATGAAAGACCTTCTGAAAAAGAGAACGGACGCTGTTATCATGCCCTCAAAGCGTGAAAATTTCCTGACAAAACACTGCAACATCATCTATCAGGGCATGGGTACTGAAACATACATTGACCCTCAGGATGTTATTGCCTGTAGGAGCGCAGAGCCTATCGACTGGAGAGGGCGCACCGCTTATATAGGCGTTGATCTTTCGGAAACAACAGACAACACTGCTGTTGCAATTGCCGCTCTTGATGATGACGGACAGACGATTTTAGCGGATGTTACAGGCTTCGTTCCGACTGACAGTGTTGACAGCAAGAGTCTCACTGAGAAAATGCCCTACAGAGAATTCATTGAGGAAATGTGCTGTATCGACTGCGGGGACAGGGTCATTGATTACGGTGTTGTTGAGGAATTTGTGTTCAATATCGAAAAGGTTTACGGGTGCAGGATAGCTTACATCGGGTACGACCGCAGAAATGCTATGTCGTCCGCTCAGAAGTGGGAAAAATCTTATGTCACCGCCGAGATTGCTCAGCATTCGAGTGTTCTGCACAGCCCTACGAAGCTGCTTAAAGAGAAGATCTTGCAGCACAAATTCAGGTACAAGGCTAACAGGCTGCTTGAGATCAACTTCCAGAATGCGCGGTGCAGGTTTGATACAAACAAGAATATGTTTGTGGATAAAAAAAGAAGCGCCGGAAAGGTCGATATGGTTATCGCTCTGATCAATGCGGTCTGCCTACTGGAGCAATACGAGCTTCTCGGTCAGAACGGTTTTATGGACTGGGGAGTGCAGATGTAAAGGGGGAGCTCTTCAATGTCAAGCATCCGGAAGCGGATGTTTTATTTTTTATGAGGTGAGTGTGAAATGGGGATAATAAACAGACTGTTCAGGAGAGAAATACGGGCGGATGACGCTCAGATCGTGGAAGTACAGATGGACGATGAGCTTAAACGGCTGCTGGGGGTAAGCATAAGCGAAGAAACGGCTATGAATATCCCTGCTGTGGCTGCCTGCGTCAATTTTATCTGCGGGAAGATCGCCGAACTGCCTATCAGACTTTACAAGGATGATCTCAGCGGCAAGGCTGAGGAAGTTACCAATGACGCGCGTCTCGGGCTGCTGAATGACGAAACGGGTGATCTTTTAGACCCGTTTCAGATGAAATTTGCAGTTGTCCGTGATTTTCTGCTTCACGGCAGCGGGTATCTTTTTCCCGAAATGAGAGGGAATGAGTTTGTGTCCCTCAGATATGTGGACAAAAGAAACGTGCAGTTTATCAAAAACGAGGATCCTATCTTCAAAACCGCAAGGTGCGTTATCGGGACAAGAACTTTTTTTGAAGATGAGATAATACGTATCTGCCGCAACAGCCGTGACGGTGTTACGGGCAGGGGGATCGTTGACGAGAACAGAGAAATTTTAGAAACTGCATACAAGGAAATACTTTTTGAAAAATATCTGGTCAGGAAAGGCGGAAACAAAAAGGGCTTTCTGCAAACCGATCAGAGGGTGGAGCAGGCTGTAATTGATGATATCAGAAAGAAATGGGAAGAGTTCTACGCTAACAACGAATCAACAATGCTGGTTCTCAATAATGGTCTGAAATTCGTTGAAAGCAGCAATACAAGCGTTGAAATGCAGCTTGACGAAAGTATCAGGCGTAATAATGAGATGATCTGTCAGCTTTTCGGGCTGTCGTCAAGGGTCATAAGCGGAACGGCGGGGGATGATGAATATGTTACCGCTATAAAAACAGCGGTCATACCGGTCTGTACAGCCTTTCAGGCGGCTTTGAACAAGGGCTTTCTGCTGCCGTCCCAGAGAAAACAGTATTACTGGCAGTTCGATATGAAACAGCTGCTCAAGGGCGATATCCTCAAGCGTTATCAGGCGTATTCGACCGCGCTGAAGGACGGATGGCTGCAAAAAGATGAAGTGCGGTATGAAGAGGATTATGAGCCCTATGGCTTTAATTTCATAACTCTTAGTCTTAGTGATGTACTGCTTGACATGGACAATCGGGTACTTTACACGCCTAACACAAATCAGGCTGTAAGGCTCGGTGAGGGCGGTATCTCCTTAGGTACACAAACACCCGATACCGGTCAAAAAAACGTTGACAACGGCGTCGAGAGTGGTATAATTGAGGAAAGAAGTAATGACGGCAGTCACTACAAAAAAAGGTGAGCACGGGCATTTTGCGGGAAGTACACCGTATGCTTCGGGCGGCAGTTCGGGTAGTTCGGGCGGCAGTTCGGGAAATCTCAAACTTGGAGACATACATATTTATCGTTCTGTTGGTGCTAAGGCTAAAAATTATGAAGTGATGGATTTGCAAACAGGTGAAAAGTTTCATTTCGTTGAAGGAACAAGAATACAGGATGTAGAGGTTTTTGCGGGTAAAGGAGTAAAAACACCCTATAGAAACGCTTGGAAATATGTAAGAGATTTTGGCGGAAAAGAAAAGGATTGGCAGCACGTCAAGGGAAAGGGCATTCTTGATTATTATGGTGAAGACCGTAGAGCCGAAGTTCACTGGTCACAATGTGCAGGAATCGGGAAGGTTGATTTCTTTATTAAGAGGTGGTTGGAATGAAAGTAAAATACATCGGAAAAGAATATTTAGGCAGAGCTTTTGAAAAAGATAAAGTGTATGAGGTAATCTCTATTGAGAAGGATTGGTACAGAATAATGACAGAACTCGATGAAGATTATCTTTTTCCGCCCGAATTGTTTGAAATTGTAGAGGAATAAACTAACCGCTCTCACTGAGGGCGGTTTTGTTATACCGTAAACTCAGAAATGATTCTATGTTTAACTTGATGAGTTGACTCTTAAACTAAAACTCAATGCCGAAAAACCGCTTGAAACAGCCGTTTTTTTAACCTGTTCTTAACTTGTTTTGACTAAAAAAAGAAACTTGTTGACCAAATATAAAAATCAAAACAAGTTATTTTTGATTCTAACTGCTCTCGCTGAGGGCGGTATTTTTATGCCCTGATTGGGGAAAATTGGGGAATAAAATCGGGGAATGTTAACTTGCTTAACCGATTTAAAATGCTGTTTAGTTAAGAAAAAACGGCTTGGTTATGCGGTTTTTTAACTTGCCTGTAACTTGCCGTTGACTAATCCTTGACTAAAAAAACAGCCCTGCTGTCATTCCGAGCGTAAGCGAGGAATCTTTTTCACGAAAGCAGCCTTGCTGCAAAGATTTCTCGTCACTCCGTTCCTCGAAATGACAGGAGAGATCGTATTTTAAACGGCAAATTTACGGAAAATCCGCAAAAACGGCTTTTAAAATCTAATAAATTACCGTCTTGTTTAAAACAGGGCGGTTTTGTTATACCGTGAAAGGAGATAAAACATGAATAACAACAGCAATAACAGCAGCGGAGTGAGCTGCACTGGATTTTTTGTAGTGCTGCTGGGAGTGGCATTTATCATTATGAAAATTGTCGGCGTGATCGAATGGAGCTGGGTATGGGTGCTTGCGCCTATCTGGATATATGCGGCGCTTGTACTGTTCATTCTGGTTATCGGTTTGATTATTGCTTTCTGGAAAAGGAAGTGACGGTATGAATAAACGTGGACTTACTTTAGTGGAAGTAGTTGTTATTGTGGCGATACTTGCTATTCTGGCGGCTATTGCTGTGCCGTGTGTGATAGGTATTGCTGAATCAGGCGCAGATCAGACGGCAGAAAAACAGCTGACAGTTTACGACCAGAACGGTAATGTCATTGAAGAATACAAAGGTGAATGCACAGTCTGGTACAGCGGCGAAAAAGTAAGAGTGATCATCGACGGAAAAGAAACAACTTATGTTAATGCAACAGTGGTTGTAAGAGAGTGAGGAAACAGCATGACCTATGACGAGTGGGCGGAGGAGTACTACGAGACTGCAAGGCTCACGGAAGAAAAAATAAAAGAGTTCAGAAAGAAGCGAAGGGAAACAAAAAGCCCTTCGCTTCGTAGCTTGTACAGCGGAAAAATACAGTTGTACAAGGAACAGTATGACGATTGTATCGATGCCGCCGAAAAGCTGAAAAGACGGGCGATTAGAGAGAAAATAAAGAGAGGTAAAAAGATATGTTCAACATAAAATACGATCTTGCGGCTGATATTGCAAAGGTCAGTAAGATGCTGGGAGTAAGCGAAAGCGACTTCGTTAATTCTGTGCTTGAGAGGGAGCTGGTCTTGTACCGTGACCCCATAACGCATAAGATAGAGCCGAAGCGGGGCGAATATCTTGCAAACCGGCTTGAATGTAACCTTAATCCGGAAACGGAGCAGGTCTGGAAGCCGTGTTATATCCTGTACAAGCGGACGATGTATACATATCCGTACATCAGCATTATTGCGGACGGAAAGTTTATTTCCACGCCCGCAGACGGTGTGAAAGTCAGCGGAGAGCAGTCAGAGGTCAATAAATAACTTCACTCTCCACTCTTCACACTTCACACGTTTACGAGGGGGGTGGAAGTATGACGCTATCGGAGATCATGAAAATGAGTCAGGAAGCAATTGCAGGGCAAAGCCCGAATTAATGTGGAATGTGGAAAGTGGAAAGTGGAATTAATGGCGCGGATGCTTTTTCCGTTGTTAAGAGAAAAAGCTGACAGGTCATATAATTCCACACTCCACTCTTCACACTTTATTGAAGGGAGGTGAATTGGATGGAATTTGAGATGAGGGGTACGGACAGCGCCGAGATAAGCGGGTATGTTAATGCTGTTGAGCGTGAATCAAGAGTTCTGCACCGTGTGGGCGGTAAGCCGTTCAAAGAACTCGTTCGGCAGGGGACTTTCAGAAAGGCTCTCGAAAGCGGCAGAGTCGTAAGGCTTATGCTTGACCATGAACGAACTATCTGCGATACAAGCTCAGGGCTTGAACTGCGTGAGGACAATATCGGGCTTCATGCAAAGGCTGTGATCACCGACAAGGAGATCATCAAAGCCGGAAGAGAAGGCAGGCTTACAGGCTGGAGCTTCGGCTTCCGATGCAGAAAGGACAGTTGGAGCGAGGACGGCGAAATGCGTACCCTTGAGGATATCGAGCTTGACGAGGTGTCTGTACTTACGAAAACTCCCGCTTATAATGCAACAAGCATTGAACTGCGTGAAAGCGGAGAGATCAGGGAAGTCCGCTTTGAAAGCGGGTTCGATTTCAAACAGTCTGACAGCGCAAAGTCTGACCGCTTTGCGATGCAGAAAATAAAATACGAAGTTCTTAAAAGGAAAGGAAAGATGTATCATGACTAAACTTGAAGAAAAAAGAAATGCTCTTATGGAAGAAATGTCCGCCCTCTGCAACACTTCCGAAAATGAAGCGCGCAGCTTTACTGATGAGGAAAGCGCAAGATTTGACGTTATCTCAAAGGAGATCGACGCTCTTGACAAGCAGATCGAAAGACAGAACGAGGCGAGAAGTTTTGAGCTTAAAAAGCCCGCAGGCAGCCCCTCTGAGGGCGCAAAGGGAAGTGTTGAAGACGAGGAATACCGCAGCTTCGGAATGTATCTGAGAAGTCAGGTTACAGGCGACAAAGCTCTTGAAACACGCGCAAACATGGTATACGGCGACAACGGCGCAGTTATACCCAAAACCATTGTAAAAAAGATCATTGACAAGGTTGTAAATATTTCTCCTCTGTTCAGCGCTGCAACAAAGTACTACATCAAGGGCGATATTACTATCCCTTATGTCAACACTGCAAGCGGCGATATTACTGTAGCTTTTGCGAGTGAGTTTTCGAGCCTTACGGCTTCTGCGGTAAAGATCAGCTCCATTGAGCTTAAAGGCTTCCTGGCGGCTGCGCTTGTGGTGGTTTCCCGAAAGCTTATCAACAACAGTCAGTTTGATATCGTTTCGTTCGTTGTCAACAGAATGGCTCAGAAAATAGCAATTTTCATTGAAAACTATCTTATCAACGGCGGTACTTCAGCAACTCTCGGCGGTACTGCTTCGGGACTTAAACAGTCGGTTACTCAGTCTGTTTCAATTACCGCAGGCGGCTCTATCAACGGCGATTATCTTATTGAAGTACAGGATACTGTTCCCGATGCTTTTCAGGCAGGAGCGTTCTGGCTTATGTCCCCAAAGACCCGTACCGTTATCCGCAAGCTCAAGGACGGTCAGGGTAACTACCTTCTTATCAAGGATTTTTCAAGTCCCACAGGATATACTCTTCTCGGAAAGCCTGTTTACGTCAGCGACAATATGACAGCGTTCTCTCAGGCAGGCGCGGGAGACGATTTCCTCTATTACGGGGATTTCTCGGGACTTGCCGTAAAGATAGCGGAAGACCCCAACATTCAGGTGTTGAATGAAGTATATGCTACTCAGCACGCTACAGGCTTCGTGCTCTGGATGGAGCTCGACAACACTGTTGAGGATCCTCAGAAGATCGTTAAGGGCTGTGTTGTTGCTTCTCAGTAAGCTTCAATTTCTCTGCCGTCTTGCGGCGGCAGAGAATCATGAAAGGACTTGATGATATATGATCGTATCGGAGTTGACTGCGCAGTTTGTAGGGGAATGGCTGGGGTATGCTGTTCAGGGCGGGGAACTGTCAGAAGGCGACAGCCGTGATCTGACGGCGGCTCTGGCGGCTGCTAAGGCAAGGGCTAAGGGTTACACCGGTCTGACTGACGATCAGCTTGACGAGCATGAGGATATTACCATCGCTGTTCTCGGGCTGTGCAACGATTTCCTAACCGGAAACCGTCCCGAAGCCGCCGAATCGGGTATGAACAGAATGTCTGCCGCTATTTTAGCTATGCACTCGGTCAATTTGCTTTAGGCGGGGTGAGATTTTGAATAAAGTTGTTTTTAACAAGACTATTACCCTTGTGAAGTGCCGGACAGGATACGGGAGCAGCGGAGCAATTGACACTGTAAGAAAAAATGTAAGGGCTTCGGTGGATATGCCCGGCATCAGCTTTGCCGTCAGGGCAGAAGCAGCAGGCAGGAAAATTGATCTTTTCGCTGTTGTCTACCGCAGTGATTTTCTCTCTGAATCCTTTACTCATGCGGAATATGACGGAAAACGTTACCGCATTGACGGGGCTAACAGAGCTCAGAAGGACAGGCTTGTCCGTCTTTCTCTCGTCAGGGGGTGAGGGCATGAGCAGTGGCTTTGATTCTGATTTTTCAGATATTGACAAGCTGATAAAACAGCTTGATATGATGGACGAAAATGTTAACAAATCGGTGCGTGATGGCATGAAGGAAGGCGCAAAGCTTATTGAAAAAGAGCAGAAAGCACTGATCGCTAAAAAGTCCTCAAGGCTGGCAGAAGCTATCTCGCAAAGCCGTGTCTATGCAAACAGAAACAACGTTTTGGGAGTGAATGTCGGGTATCAGGCGGGGGCTTTCAAGGCTAAAGACGACGGCAAGACTGCGCCCGGAGTTGTGGGAATGATTTTTGAATTCGGCAGACCCGGACAAAAAGGTAAAGATACCATGAAACAAAAAAGGGGCGAAAACGAAGTCGATGTTACAATCGGACCAATAGACCCGATTCCGCATATCTGCAGGGGCTTTGACGCTAAAAAGGAAGAAGCCGCAGAAACTATCGCACAAAAGCTTGAAAAGGCTGTAGAAAAGACCTTAGGGGGCTGAATATGACTATTTCTGAAATACTGGACGGCATACTAAGTACTTTTGATGTGCCGTACTATGACCATATGCCGGAATTTGCTGAGGGTGAAGAGGACAGGCTTTTCATAAGCTACAATGTTTATGATGTGCCTGCCCTTTTTGGCGACGGGGCGGAAGACATGACCGAATATCATGTTACGGTAAGCATTTTCGGCTATATTGCGCAGGATGTAAACAGTCTGTATGATCGTGTTATTTCTGCGCTTACGAATGAGGGATTCTGCCGTCAGGGCGGAGTTTACTCGAAAAGCAATGAGTTCCCCGCTTACTACAGAAAAAGCGGGGAACTGTCTTTTGATCTCAGCTTTTAACTGACAACTACAAACTTGAAAGGAAGATTCATTATGTCAAAACTTAAACCGACTTACAACTGTGAAAAACTTTACATCTGGCCAATGATAGATGAGGAAAACGAGCTTTACGGTTCGCCTGTTATCCTTACAAAAAAGCTTATGACCTATGATGACAGCACCGCCAACAATACTACCGATCTTTACGGTGACGGTGTTGTTACTGACACTGCCGTTGATGAGGGAGCGGGGACTCTTGCACTCGGCATCCACGGGCTTACCGATGAGGAATATGCAAGCATTTACGGGGTCAGTATCGTCAACGGCGCAGTCGTTGAGACCGGAGAGGAAGTGCCGCCTTACTGCTGTGTTGCTCTTATGGCACGCAGGGGTAAAAATATCGTTACCCTCAGAAAGTGGCCGAAAGTACGCTTTGCAAAGCACACTGAATCTGTTCAGCAGAAGCAGGGCAACACTACCTACAGCACACCGACTCTTTCGGGTACATTCGTGCTTTGCGAGCGTCTTAACGCAAAGCGTGTGCGCAGAACTGTTGATCTCTCGACTCAGGCGGGTGCGTCTCTTGCACGTCTGTGGTTTGAAGATCCTGATATTATTGCACCCGGTCTTGCAAATACTTCATACCTTGCGGCTACAAGTGACGGCGATCCTATCACCGTATTTACTGATCTGACTCCGGGAACTCTCTATCTGAAAGGGGCGGCAGAAGCCGGAACCTCGCCATACAAGTATTACTTTGCTTACAGAAGGCGCGGGAATCCCGGATGGACCGATGTTGGCGACTCTGATTATACTACTACTGCATCTCAGACCGTCAGCCTTGCAAGCGACAAAACCTATGAGATAAAGATCTCTGTCAAGGATGGAGCGGACGTTGTTGTTGACAAGCTTTTCACTGTTACGACTGCGGCGCAGTCCTGAGAGGTCTGAAATATGCTTAAAGATCTTTTACCAACTGAAAGCGTCATACATATAGCAGGAAGGGAGTACCGGGTCCGGTACTCCCTGAACGCTTTATTATGTCTTGAAACGGAGTTCATGCCGCTTGAAAAAGTTCTTGAAACACAGTGGTATCAATGGGATCATGACACGGTTCTGCATCTGCTTCATGCTGCTATGTGTGATATGCCGTGGAACAGAAAGGCTGTTATCAGGCGCAGTTTTGACAGGGTTCGCCCTGATCTGTTCAGGCTCGGGCAGAGTATCGAAGCCGCTGATCTTCCTGCGCTCAGGGCTGAGATCGCTGACGCTCTTTTGAAAGCTATGCCCGACGTTCAGGATCATTCTGACGAAAAACAGGAAAGTGCCGCTGATGAGGGACATATGCGGGCAATCTGCGTTGACATTATGGGTATGTCCGAAGGACAATTCTGGAACAGCAGCTACAAGGACTTACATGAGCGGATAGACAAATACTTTGAAGCCAAAGGCCTGAAAGAAATGCCCGTCGAGGTCAGACTTTTTGACAAAGAAGACTGAAAGCAGGTGATATTTTGGCAAACGGAAGAAGTTATACATCACATTTCAAAGCGGACAGCTCCGGGTTTAAAAAGGGCGTTGACGATATGGTCAAGGCTCTTGAAAAGGCTAACAAGGAGCTGGTCAACAATCAATACCGTCAAAAAGACTGCAACAAGGTCATTTCCGACGCTCAGAAGGAAATTAAAAAGCTCGAAAAGGAACAAAAGGAAAATGGTAAGCTTGACGAAGAGCAGACCAAAAAGCTTAAAGCTCTCAACGATACCATCGAAAGCGAAAAGGTAAAGCTTGCTCAGCTTAAAACCGAACAGGCGGCTATCAAGGGAACTATCTCCGACTTATCAAAGGAAATTGCAGGCAACAACAAGGAGTGGGCTACTCTCAAGGCGACTATCGCAAACCTCGCAAGTGACGGGCTTGAGGCTCTCGGGCGTAAGCTGCTTGAGATCGGCAAATCCGTAATTGCAACAGGCGAACAGTTTACCGCTTCTATGTCCGAAGTAGGGGCGATCTCAGGGGCAACCGCTGAGGAAATGGAGCTGCTTGAACAGACTGCAAGAGAATACGGTGCGACTACAAAATTCTCTGCTTCCGAATCCGCTCAGGCTCTTAAATACATGGCTCTTGCGGGGTGGGACACTCAGCAGAGTATTGAATCTTTAGGATCGGTGCTTGATCTGGCTGCTGCCGGAAACATGGACCTTGCACAAGCTTCCGATATCGTTACCGACTACATAACCGCCTTCGGGCTTTCGGCTCAGGACAGTTCCCATTTTGTTGACGTTATGGCTTACGCTATGTCAAACAGCAACACCAATGTTGAACAGCTTGGTGAAGCTTACAAGAACTGCGCGGCAGGCGCGGGTGCTATGGGGTACAGCGTTGAGGATGTTACTGCCGCCCTTATGACCATGGCGAATGCAGGCATTAAAGGCGGTGAAGCGGGTACCTCTCTCAATGCCGTTATGACAAGACTTGCTACCGATACAAAGGGATGTGCCACTGCGCTTGAAGAATACGGCGTTTACATCTATGACAGTGAAGGCAACATGAAAAGTATGTCTTCTATACTTGAAAGTCTGGCTCAAACGTGGCAGGGTCTTACTCAAGAAGAGCAAGCCAATCTGGGTAAGATGATAGCAGGGCAGAATCAACTTAATGCTTTTCAAACTATGATGGCGGGGCTTTCGGACAAAGCAAAAGAAGCGGGTGCTTCTTTCAGTGACTACACAAAGGCTCTTGAAGAGTGTGACGGAACGTCTGAGGGTATGGCGAAAACTATGTCCGACAATCTCAGCGGCGATCTGAAAACTATGCAGTCCGCTTTTGAAGAACTCGCTCTTAAAATCTATGACAGCGGGGAAACTCCACTGCGTGACCTTGTAAAGTTTGTGACAAATAGCGTTGTTCCGGCACTTGATACTCTTATTAATCACATGGATATTATTGTGCCGATTTTTGTTGCGGCTGCGACTGCTGTAGGGTCGTACAAGGCAGCACTCGGCATACAAAGTATCATAAAAGGTATCACTCAGGCAACGACCGCTCTGACTGCTGCAAAGACCGGGGAAAAAGTCGCTACGGATGAAGCAACTGCTTCTCAGGCAGCTCTTAATACTGTTCAGGCGGCTAACCCTATAGGGCTTGTTGTTTCGGCTATCGGGCTTTTAGTGGGGGCTTTGGTGAGCTATTCGGCTATTACTGATACTTCCGCAAGGTCAACGGGAGAATATGCTGACGAGCTTAACAGGGCTAAAGGAGCAATAGAAGAATGTAATAATCAGCTTGACAGCGCCAAAAATCATTACAGTGATACTATAGCGAATGCGCAGGCAACAGCAGCACAGCTGGATGCTTTGGGAAAAGAGTATGAAGAACTCAGAACACAGGCTGATAAAACAGAAGGTCAGCAGCTTCTTATGAATAATATTGCCGAACAGCTGGCTAAAAGCATGGGCAAAAATATAGAAGATCTGAAAGATGAAGCCGGTGAATACCGTGACCTTACGGATGAAATAGATAAGTACATAGAAAAGCTTAAACAGCAGGCAGAAGTGCAGGCGGCAACCGAATTATATGGGGATGCAGTAAAAACCAGAACAAAGGCTTCTGTTGAATATGCGGCTCTTGAAAGCAAGGCAAAGGATTATTATGCTCAACACAAGGACGAACTGGATGAGTATGTACTTCTTGGCGGAAAAGAGGGCAGCGGCAGAATAACTGATGTAACAAAAAAGTTTGAAGAGTTCAGAACAGAGCTTTCAAGTCTAAAATCTGTTTATGATGAAGCTTCTGAATCTGTGGATTTATATGCAGATAAAGTTGAAGAAACTGTTAAAGCTCAGAATGAGCAAGCTGCGGCTAATAATTCATCAGGCGCAGCTTTGGACGGAGTCAAGGGCAAGCTCGAAGAAGTCGGGGACGCTGTGGATGATGTTCAAGCGTATGCTGATAAGATGCTGAACGGTGAAGAGGGGTATGACCTGAAAGGCTTTTATGAACTTTTCCGTAATACGGGAGAGGCGGCAGATTATTTACAAGAAAGGCTGACAAACGCAAACAGGGCTCTTGAGGATAACAGGACCAAGATCAAAAATACTCAGGATGAAATCGAAAAACTGAGAAAGGAACTCAACAAGCCTGATATAACAGACGAGGACGCTATAATTAAAGGTCAGCAGCTTGAAGAAGCCAAAGAAAAGCTGGCGCAGCTCAGGACTGAACAGGTAGGGCTTAAAGAAGA
>Ga0326511_10001232_pt1 | contig 21516 bp, 25 predicted proteins | sample 0_2496_0518_D_FD_203701 | JGI IMG/M metagenome (GOLD analysis project Ga0326511, IMG submission 203701) | Bovine rumen microbial communities from UC Davis, California, United States - 0_2496_0518 | ecosystem: Host-associated > Mammals > Digestive system > Stomach > Rumen | place: USA... | reverse complement strand
GTGCAAGACCTTGTCGCTATGAATGGATAAAATCGCTGTATGAACAGTGTAAAGCTGCTGACGTGCCGTTTCATTTTATCGGAACAGGGAACGTATTCATCAAAGACAGAAAAATTTATCATATTCCGAAAGCGTATCAGAAAGTACAGGCACAGCGTTCGGGATTAAACTATCCGCCAATTAATACTAATATTTCCATGCAGGCAAGATGCAGAACCTGTGAAAGAAAAAATTCCTGCAATGGCTGTCACTGGTGCGGAAAGTGCAGAAGATAAAGTGATAAACGGCATTATAGCCATTCTATAAAATTTATTTATACTTAAGGAGGAAAATATCATGCAAAATTTTGATTACATGACACCCACAAGACTGATTTTCGGCAAGGATTGTGTTATGCAGTTGCCGGAAGTTATGGCACAGTTTGGCAAAAAAGTACTGCTCACTTATGGCGGAGGCAGTATCAGGAAGATTGGTCTCTATGACAAGGTAAAGGAGCTTCTTTCCGGCTTTGAGCTGATTGAACTTTCCGGTATTCAGCCGAATCCGAAATATGACCCCAGTGTCCTTGATGGTGTAAAACTCTGCAAAGAGAATGACATTGATGTGATTCTTGCTGTTGGCGGTGGCAGTGTTCTGGACTGTTCCAAGGCAATCGCAGCCGGTGCAAAGTATGACGGCGACCCGTGGGATTTGATTTCCTACAAGGTAAAGGCGAAGGAGGTGCTCCCGATTGTAGACATCATCACGCTTGCGGCAACAGGAAGCGAATATGACCCCGGCGGAGTGATTTCCAGAACAGAAACAAATGATAAGATTGGCTATGTTGACCCGCTGCTGTATCCTGCTGTTTCGTTCCTTGACCCGACCTATACTTTCACTGTATCGAAAAAGCAGACTGCCGCAGGGTGTGCCGATGCCATGAATCACATCATGGAACAGTATTTCTGTGAAGATTCTACTATCCTGAATGATGGATTTATGGAAGCAGGTCTGAAAAGCCTGATGATAAATGCGAGAAAATACCTTGAAAATCCGGAGGATTACACAGCAAGAGCCGAAATGATGCTCACCTGCACTTATGGCTGCAACCGCATTTATTCGCTTGGAAACAGTCCTTCCGGATGGCCGTGTCACGGTATGGAACACGCACTTTCTGCTTATTATGACATCACACACGGAGAAGGGCTTGCAATTATCACGCCTCACTGGATGAAACATATCCTGAGTGAAAAGACAGCTGACCGTTTTGTCAAGTACGGCGTGAATGTATTCGGAATCGACAGCGGTCTTGATAAGTACGAAATCGCCGAAAAAGCAATTCAGGCGACATATGATTTCTTCCTGTCTATCGGAATCCCGATGCATCTGAAAGAAGTCGGCATTGACGAAAGCCGTATTGATGAAATGGCACATCATGTTGCTGAGAATGAGGGGCTTGAAAATGCATGGTCTCCGCTTCTTGAAAAAGATATTGCTGAGATTTTCAGAGCATCACTGTAAGGAGAATATTATATGAGAATTGCAGTGCCATATTACAACGGAAATATCAATCCTGCTTTCGGAAAAAGCGAATATTTCAAGCTGTATGACACAGAAGATGGAAAAATTCTATCAACGGCTGTTATCGACAACGGAGGAAATGAACACACTGGATTGATTACGCACCTGAAAAACAATGATGTTGATGTTGCATTGGTCGGGAATATCGGTCAGCACGGAGTTGATGCATTTGCAGAAGCAGGAATCGAACTGTATACCAGTAATTATGATGATGCAGACAGTCTGGTAAAACAATATCTTGATGGTACACTTGAACTCAAAAGAGAGGCAAAGGGGTGCAGCATTGCAGGATGACAATAGCATCAATCATCATTCAAGGTATCGGATTTGTTGCAGTTGCAGCGTTTATTCTGTCCTATCAAATCAAATCGAACCGCTGGCTTTTTCTGCTCCAGCTCATTGGTTCTGCATTGTTCTGCCTGCAATTTTTCTTACTGGATGCATTCAGCGGCTGTCTCAGCCTTGCAGTCAATATCCTGCGTAATGCACTGATGATGAAATACAGCGAATGGAAATGGGTACGCTGGAAAGGCTGTCCGTTTGTGATAGCTGTTCTGTTTCTGGGAATTTTGTTTTTCACATGGAATGGAGCTGTCAGTCTGCTTGCCTTTATCGCCTCTGTGTCCAGTACATTTGTATATTGGTCAAACAGTCCCCGCAATATTAGATTGATAAATCTCGTTTGCGCATCGCCCTGCTGGCTGATTTATGACATCATGGTACATTCATGGGGCGGTCTTCTGAGTGAAGCAATCACACTGATATCGATTTTGGTTTCTATTTTCCGTTTCGGATGGAAAGGTTTGGAGAATGATTCAGTCGGAAAAGCACAGTAAACAGCTATATCTTTATTAGTAACAGGATGACTATAAAACACAATTCAAGGAGGTTATCTATTATGAACAACACAATTACTTTGAACGATGGAGTTCAGATTCCGGCAGTCGGATTCGGAACATTCCTGATTCCGCCGGACGGCAGCACTTATACTGCCGTTCTGGAAGCATTAAAGGCAGGATATCGTCACATTGACACTGCAACTGCCTACTACAACGAGGAAGAAGTCGGCAAAGCTGTCCGAGATAGCGGCATTCCCCGTGAAGAAGTTTTTATTACATCAAAGCTGTGGGTATCGCATTTCGGTTATGAGAGGGCAAAAATCGGTATTGACCGTTCTCTGAAAAAACTCGGTATGGACTATATGGACTTGTATCTGCTTCATCAGCCTTACGGCGATGTAACTGGTGCATGGAAAGCTCTGGAAGAAGCAAAACAGGCAGGCAAGATTCGTTCTATCGGTGTGAGCAACATGACACCGAAAATCTGGAATGCCCATGTACCGCAGTTTTCAGTGATGCCGAGTGTAAACCAGATTGAGTGCAATCCGTATGCACAGCAGAAAACAATCCGTGAAATAATGGCAGTGTCTGATGTCAAGGTTGAGTGCTGGGGACCTCTCGGACAGGGAAATAAAGAACTGCTCACAAATACACAGATTACTGCAATTGGTGAAAAATACGGCAAAAACGTGGGACAGGTAATTCTCCGCTTTGAGGTACAGGCGGGAATGATTGTACTGCCGAAATCCACAAATCCGGAGCGTATCAAGAGCAATCTCGATATTTTCGATTTCACGCTGACAGAGGAAGAAATGGACATGATGCGTTCACTTGATACTGGTAAGACCAAGCATGACCCCGATGCACCGGGTGTCGGTGAGTATTTAATCGCAAACTATCCCATTGAAGATTGAATGAACAACAGGAGGGTTATCTATTATGAAACAGAGTTTTGACAAAGGCTTTATCACACCGCATCCGGTACTGATTATCAGCACATATGACGAAAACGGCACACCTGATGCCATGAATGCGGCTTGGGGCGGTCAGATTGGCGGAAATCAGATTGCAATCAGCCTTTCTTCTCACAAGACGACTGAAAACATCAGACTTAATAAGGAGTTCACCGTTGCATTTGCGACAGTTTCTCAGATTGCTGCCTGTGACTATGTGGGTATCGTGTCTGGCAATAAAGTAGAGAATAAGCTGGAAAAGTGTGGTTTTACTGTTACAAAGTCTGACAAGGTGAATGCTCCTGTCATTGACCAGCTTCCCATTACAATTGAATGCAAAGTCATCGAATTGCAGGAGGAGTTCAATGAAACCAGAGTCGTTGCAGAGATTGTCGGCATGAAGGCTGATGAAGAAGTCATCACCGACGGCAAGGTTGACCTCGGCAAAGCAGGTCTGGTTGTTTTCGATACAGTTGACAGATGTTACAGAAGCGTTGGCGATAGTGTCGGCACGGCATGGGGCGTTGGTAAGAAGTTTGAATAAAATTTTACAGCGTTAAGTTGCTAAAGCATTACCAAATGAAAAGGCTGTCCAGATTTTTATTTCTGGACAGCCTTAATTTTACTTATTGAGAATTTCCAGCATCAGCAATGCACCGTCTTTGAAACCTTGGATGTACAATGACTCATTATCCTTTGCTGCACTTTCCCCCTGCATATCGCTGAGTTTGTGGTATGTGTTGACTTGTTCCTGTGTCAGTGTTTTTTCAAACTCTGCCGAGAGTTTCCGCCATTCCTGCAATGATTTATCATTGGGGTCTGCTCTGCGGTCTGACGGAGTGATGTCCCCGTGGTATAGTTCTTTTAGCATGACAGCACACCTCCCTTCGGTGTACTATCATACCATAAATTAAGAAAAATAGCCATTACCACAACCAACAAAGATAATTGAGAATTATTGTGCAGAATATTTATTTTATTTCCTGTTCCAGCTCATCAAATTCCTGTGAACTGAAAAATTCTCCAAGAGTGATTTCAAGACCGTCACATAATATCTTGATGGTTGTAATAGAAACATTTCTTCGTTTTTCATCAAAAAGACTGTAAACGGTTGACGGAGTGACTCCTGAAATATTAGCCAGCTCATTTGTGGCTATTCCACGCTCAAAACATATATTTTTGAATCGCTGTACAACTGCATTTTTTACGGCTGACATATCATCACCTGCTTTTTTAATCTTAGCATTATTATACAGCTTTATACATTTTTGCGTATACGCACTTGCGTATATTTTAATTTTGTGGTATAATTAGCTCAGAGCCTGTTGTCAGGCACAATAAAATAAGAGGTGTTTGAATATGAATATTTATACAGTCAGCCTTTTTGGTCACAGAAGTCTCCTGAGTCCGCTTTCAGCGGAAGAACATCTGGAACGTGAAGTTTACAAAATTCTGAAAAGTCACAGTTATGTGAATTTTCTGATTGGGCGCACAGGAGAATTTGACCTGTTGGCAGCACTTACAATCCGCAGAGTGATGAAAACGTACAGCCGCATCAACTGTTCTCTGACTTTGGTTCTGCCTTATCAGAACAGTAATGTGGAAAATAACAGGGACAGCTTTCTGAATCTGTATGATGAAATTGAAGTCTGCCCATATTCATCAAATGCTCATTACAAATCGGCTTTCCAGCTCCGCAACCAGAATATGATTGACCGTTCTGATTTGGTACTTTTTTGTATCGAACACGAATCCGGTGGAGCATATCAGGCGGTCAGATATGCCAGACAACAGAAATGCCAGATGATTAATCTGGCAGAAGGAGAAATATTCTTCTGAATAATGATGGATACTTTGTTCTGTTCCTGACGGTCATTTTACGTTATTTTCGGATAGGATTTATCCTGATTCGTAATGCCAAGCAGAAAGTCTGTGCTGGTATCATAATATTCAGCAAGATAAATCAGCAGTTTCAGTGGAATTTCAGTTGTATGGGATTCATAGCGGGAATAGGTCTGCTGAGAAACACCGAGTTTCTTTGCCATTTCTGCCTGTGACAGCTCCTGTTCTTCCCTCAGTTCTCTTAATCTCAATCGTAATTCAGCCATTTTTATCGACCTCCATGACATTATTATAACATACTCAGAAAGTGAATGTCAATAGCCAACAAATCATAGATGAAAATTCTGGTGCATAATGATATTGAAATCCACGCTAAAATTGAGTAATATAGAATACTGAAAAACTATTTTTTCTGCAAAAATAAAAAAACGAATCACAGATTTCTGCAACTCGGTACGGTATTTCGCAAAATCAAATATTTTGCGAAAAGTAAACAGGCAGAGAAATATTCCGTTTTCAAGATGCAATTTTTTCAAAAATTCAGTTTCAGGAGCTTCATATACTCCCTTTTCTGTTCAAAATCGGAGTGAACATAGCGATTTAGCGTAATTTCAACGGAACTATGCCCCAGAAGTTCGCTTAATGCCTTTACATCAAAGCCAAGTTTTACACAAGTGGAAGCAAAAATGTGGCGGAGTGCATGGAAATGCACTGACGGCAAATTTACGTTTTTCAGAATTTTGGCAAATCGATATTGCATTGTGCGTGGTTCTGTCGGCTTCTCAGAGCCGGAAAGCACATATTCTTCTGCATTTCCTTTGAATTTTTTCAAAAAGTCCATCACACATTCAGGAATTGGAATGTTTCTCTTGGAAGATTCACTCTTCGGTTCAGTAATAATCAACTTTGTTCTTGCTGCTGCAGTCGGACGCTGGATTCTCTGTATGGTTTTTCTGACGGTCAGAATACGTTTTTCAAGGTCAATATCTCTCCACTGCAAGGCACAAAGTTCTCCGATTCTGATACCTGTTGACATGGAAAGTGCGATGCCAAGTGTGGCTTTATTTTGATTTTCAGCGATATATTGCTGTAACACATTCTGTTCCACTTCATCAAGGAGCTGAATTTCCGTTTTCTTCTTTTTTGGCAGAATAATGCCGTCAAGCGGATTGATGATATGATACGTTCTTACGGCATACTTGAAGAGTGATTTCATCAGGATAATAATATCCGTAATATAGCGGTTTGAAAGTCCTTCTTTCTGCTTTTCGGTAATGAAATGATAAATGTCACCCTGCACAAGCATATCTGCCTGTTTATCCCCAAACATAGGCAGAATATGTCTGGTTGCCTTCATCATATAGTTGGCGGCTGTGCTTTCTTTTACACGATAAAGGATACTGCTGTGCCATTCCTGAAATAATTCGGAGATGGTTCTGAAGCAATGGCTTTCCTGATGCTCTTCCTCATAAATTCTTGTCATCTCCTGTTCCACCGCTTCTTTGGTTCTTCCAAGTACATACTGAAACTTTCTTTTTCCGTTTTCCAGCTTCCCTCTGGGAATTCTTCCCTCCCAGCGGTTATCTTTACGGTGATAAATGTTGAGCTTTCGCATAAATAATTACCTCCTAATTGTGCAATATGCACAAATGCTGACAGATATTTTTTAAACTCAAACGTCTTGACAAACTATGTCGAAACGTGATATAATATAAAAAATACAATTTAATTATATCATGTTGGGTTGTTTTCGCAGAATATTTGATTTTATGAAACGATAAAAGACTGAATTTAAAATATTGATGGTTTATGTATATTATATGTAATCAAAAATTTATATTCAGTAAGTGAAACAAGAAATTGCAAAATAATATCAAGTGATTTAAAAAGGAAACTATGACAATATGAAAATAAAAAAGTCAGTTTATAATCACATACTCAATGACACATTTTCACCGCCTCCCGAATCAGGAGGAATTTTGGGAAAATCATCTGAAGTGATAAGTGAATATTACCCCGACAGAGGATGTGGCGAACATAGCATATCTCATTATGTACCAGATATAGCGAAGTTAAATCATGTGATAGAAATTTGGCAGAAAAAAGAAATATGCTTTTGTGGCATCTATCATTCCCACTACGAGGGCGATACTCGGTTATCAAAAGGTGATAAGAGTTATATAGAGCGTATTTTACGCAAGATACATATGCATACAGACACTCTTTATTTCCCTCTTGTATTTCCGAGGAACGAAATTATTTGTTATAGTGTGGCATTAACCAGTCAAGGTTTGATTATCTGCAAGGAAGAAATTATTTTAATTGATTAAGGAGAATTGTCATGGATACTATTAACATTGAAAACAAGAAAAATGATTTACAGCGTGTTGAACTTCCTGCTGGGCATTTTAGTAGTGGGAACTGTGTGGGATGTGTATACTGGAATCCCAACAGAAAAGACAGCAACGGACGTGACTATTGCAGCTGGTATGATACTTACTATTATCCTCGTGAAAGAGGTGGCTGTCTGAGCAGAAAAGATTAATTTCTGTCTCTTGAATGAATATCTTTTTTAATAGGGATATCAATCTTTTTTTGGAAAGGACGATATTATGGAAGGCAAAAATCTGGGACGCTTGATTTGGGGAATTATTAAAGCAATTCTGTTGTTTATATTCAGAATAGCTATATTGTTGGCTAAGATACTTTTTACAGTCGCCATAGCTATCGCAACTGGTAGAGGCGACGGTATAGGAGAGGCAATATGGGAATGTATCTGTCAGCCTTTCACTGCACTCGCAGAGGCAATCGGAAATATTTCCTATGAAATCAAAACTTATAAGGCGAATAAACCATAATTCCGTTTATAATGGAGGCTATCATCATGGATGATGCAAAGTCAAAAAAATTTCCAGACTTCAGTGATTTCAATTTCCATGATGATATATTAGAGAATTCGGTACTTTTTCATGATATTCTTCCGGTTGTACTCCTTTTGGACTGTTCTGGCTCTATGAGTACCACGGACTCAACAGAAAGAGTTTCAAGAATTGAGATTATGAAGCGGTGCCTCAAGAACTTTGTTAATACAACTGTTATCTCGAATATTGATAAAGAAAGAATCGATCTTTGTGTGATTGCATTTGACAGCAATGTGACTATTGTAAAGGGCTTTACATCAATGAGCGAAATAGGGGATGATTTCAGCACATTGCGGGCAAGTGGCAGTACCTCTCTTTATTCTGCACTGATTATTGGGGTGCAACTTGCACGAAGAAGAAGGAATGAAATAATGAATGCTGGGGTAGGGTGCTTTAAGCCCATTCTTTTTCTTATTACTGGCAGTGCGCCAACAGATAAATCGTCAAAAGAAGAGTGCCAAAAAATTTTGAAGCATTGTGTGAACAATGTATATGGCAAAGCTAAGATGCATCTGGTTATCTGCGGAATGGAACAGTGCAATATGAATGAGATGAATAATCTTTGTGCAGAAAAAACATTAATTGCTCTCCGTAGTGCTGATGCTTTAGAGGAAGCATTTAAACTGCTGACATCAGCAGTTGTTTCCTATTGGGCGGTTCATACGAGTGATGAATGGTGTGTAGAATTTGACCACCTGAAAAATCTTGGTGTTATAAAAAATACCAGTAGGAGATTGAACTTAGGGTACTAACCCATATAACTAAGCGGAACGGAGTCATGGTATACTGCAAAAGTGTTGATATATAACTTCACACTATGTGCATACATCAGGCTTTGATTCAGATAAATTTTATATTATGGAGGTCTCAAATATGGCTGTTAAGAAGTTTACATTCGATGATTTTGATTTTCCTGATGATATTCCACATCAGGAAGATGTAGGCATGGCTATGGAAAACGTTGTGGTTATTGAGGAAGAAAAAGAATACAACCCCAACGGACAGCATCCTATTGTGGTTCTGCTGCTGGACTGCTCTGGCTCTATGGGAGCTACAGATTCAACCGAAGGTGTTTCAAGAATTGAACTTGTGAAACGTTATGCCGAAAAATTTGTGAATACACCTGTTATCTCTGCTGTTGATAAAGAAAGAGTTGAACTCTGCGTAATTGCCTTTGATAGTGGTGTTACTATTTTGAAGGACTTCGGACCCATGAGTGATGTCAATAGTGATTTCAGTGCACTGCAGGCAAACGGTCTTACTTCTCTTTATACTGCATTGATTGTCGGAGTGCAGCTTGCACGGAGAAGAAGAAATGCACTGATGAATGATGGGGCAGAATGCTTTAAGCCGATTCTTTTCCTTGTTACTGATGGCGCACCAACAGACAGCGATTTGATGGAAGACTGTCGGAAAGTTTTGAAACACTATGTAGACAAGGATGATAATGGTAAGGCTAAAATGCGCCTGATTATCTGCGGAATGGATCAGTGCAATATGACTGAGATGAATAATCTTTGTGAAGACAAACAGATTCTTGCCCTGCGTGATACTGATGCTTTGCAGGATGCATTTAAACTGCTTACTGCAAGCGTTGCAGCTGTTTCACAAAGTAATGTAACTGATGATGTACATTTGGCAATGGACAAAATATCAAAAAAGATTGGCTGGCTAAGAGGAACCAGTAGTGTACTCAATTTGAATTAAGTTTTGACGCATTGAAAAAGCCGCAGGATATAGCCATCAGAAAAAATTCTGTGGCTTTTTCAGGCTGAATGAAGGGAGCAAAAAATATGGTTCTGGGTTCTTGTTATTCATTTCAGGGAAAATCTCACAAAGTTTCAGATACCGTTTGTCAAGATGCAAGCATAGTTAAAGAGATTGTCGGAGATTGGACAGTAATGGCAATTGCTGATGGCGTGGGTTCATGTACAAAATCCGATATCGGGTCAAAAATTGCAGTAGAAACTGCATCCGAATTATGTGTACAGGCTTTTCCGGTTGATGGCAATGAAAAAGCAATTTTATCCTTGATGCAGACTGCGTTCAATCATGCAATGCGAAAAATTGCAAAAACTGCAAAGGAAAATCAGGATGATGTTTCTGATTATGACACGACCCTTGACTTGGTAATTTTTAATGGGTCTAATAAACTTTATTATGGCCATTGCGGCGATGGCGGAATTTATGTACTCAATGGTTCAGGCGTCTATACTGAAATTACAGAAGTGCAGGAAGGCGAAGAAGCAAGCAGTGTTGTGCCGCTTCGTAATGGTAATACGAGCTGGAAATTCGGAGTATTTGAAGATGAAATTGCTGTTGTAGCAGCATTTACTGATGGTATTCGTGATAAACTTACATCACCTTTGCTTCGGGATGAGGTCTGCAAAATTGATGTTCCCCTTGCCAATAAATTTATGTTTGTAGATGTTTATGGTATGACAGAATCAGAAGCCACAGCAGAACTTAAGCGTTCCATGAAAACTTCTGCTGTTTATCTGCATTCTAAGGAATGCAAGATTACTGATGACGTTACTATGGGGATTCTTGTAAATACTTCTGTGTTAATCAGAGAAGACCCTTGTGAAAAATATCAGGCACCTGACTGGTCTAATATCTGGTATTCAGTAATAGAGCGTTTATATCCAGATCATGACATAACAAAGCAAGTAACAAGAAGACACAAACTCATGTGCTATTTTTCTGAGAATCAGGACAAAATAACTCTTTCAGAAGAAGAACAGGAACAGATTCTGGATAAGTATTATCCGTTGACGGAACAGGAAAAAGAAGAATATGCAGAAAAATATCACAAATCTGTTGCCACAAAACCTGTTTCTCAATCAGAAATTTCTGAAACAGATGATACAGAAACTATGCCGGATTATGTGGACAATTCATCTCATTTATTTGGGAAAATGGCTAATCTTATAAAGGGTGTTGGCAAAGCTTTAAATTTGTCTGACTCAGGTCAGTTACCTGCAACAGAACAGCCGGATAATCAGATAAGTGAAACAGCACAAAATAATACAGAAGAATCATTGACAGATATTCAGAAAAAAATCAGTGCTGAGGAATTGGATGTACCAATCATTGATGAGAAAGCAACATTATCTGAAAGTAAAGATGCTGTCTCACAGATTCGCTCTGAACTACATGAAGAAGAAACATATCCCGATTCAAATAAAAACGAAGACGAAACAGAACAATCGCCTCCCGATTCTGATACAACGGAGTAAGTGAATGGAGGGATATCGAATGGCTTTATTCAAAGCTCAAAATGGTAAAAATTATTTGATTAATGTCGGAAATATCATCGCAAGTGGCGGTGAAGGTGATATTTGTACAGTTCAGGATTATACTGCAAAAGTAGCAAAACTGTTTCGTGCTGATACACCAGTGAAAAAGTTGCAGACATTAGAAAATAAAATTACTTATATGGCACAGCTCTATGACCATATTCCCAGTAATGTAAGAAACACAGTATCTGCTCAGATTACATGGCCTGAGGCAGCGTTATTTGATAATTCAGGTAAATTCCGTGGTTATATTATGCAGAAAGTTTCAGGACATGAAACGCTTGACTGTGCTTATCTTGAAAGTCAGCGCACAAAAAGTAACTTTACATTCGGTGAAAAGGTAATCATTGCTAAGAATTTATGTGTTGCTGTAAATGTTATGCACTCTGTGCTACATTGTGTTGTAGGTGATTTCAATGCTAAGAATATCATGGTAAACACCAAATCAGGCACAGTTTATCTTGTAGACAGTGATTCTTTTCACCTGCGATATACAGAAGAGGTGCGTGGAAGAAAGTTGACGGGCTATATGCCTACTCTTGTGGGTCGTCCTGAATACTTGCCAAAAGAGCTTCATGATTATGTGATTAATCAAAACGCACAGCTTGATACACTACCACAACCGTCTTTTAACCGTGAGAGTGATTTATTCGGTTTAGCAATTCATATCTTTCAGTTACTCATGAATGGGACACATCCCTATGGTCTGAGAATTAATCCAGCTGATAGAACGGATAGTTTCAGTGTCAGCAAAGTGGATATTGGCTGGGTAGAAAACATCAAGAAAGAACGCTATGTCTATTCTAAGTCTCCAGATGTAGTTAAAAGAATTTTGGGTTATCTTCCTCCTAAATTTGCTCCATCATATGAAGTGATTCCCGATTATTTACAAGCATTATTTGAACGTGCTTTTGTAATTAATTCGGAAAGCAGCATAAAACTTAGCCGAAGGAGCGGTGACGGAAAATATTATTCTGATGTAACTGTTCGTCCATCTGCTTCTGAATGGTATCATACATTAGACAGATTTTCCAAAGAATTGAAAGTATGTTCTGTTAATCCTCAGCATCAATATGGAAGGCACTTGAATAAGTGTCCCTGGTGTTCATTAAAATAATTTTTTCGGAATGGATGGTTAGTTGCCATATGTTGATATATGAAGTGCAGAGTTTACCAGATTTGACACTTAGTAAATATCAGGTTTTTGCTGATTCTGGAATTGATGGTATGCTGGAAGCACAAACGCAATTTATTAAACAGTTGTATCGTGTTTTGATACTCGGTAAAGTGGATGCACATTTTTTATTTCAGTATCGTCCACAATTGTCAGCAGGTAACAAATTAAAAATATACCTTTTATTTTCTGGTGTCGAAACAGATAAATTTTATTACGAGCGATTAGAAAAAATAGTTTCCGCATCTGGAATATGCAGTTACTTTCATTTGTTACCTGTTTCAGACGGGCAATTATTTTTAGGAGAATATCATTTTATGTCTGTTCTTCACAAAAAAGAGCGCATTCTTCAGACTGTAGTTGATAGCGAAACCAAGAATTTTTATGTGGTTCCCAACTGGGAAATAAATGAGGATTCCCGCTTGTTTAATATGCTGCAACTGATGCAGTCTTTTGATGAAGAGTGTTGCTATCGTGTTGATTTATATGCGGTAGATGGTCTTGAAGAACAGATTCATAAAAGTTTTGAAAAGCCTCTTATTTTTTTAAGAAATATTTCAACTAAAACCAATGGAGTAAGCATTCTTTCCGGAATGCAAAAAGACAAAAGAGACCCGAATGCCGATGAAACGTTGCGTCAATATGAACAGTGGATAAAAAATGTTGATGACTCAACTGTATTCAGATGCAGAATAGCTGCTTTATCCAATGATAAACAAGTAAGTCAGCTAATGTTGAACAGTACAATCGCTGAATGTATTCAACACGGAAATGCTGTTACTAAAACAGCAATGGGACAATTTAATAGTATGACATTTCTAAATGATATGCCAGATGGATTTCATATGCCAGAAATTCCTCAGTCTCTTAGCGGATGGACTACTACTTTTACAGCCGAAGAAATTTCTGTTTTTTGCAGACTTCCTGTGCTTTATGATGGAGAAAATATTGAATTGCCTAAAGAAACAACAGCTGTTCAGGAAAAAGAGGGCATTATACTTGGACGGGATACAAATAACTATGCTGTGGCAATACCTCAGAAATTATTTCCAAAGCATATGTTTGTATGCGGAGTACCCGGTTCAGGTAAGACAAATACAATGCTTCATATTGCAAATAGTCTGTGGAACGGCACTGTTATCGGTGAAGATGGTACTGAACATAAGTTGCATATTCCTTTTCTTGTTCTTGAACCTGCAAAGCGTGAGTACAGGGAACTGGCATTATTTGATATTCCGGAGCTGTTGATTTTTTCTCCGTCTGCTTGTACCAATTTTCCGATATGCATTAATCCATTTGAATTTCCCATTGGATTAACGTTGTCAGAACATATCAGTAAGCTGTGTCAGGTTTTCGAGGGTGCTTTTCCGATAGCACCTCCTGCTCCCTTTATTTTAGATAGAGCTATACAAGCAATATATGAAAATAAAGGATGGAACTATCGTGATGTAAACACAGGAACAAAACCTTATCCCATTATGCAGGAATTATACAATCAATTTGAAAAAGAGCTTCAAACAACTAATTATGATAGTGAGATTCAAGGCAATATACGTTCTGTGTTAGAAATGCGAATTGGCAGTTTGTTAAGAAGAGAAATGCGTGATATATTCAATGCCGAAAAATCAACGCTTTCACCGGAAGAATGGCTCACCAAACCAGTTATTGTTGAACTTGAGGCTCTTGGAGAAGGTCCCGCTAATTTTGTAACCTTGTTATTATGCACATTGATTCGTGAAACATTGAAAGCAGACCCACTGAAAGACAAAGAAAAACCTGTAAGACATATTATTTTCATTGAAGAAGCTCACAATTTGATAGCTCCTGAAGCGCAGGTACAAGACGGCATGGACTCAAATCCTAAAGTTGCCGCTACAGCATTTATTGTTAAAATGCTTGCAGAAGTACGAGCTTTGCGTGAAGGCATTATTATTGCAGATCAGCTTCCTACTGCTATGGCTCCGGAAGTGATTAAAAATACCAATATCAAACTGGTACATAGATTAACATCAGGAGATGACAGAGAACTGGTTGGAAGCACAATGTCCGCAAGCAGTTTACAAATGGAAAATATGGCTACCTATACAAGCGGACAGGCACTATTCACATATGAGAAATTACTGCGGCCATTTGAAATGCAGGTTAGTATGGTAGAACAGCATGGAACAGAAACTCCTAATGATACAGAACTCTACGCACTGATGATTAAAAAAACTGCTTTTTATGAACTTCACAAAAATATAGCAGAGAAAAAATGGGAAGAGTTGAAACAGGATATTATATCTGTTAATCAACAAGAAATTCTTGCTATTCATCAGATTCAGGAGATGGATTTAAAGCTGATAGATGATGCTGCATTTATAAGCAAATTAGAATCATTTAGCAGAATTTTAAATGGAATCAGAATCATGCAGAATAATTGTTATTTGAAATGTAATGGTTTATCAGAACAGTTTATATCACAAGAGAGAAAATCAGAAATGCGTGAAATAATAATGTCTATGGGAACAACCCTGGAGAAGAATTTACAGAAAATGATTATGCTCAGGAGATGATAGAAATGGCAAAAGGAAATCACAGTATTGATAAAGTAAGAGATACTCAGGCTGATGTTCAAAAAAGTATTGAAACCAAAAAGGGTGAGCTTTCTCAATTAGAGGAAAATAAAAGCAAACTTTTGGAAGCAGGCAGAGAAATACAGGATTCTGAAATGGATGACCAAGCTAAACGAACAGTAATGGATCTCATTAATAAAGAACTTGAAGCTAATGCAGAAAAGGGCGATGAAAAGTCTCAGGAAATGACAGAAGACCTTCAGAAATTGGAAACTTCAAAAGAAGAGGTAGAGACTATGAAAGAAGGTTCAGCAGCTGAACGGCAAAAGCTCGAAAATAAAAAGGGATTGTTAGAACGTTTTGGACTTGGAGGACAATTAGATTCTGCCATTTCAAACATGGAAAATCAGGAAACTGAACTGGATAATTTACATCAGAGCCTGATAGATGACGAAAGTGAATTAAATCGCATTTCACAAAAATTAGCTGGTTTATGAAGTGATGCATCCAGTCAAGAAACGGTCACACAGTTTCAAGAAGGAATTCGGCGCACTCCAACAGAAAGTGAAATTTTGCTGACCGCTCCGTATTTGATGCAAGGTTTCAGAGAACAGGTGTCTACAATCACAAATCAAAATGGCGAAATCTCAGAAGTACCTTGGGGAACTAAGGGAAGCCGTAGAGCAGATGCAATAGATTTAAATTCTGAACAGGTGAAAGTAGTAGAAGTAAAAAATTATGATATTACTCACTCAAAGGGTCGACAGCGTTTAGTTCGAAATATCAGGCAGCAAACAAACCGTTCATTAGAAGCTTATGGTGATACTGTTGAAATCATGAAAGTGATTGATTTATACGGACAGGAATTAACAATAGCAGATATGGAAAAAATGACAAAAAAATTGGAGGAAAAAGTACCAGAAATTGATTTGGATTATCGATGGTAAAAGCAGTTTTTAAAGGAGGAACAGTATATGGGACTGTTAGGTGATTTAATCGGCGGCGCATTTGGTCTTGCTGCTGATGTAACCGGTGCAGTAATCAATGCCGGAGTTGAGGCACATAATGAAAAGAAAAAACAGCAGCAAATTGAAGGAAATTCTGGATTACTTGATAATTTTATGAATTCGTGTATTGCTCTCGGAAAAGATAGCGTACTTGAAACCAGACACGAACTTTATAAAAATGGACTTTCAGAAACTACAGATGAAACAATTGCTGCTTTGATAAGTCTTGGAGGATTTCATCGCTTTTATATGGGCATAATTGATAATGAAGATGCACTCGACAAAGTGTTTGATTATGTTGACAATCTTTATAACGCAATGTTTAAAGTGCATGAAAAATATGCTGTAGATGAAACAATGAAGTCAGACTTTAAAACAGCAGAAAAGGAACTTCTTGTGAAGGCGAAAGAAAAGGTAACTGAACTTCTTACACTGAAAACTGGTGTAATCACTGGGTTAAACAGATGCATTAACTTTACATTGATTCTTCCTCTGCTGTGCCTGCTGGAAAATATAACCAAAGATACTGGTTATCATGCTACAATTGAAGTGCTTCATCAATATCAAAAGGATTTCACTGTAATCTTTACTTCTCTTCATCCTCTTGAACACGGGGAATTTGAATTGGATGACCCGAAAACAATTGACATCAATAAAGTGGTAAACAGAATCAATGAAGTTGAGGAACACATTGCAGATAATACAACTGGTTACTACGAGGGAATTAAAAATTATCTCAATTCCGATTTTTTATTTGTGCTTGGATTGAGAATGTGGTATTATGCTGACTTGACACCATTTGACCAGGCATCTTTCAACATCGCTGCAAATACTCTGAACGAATACAAATCCTTAAAGGGTAATGACCTGGAACGTGTTCTTGCTGAGGTATATGTAAAAAATAAGCTCGGCGGAGAAATGCTGGTAATGCAGAACATTGATGAGATAATGGAAAATGCAACAGTCAGAAATCCGCTTTATGCTCGTGCGCTTTGTTCCTTTCTCGCATGGATTGGCTGTTATCAAGTTGAATTGGAGGTGCTGAAGAAAGCAGTACAAGAAAAAATTCAGCTTACTGCCGATATGCTGGAACGTTTGGAATTTCTTGCTAAGGGAGGAGCAATTAATAAAATTAAAATTTATGAGGCTAATGTTTCGGATGATGTGTTTTATTTTGACTCATCTACAGAAAACATGGATAGTTCTGGCATTGATGCACTTTTTGATGCTTTGCAGAGAAAACGTCGTGTTCTTAATTATTCACTCACCATGAAAAAATGGACAAAAACAATTCCGCTTCCGAAAGAAAAAGTTTTTTCTCCTGAGGCATTAGATATTTCTTTCAAAGAACTGATTGAAGACTTTGATAATGAAATTGAATATAGAATTGGAAACGCATCTGCTGTTGACTTAACAAATCTTTCCTATCCAAACTGTGCGCTGTTTCACTTCACTTCTGAACGAAACAGAGGAATCACAATGCTGTTCGACTGTGAAAAATTTGGAAGAAACCTTAATCTTACAATTCTCACCCTTTTTACACCTGACAGCAGCATGAATACTGATATGGTCAGGTATGCTAAAGCAGTCTCTAACAATCGTTATGCAGAAAGTTTTCAGGAGTCAATTCTCCAGGCTTTAGATGCTTCTCTTAAAGAGAAAGCAGATATTTACGGCACTTCAACCGAAACAGGAACAAACTCAATATTTGAATAAAAAAGGAGTGATTTCATTGGCACTTTCTACACAGGAAGAAACAAAAATCGCAAGAATGCTTGGCATCAGACGGGGTGATGCAAATGCAGCCATGAGCCTGTTTGCTTGTTATGTTGGTGCAACGGAAGGCTATGAAGAAGATTTGATGCTTGCATCCAAGTATCTTCACTATGCTGCAAGACTTTGTCATCCAGAAGCATTGCATATTATTGCTGATTTATATGGCGGCGGTCATTTCGGAAAGTTACAGCTTCAGCCTAATCTTGAAGAACGGGTAAAGTATCTTAGAATGCTTTGCTTTGTTGACAGAGTAATCGACCTTAACACCATCCGCAATGGTCAGGATACAGAAAAATACTATAATTATGAATGGCAGGCGTATGCTACGCTGGGACGCTTATATATCATGGAAGACAGTTTGAATCAGCTTGAACTTGGTCACGCAATATCATTAAAACTTGCAGAAGAAAATAATATGACTGAATCTCTGTTTGCTATGGGATGGTACACTTATTATAAAACCCAAAGATGGACATATGATGTCGTTTTAGGCTATTTTGAAAGAGCCTTGAACAGCGGCAGTTCTTATTGGGCAGACCAGGCACTGCGCTATTATAACGGAATAGCAGAAGAAGCCAACTCAAACATCAATGACGAAAGTTTACATTACCCTTATTACAGAGAATAATTAAAGCAGCAAATATATCCTAAAATTCATCTTTACTATGTTATTTGTATTTATGCATTTTTGAAATTAGATTAAAGAGGTGGAATAAAATTGTACAAAGTTAAGTACGGATTCATAGGTGCATTGATTGGTGGTTTTCTGGGGCTTGTAACGTCTGCTTTTTTATTCATGATGATTGTCGGTCTTGTTATTGGTGTAATAATTGGAACAAATGTTGAAAAAGCAAAATTAGCTGAGGTTGAATCAAAAAGGCAAGCAGAGGAAGCGGCAAGAGTTGCCGCTGAGCAAGAACGGGCAAGACAGGCACAAGAAGCTATGCAGGCAGAAGAGAATCTGTTATATAAATGGAAACAAGAAAAACTTATTCCTGCAATTAAGGCATTTGATTCAATAGAGTCTATTATTGATGTTGACAACGATGGGGAAATCCAGACCGCACAGCCTTTCTACAATCAAGAAAATGCAGACAATTGTAAAAAAAGACTGAATGAATTAAAATCTGAAGCTATTGCTAAAGATAAAACTGTTCGATATGTCAGCTATCAAAAGACAATTACATCTGAAATTGATGATTTTGTTCATATGCTGAATGACAATATTCAAGGAGCATTAAAAGAATATAGGGAATGGAAATTTGACCTTAGAATCGCTCTTGCAGATTGGCTTTGTCAATTAGCTTATGTCACAGGAGATACCGAATACTTGAAAGCGGCAAATGCTGCCTACTTATTTTGTGTAGGAACATTTGACTCAGTTACACAGTTTAATCTGAATGATTATGGGAATATTATCACACCAGTTGATACAGACGAAAAAATGAATACCTTATCATCAAAAGTCGCACTGCTGGAAAATAAAATTAAAAACAGCATTTCCAAACTTATGCCGACATCTGATAAATACTATTCTTGCGTAGCAAAATTTCTTTATCCTGAAATGTCTGGTGATGCTGAGAAAATTATGTGGTATTATGCAAAGAAAAAACCATTTGATACAGAAAAATTTGAATCTTCATGCAATTTATATGGAAGTTTTGCAAGAAAGATAGATACTCATTCATATGATTCAGTGGAAATGATTGCAAGAATATTTTCCAAACAAGCTATTGGCGGAGAAACAACTGTAGAAGCCGATAGAAGAATGATTGAACAATGGATTGATGCCGCTACATATGAAGGGGAAAACAGAAAGGGACAAAATCTTGCATCAGCATTAGCATGGATGGAACTTTACCGCATGGAACTGAATGTACTGAAACAATTGGTGCAGCAGAAAGTACAGCTTCATGAAAATGTTCAGGAAAGACTTCGTTTCTTATCAGAAGGCGGAACTTCTAATATCAAAGTTTATGATGTTTTGCCATCTGACCGTTTCTTATTTGATAGCAGTTCTGAAAATTGGGATGAAAAGGAAATATCTATATGTTTCAGAAATTTGAAAATGAAAAAAATAGAACTGCATTACTCGTTGGTTATATTCGGTTGGAAAAAAACTATGCCTCTTGCGAATGGACAGAAATTATCTGAGTCAAAATTATACGCTGGGTTTCAGGATATGGTTAGTGATTTTGATGGAGAAATCATTTGCAGTTATGTTTTTGCCAAAGCAATAGATTTAGCAAATCTTGAATATCCAAATGCCGTTTTATTTCAATTCACATCAGAACGAAATCGCTGCATCAGCATGATATTTCATTGTGAAAAATTTGGAAGAAATCTTAATATTACAATCCTCACACTGTTTACACCAGAAGAAAACTTAACCTTGGAAGAAATGGAAAAATATGCTCTTGCAATCAAGGGAAATGTATATGTGAATAGTTTTCAGGAGAGCATTTTGCAGACTGTTGATGACGTGCTAAAGGAAGATACCTCTATCTATGAAGACGATTCCTCAACAAAAAATAACACTTTTTTTGAATGAATGCTCCATTTTGAAAATTAACTGCTGATTGTTCATTAGAATATAAATAATTTTAATTGTTTTCCATTAAAATATTTTCGATTTTGTAATCAACCAAAAATAACCAAGTTCAAGTGTCCGGCATAAGATTTAATTATGCTGGACACTTTTCAATTACCCTGAATAAAATTTAATTATGTTTGATACTTTTTAATTATCTTGCAGTCTTTTCAATTCCGAGCCTCCCGCCCGAAAAATGAGCCTGTCCCTCTCAGCATGATTAAATTGTATCATTCTTTGCAACTACATATCCACATAGAATTTTGTGTTTCTGAAACCGTTGTCAGCAGCGAATTGTGAAAGAATCGCCTTTTGATTTTTGATACTATTGCTTTCCCCATGAAGCATATCTTCCTGCGAGAGCCGGCAATAGAGTGCTGTTATTTTGTCTGTCATATATTCCTCACTTTCCGACAAAAAACAGCAGGCTATGATATATACTCAGAAAGTCCGGAACACACAGCCTGCTGTTATCTGTTCACGCAGACTTTTCTATCTCATGGGCAATAAGCCGATTGATAATATCTTCCAAACTTTCGTTTGTATCAGAATTGAAAATAGTCTTGACACGATAAGTAGTCAGACCGATATGGTACTCCGAATAGGAGCAGTCCGCCTTCTCTTTCTCTACGGCAGTTGTTGTTTCCTGCAAATTTCTCCTTTCCGCCTGCGATTATCTATCTCTACACGCACAGCTTTTATTACAGGGCGTTACTCCTGTACAGTAACATTATAGCGCAGTTTGCTGTTGTTGTCCATAGGTATTGCACCCAAATTTTTTGAATTGAATTTGTGCGAAGTGGACAGCATTTCAAACTGCATAAGGATTTTACTTCTCAAAGAAAGAAGTCTGTCCGGCTATTTCACCGGAATCGCTGTCCGTCAGTCTGGAAGTTTCTTTTTCGGACACTTTGCTTGATTTGAGTTTTTCAGCCTGCTGATGTTCTCTGTTGAGAATTTCAATCAGTTCACGACCATTGCAGTTATATTGTTCACAGAT
>Ga0326511_10001231_pt1 | contig 21523 bp, 29 predicted proteins | sample 0_2496_0518_D_FD_203701 | JGI IMG/M metagenome (GOLD analysis project Ga0326511, IMG submission 203701) | Bovine rumen microbial communities from UC Davis, California, United States - 0_2496_0518 | ecosystem: Host-associated > Mammals > Digestive system > Stomach > Rumen | place: USA... | reverse complement strand
TCTCTTTATGTACGCTGTATGCAACGCGTGCGTTTATAAAATTTAAAATTGTTTTATATGGTTCCGTAGCTCAGCTGGATAGAGCAACCGCCTCCTAAGGCAGTGCTCCAAGAAAAAAACGAACATAAGAAATGCAGTAACCATGCGGATTTGAGCGATACCCTCCATCGCTGGACATGGGCAAAATGCGAAACTTTCGCGAAACTTTTTGCACAGGCGAAACTCTTTGAACGGAACTGTTGAATATTATCAGTCATTAAAATATAATATGTTTTACATGGCTCCGTAGCATAGCTGGATAATGCAGCGACCTCCTAAGTCGAAGATCGGCAGTTCGAATCTGCCCGGGGTCACCAAAAATAATCCCCTGACTATTTAATCATAGTCAGGGGATGTTTTTTATTGCTTCTCTGAATCGTCTTATGGCTTAGCTGACGGTTTCTTGTCCATAAGCTGTTGATAAGTGTTGGATAACGCTTCCACGCCTTCTTTACGGCTAGTATTGAGCGTCCTAAGGTAAATCATCGTGGTGGATAGGCTCTTATGTCCCAGCATCGTCTGTACCGTGGTCAGGGGCACCTGGTTGTTGACGGAATAGCTGGCAGCCATGCGCCGGAAGCTGTGGACGTCGATGGCGGGTAGACCGTTCTTCTGCAGGAACTTCCGCATGAAATGGTGAAAACTGCTCCGGCTTGGCAGTTCCGCTTCGGGTCTGTAGGGGGTTCTCGGCGTCCGTTTGGTAAAGATATACAGGTTGGGGTTATCCATTTTGCGTTCCTGCAACCACTCGGTCTGGAAGGCCTTGTGCTTTTTCAGCAGTTCCATACAGAAATCGTCAATGTAGACGACGCGGCTCTCCATTCCTTTGGTACGGTTTTGTATTAGCGTCATCTTGTTACCTTCATAGATATCCTTGGATATCACGATCCGCTTATTCTCGTAATCAATATCACTCCAGGTCAGGGCGATAAGTTCTCCCGACCGTGCGCCGGTAATCAGGGCGAGGTAGAAGAACAGCTGGTTCTTGATCGTAGTGCCGTTTTCGTTCAGGGCGAAAAGCTTCTGCAGCAGCGTCGCCAGCTGGTCGTCTTCCAGTATTGCTTTGACTTTGTAATTGGGCTTCGGGCGCTTGTCCTTGGGGATATCATCTATGGGGTTATGGGTGATATAGTTCCACTCCTTCGCCTTGTTCAACATGGAGCGGAGAGTTTTGTACAGGCCGAAGATGGTGGCCGGGGCGATTTTGCCGCCGCGCCCGTCCAGCCGGTCGCCAAAGGTCTTTAATTCATTGATATAATCCATGATGATATCCGCGGAGATCTTACTGAGACGGATATGGCCAAAATACGGCTTTAGTCTTATTTCGACAGCATTTTTGTTTCCGGCGTGTGTGTTGGGACTGAGTTTATTGCTGTGTTGGTTCAGCCAGATATCAGCAAACTCCGAAAACCGGATGCGATTAATGTTCTGGGGCGCTTTCTTTGTAAATTCCAGATATAATTCCTGCAATCTTTTGTCGGCCTGCGCTTCTGAACAGGGGCCGATGGTCATACTTGTTCTGTTAGGCTTGCCGTCAGCCCTGAATTTATGGCTGACGTACAGGCGCCACTTGCATTTGCCGGAGGCTCTTAACGCCTCCTTATCTAACGGTTTTTTATGTCCGGGCATGTTGTTCCTCCTGTATTCATTTAAAATGAAAGGCGGTAGCAGATGATTGCTGCTACCGCCGACTGTTTTTGTTAGCTTGCTATGCCGAGCTGCTTGGCCATGTATGCATGAACACGCTTGCGGGAAAAGACGAAGCGGCGGCCCACCTTCATGGCCGGGAGCTTTTTCTCGCGGATCCAAGCGTAAACCACGTTTCGGGACGCCTTGCCGCCGAACATGTTAATTACATCTTCGACATAAATCAGGTCGTCGGCTTGGGTAGTATTATCAATGTTCATCTTTTTGTTCTCCTATCTCGTTTTCTCATATATCGTTTAATCTTGAGAAAGGCTTGATTTTTCTTTAATCCTTTAAACCAATCCCATTCTATTAATGGAAGCTTAGGTATGACGGAGTTATTCTCCAGTTCTTCTGCTTCCCCGCATTTGTCACATATATAAATTCCGCCGACGCGGCTCAATACGCCGAAAGTTCCCTTTTTTTTGGAATAGTGCATGTTGTTTCTGCCGCAACGCGGGCAGGTTAGAACTTTTTGGTGTCTCTGCTGGTATGCAACGAGGGCTATTCCTGCGTCCATTTCATCAAAGATGGTTATGCTTTCTCGAAGCGGTTGCCATTCATATCCATTAGAATCATGATCAAAAGCGCTTGACCACAGCCACTCTCCGTTTGCAAACAGATACACATAATCTGACCAGCAGGAAAAGCCTAAATCTGTTGGTATTTCGTCTTCCAACATGGGTAGATCCCCGTTTTCGTTCTTGTCATCGCTTATGTATTTCCCGCTACGCAGCATGTACGGTCTTACACTTCCTCCGGTGATCCAGCTTTCACCACCGTATAACATCAGGTTTAAAGCCTCTTTATAGGTGTTGAAGTTCTTAATTAGTGATCTGCCAACGCCCTGGGGCTCGCCATCCCAGTGGTGATAAATGCCGATAAATTTCTTGTCCAGTAATATAGCTGGGAATTTATCGACTTCTTCTTCAGCAACTCGGGCGTGGTTATCAATGCTTTCGAACGGCAAACCTTTTTTATAAATAAGGTTCTTGTTCGGTTTTACTTCTTTGCCTAAGTCTTTAGGCAATATTTCAACGAAAATAGTTGCTTTTATGGACATATGTGTGTCCTCCTTATATTGAATTTAGCTTTTCGGTATGGAAAGCTATTAGTTAGTAGTGTTTTGGTACTTCTTTTTCGGTAACAGAAGACAGCTGTTACCGGCGCGACCGGTTTGGGAGATATTTCTGCCAAACCGGGAGGCGCGGTGGCGGCGAACATGTTAATTACACCTTCGACTTAGATTAAGTCATCGTTTTGTACGGTGTTCATGGTCGCCTTCCAGTATATAATCTAAAGTGTTTTTGTCGAAAACTGCCCATTGTGACAATGGGCGAAAGCTTTCCGAAAGGATTTTTTTATATACGGAATTGTATATGGCTTCGGGTACGCCCGGTGTACCGGTCAGAAATTCAATTAAATGGTTTCCGCTTTTTTCCTCTGCCCAACAATTACCACAGATATAAACATCTGCCAGTATACTCTGCAATGGGAGTGTTTTTCCATTTTCTGAGTACATGTTGGCGCGCCCGCAACATGGGCATACATCTATATAACGTTTCTTCTGTTCTTCCACTACAGTTTTAATAGTAGAATACTGAGAAGGGGTTATATCAGATAATGAATTTATTATTTGATTAATATCCATAGAGTTTTCCTCCTTAAAGGTTTTTTCCTATAGGAAGAATAATGGAGTAGCTGGACTGCTCCATTATCCTCCTAAGTCTGGGAATGGACATTCCCAAAAATAGTCCTCATATTCGATATAATCGTTTTTGAGGATTTTTCCTTTGATTATTTCGATATCTCTTGCGAATTGCATCGCCATTTCGCATCCGAAGATTTTGAAATCGACGTTATAAGCTTCTGAGAGCTTTTTCAGTTCTGCTGCCTGGATATCGCAGGCCTGATAATAATTGAAGAAGATAACGTCTTCATAGGCGTCATCGTCATCGACAATGAAGATATCGTTGATGGAGTCATTGAACACAATGAATCCTCCGCTGGTACCTTCTAAAATCGTGTCCGACTCAAAGACTAAAAGCCCCGTATCGTCGGAAACAGCATGGCACGCTTCTGTTAAGAAGCGTTGAAGGTCGCTACTGCGACCTCTAACTTTAAGCGTGCCTTCAACATAATTAGGCATATTATTATCTCCTTATTCTAATTTAATTTGCAGGTGCCGCGGCGACCGCCGCAGGCAGAATATATTTTGAGCAGTTTCGTTCAATACTAATCCGGCAGGTGGGCCTTGCTTACATATGCTATTGGCAATGATTTTGATGAATGGAATGATTTCCGTTGATTGACTGCAAACAACTATTTGTGCCGGCGTCATTTCCAATAGTGTAATTAGCAGGGCCGTCAGCGCGGCGATGAACTGAAATTGGTTGCGTTGGGCGACGCGTATCCTATGAAAAGTTTCTATGATGAGCATCGCCAGCCGAAAGTCATCGATGCGGCCGGAAATGTGCAAATTCCCAGCCTTGTTGTTGAAGCGGAGCTTTAGTTTCACAGCCGTACCCTCCTTATCGTAAATTAAATAGCCTTTTTGCATTAGACATTATAGCAGGCGGTTGCACCCTTGTCAAGCGAAAATTAAATAAATTTTTAAAATTAGATTCGCGTCACAGCCGTTCCCACCATTTTAGGATTCCATCTGTTGACTCGGAATCTAAAATTAAACGGCTATTTCACATACATTATAGCGAGTGGTCGCAACCTTGTCAAGCGAAAATTAAATAAAATTTTAAAATTAGAATTTGAGTTGGCCTGTCTCTAACCGCAAATACAATTTTAAATTAAGTATTTACTTCTCCCTTCCATAAATGTATAATATCTAGGGGTGAATAACTGTATGTTGGATTTGACATGGATTAAAGATAAAAGACTGGTTGAGCGTAACGGCGGGACCGGCTGGCGTATAACGCCCATTGACCATATGGGTATTGACGATGCCATTGGCTTTATTCAAACGGTGAATGACGCTGACGGGTTGAATATTGCAGATAAAACAGCCTCCTTTTCCAGATACTCACGTATCGGATTGATCGTTACACCTTCTTATTTGAAGTCGCGCGGGAATAATAAAGCCAAAAGGCGGAGGGTACATCCGCTTGGATTGATTCAGTATATTGTAGCTTCTCTTCTGATAGCCGGCGATATGTTTGCTGACGACGGTAGCATCATCGAATGCGCCAAGGCCAAGGAAGCGGATGTTTTCTATGGTGAACTTTCCTTTTATATCAAAGAGCTGGATGGTCTGCGTGCTGTCCTGCCCATGGATGAGCGTGATACCCTGAATTTGTCCAAAGTCTTTGATGAGACGACCTTAAAAGAGTTTCCGCAGATCACCATGGCTACGCCGATTCCGTTATTTGAGAAACTGCAAGCTACCTATGTTAATAGATACATCACACCCGCATATGGAAGCGATACGAAAGCGTACACGGCCTTTTGGGAGATGATGTATTATCGCACGTTTGTAGGCTGTTTCAATCGCTACATGCCCGAGGTGCTGCAGTTAGCCGGAGGTTAATAAGTATTGAGCCCGCCCTGAATATTTCAGAGCGGGCCCTTTTGTTTAGCAGATCAAATTCTTAACTGCACTTACTGTACCGCGCTTAACAGCCTGAGATACGACGAGATTCTGCGAGCCCATGCCGCCCTTAAGAAACTTCGGTTCCAATGTTGAGGCAGCACCCAGCGCCTCTGTGATGGCTTCGCCGTCAGGATTTATAAGCGTTACCTTAACGGTGTAGCTGATGGCCTTAGCCTCCGGATCGAAGACCGTATGCAGCAGCTGTACCTGTACTCTAAGATGCAAGAAGTTAATAATCTTGGCGGCGCCCGGCTTAAAGAGTACATTGTTTTTTACTCCGGGGATTTGGCCGTAGTCGATACCTTCACGCAGGTTTGCTTTAATAAACGCCTTTAACGCTTGCTGCGGCGTAGGTTGTACGGACGTTGTAGTAGTATTCCCCGTCACGTCGGGGTTTGTTGGTAACGGAATAACTGGTGGCTCTGCTACCTTCAATGCCGTATTCCCATAAGTAGGAACGTTATTCTTCTGTGCCATTGCTGCGATAGTGGATTTAATGTCATTCAGTTTTGCCATGATGTATTTTCTCCTTTTCTATTAATATAAAATGAGCCAGTGCAGCAATACGGTTACACTGGCTTTATAACTACAGGTCTCCATGCTCCTTGAAGGAGTACCATCTTCCGTCCCCGATTACGACGTGATCGATTAAGGGAATGCCTAAAACGTTACCGGCGTCTTCCAGTGCGCGGGTAAGGTTGCGGTCCTCCGTGCTTGGGTATGGATCGCCACTAGGATGGTTGTGTGCTACCAGGATACTGGCTGCGTGGGCTGTGACGGCTGGTGCAAATGCCTCTCGCGGATGCACCACGGCGCTGGTCAGCGACCCTTCGGCAATCTGCTTTACCCGAATGACCCTGTTCTTCGTATTGAGCAGCAGTACAACAAAGCACTCATGCGTTAAATTCCTCATTTTACCCATGAGGTACTGTGCTGCATCACCTGGGCTCGTGATATGTTCCATGTCTGTAGCCGATGCATAGGCAATGCGTTTACCAATTTCAATTGCAGCAAGAATACGCGCTGCTTCTGTCTTCGTCAGGTCACCCAAAAACTTCAAACCGTCAAAGTCCTGCCCGGCTATGCATTTAAGGCCATCCTGTGTTGGTGAGAACAATGTCTCGTCCTGATGCAGCAGCTTTGATGCCTTTTCGCTGTTACCCAGGATGATGGAAATCAGTTCAAAATTCGTGATTCCATTCGGCCCATAGTTTTGCATGTGTTCCATGCTTTCAGCGATACGATAGTCTTTCATTGTGTTATCCTCCTTTGAAAATAAAAAAATACCCCCAGAGCGTGTTTGCTCCAGGGGTTGATAACAGATATTATTTCTTGGCCGCGCTGACAGTAAATTTACGCGATACTGTGGTAGTGCTACATTCTTTCAATTGCTCTTCGGTCAAAATGGCTTTTACCTTCTTGCTGTCCAGCCGAGTGGTGCTGACATTCTTCCATGAGATTTTGTAGCCGTCAATGATTCCGACTTCGGCATCAGCCAGCATCATCTTCAGTTTCGCTTCTGCCTCTTCCTTCGCTTCTTTAGCTAGGGTGAGATCTTTACATGCCTTCTCATAATCTGCCAGCACGTCCGTTGCTTTTGCAGGCATCTCTATTGCCTTCTCTTTCGACTTAGGATATAGCTGGCCGAGGAGCTCGTTGTCTTTTGCCGTTGCTTCCGGCGGTGTATCCTTCAGCATGTACTCATACCAAAAGTGTTCTTCCATCTGAACGATGTGCTGAATCATTTCTTCGTCTCGGTCATACTTTTGGATTCTAAATTCGTTGCCACCGAGCAGAACAGCAACGTAGGCAGACGACATTCCCGTTACCACCATGTAGTGTATTATCTGAGCAAAGTATTCAATAGGAAGACCGTCTTGCCAGTCTTGCACAGCATAGGCGTTTGCCGTTTTGATTTCCAGTACAGAAAAAGAGCCATCCTCATTTTTAACATAGCCGTCAATGTTAGCCAGCATGTATTTATGTTCCTTGCTACGCAAGAAGAACGGACACTCCTTTACCTCCAGGTTCGTCCGCTTTGCAAACTCGTTGCGGAGTATCGGCTCCATCAGAGAACCCCAGTACAATGCCTCTCCCCCTTTGGTCGGAACAATTCGGTCTGTCTTCTCACTCCACAGCTGGAAGGGGCTTTTCCATCTGGACAGCCCAACTGCGGCAGCACAGTCGCTACCGCCAATTCCAGCCTTTCTCATCTGAAGCCAGTCCTGATGGCTCATCTTACGGGTATCAGCAATAATGTCATACAGTTTGTTAGTCATAGTGTTTTCCTCCTTAAAATAAAAAATTCGGAACAGCCTGTATGACTGCTCCGGTTGTTAATATGGTTTAACTATCAAAACAAAGAAACCTGTTCAAACTGTGTCAACTATCAAAACAAAGAAACCTGTTCAAACTGTGTCATCGGCTCAAAGGCCATTTCAATTTCCATTTGCTTATGATTGTTTCGCTGCGCCTGTATAGCCTGTAATACAAACGGCTTTCGGTCTTTATCTTCCAACGCTTTTTCAATACGATCTAACTCTACCATAATGGCTTCTTCTTTGGTTTCGTATTGGGTATCCCATACGGAACAGGCGCTTCCGTATCCATGCATCGGACAGGTTAAATCAGAGGCCGCCACCCAGTTGCCATTGGGCAGATGACAGTATTCAATCCTCGCGCGGTAGCCCTTATTATCAAAGACAGTCAATGTTTCTACCGGACAGTGCTGCCGTAAAACCGGCTCAAACCATCCATATTTATTGACGGCCATTTTTCCGGTAAACCCACAGGCGAGCCATCTTTCATAATATTTTTGGTTCTCTCGCTGTTGCCGTTGTTCAAATGTTTCATCCATACTGTTTTACCTCCCTTATAAAATTAAAAAAGCACCGCCTGTTCGACAGTGCTGCTTGCCGCTTCATCTGCTGCATCCAGTATTTTGTTAATCGCCTCTTCCACGTCTTTCAGAACACCCATAACTGTCTTAATGACGAACTCCGGCGATTTGTCGGAGCAGTAATATTTAATGAAGTTGTATGCTTGCTCTTGGTAACTGTGATCGCCAAACTGCATCTCCATCAGTACGGAAGCCGTGGTTTCGGCTATAATCTCTTCCCGGTCAGGATCCGCATTGGCGTCTGCCAACGTCTCCCGGACGGCATGGGTTAATTCATGGAACCAAACGACATAGTCAGTGCTTGAAAGCGTTATGCTGTTATCTCCTGGGCTGTAATATCCATAAGCGGCTCGCGACATCGGTCGCCAGTAGACCTTAACCCCAAGCACCTCGGCTGCTTTATAAAGTGGCGGCAGCTTGGGCGGCGTATAGTCCGATGTTTTCAAATCGACGCCGATGGTGTCCTCGATCCGGAAGACCGGAACCGCCCGGAACCCACGCACAATGACCTGTTCTTCTTCGGTTCCGTCCTCTTTCTTCTTTTTAATTTTGCGAGTGATTGGACTGTAAATTGGAAACCCTTTCGCTCCTTTGGTAACACGGCGATGCATTGCTTTCCACTGCAAAAATGTAGCAGCAGCATCCGTGTGACCTAAAAAATACATGAGCATGCGATTCCCTATACTCCATTTGTTACAGGGCAGAGCGTTCATCGGGTCGTCGTCCCGGCGCCTAATAATAGTCAGGGCGAGTTGAGGCCCGAAGTCCTGGCTCTTAAACATCTCCAACAACTTTTCACTGGCTTCTTGCATATTAATCATGGCTTTTCTCCTTTCTTCCTTCTTATAAATCTGATTCTTCTTTTGTACTGAATGAATAATCGACAACGTAGCCTTCTCCTTCTTCCGCTTCGGGAATGGGAGTGGGAGTGATCAGCGTACCCATGTGGTTGACGAACACAAAGACCTTAACCTCGCATGGTTCCCCGTCGCAACAGTCACGCACATCATAGGCATATAAGCCGGTGGGGATGCTGGCCCGGTCAACGCGCATGTCTGTAAAACGGCCATCATAAATATTGCCGTTGTCCAGCTTCAGGGTGAGAGGGTACAGCGTTTTGTAGTTCAGTTCGTTAAAATTGATTTTCATAAGTAAGCTCCTTTCTGCTAATAAAAATGCTCCGGTATGCGTTTGCATGACCGGAGTTATTTTGTTTCAGCAACTTTGGTTTCTGTTGTTGTCTGGGGTGCATTGTAACCATTGAAATATTTGGCAAAATATCTGGACGGTTTAGCCGGTTCCTTCGCTTTGACTGATCGGACAGCATACGAAATGTATAACCGGTTACGGGCGCGGGTAACAGCCGTATATGCTAAGTTACGTTCTTCTGTTAGATTTGTCCCTTCATGGCAATCTGGGAGTATGCCCTCATTTGCTCCACACAGAATCACGACGGGGTACTCAAGTCCTTTGGCTGTGTGGATGGATTCAATTGTGACAAAGTCTGCATCTTTCTTTGACGCCAGCTTTGTCATTGCAGCTATCTGCTTTTCCATCTTCCTGATTCGGTTCAGCATTTCTTCCAGCCCTGCGTACTGCTGACTTGCTGATAGGTAATCGTCCAGGAGCATGTCGTCACTGGCATCAAAATAGGGCTTAAGGACGCGATCCCACAGCCCACAAATCAGGTTGCGCAAGGGTAGGCCCCGGTGATCTTCAGCCAGCAGGTCATTAAGATATTGAAGCCTGTCCTTCACCATTCCCGTTTCTTCGGAAAAACTATCCGGACTATCCGATTGAATCAGACGAAATAGCAGATCGGCGAGCCCTGCTTCTTTTAAGTCCGCGCACCGGGCGATACTGCGAATGGCCGAATCGGTTAAGCCGAACATCTTTCCACATTTAAGGAATTCCTTTGGCGTAGGACTCTCCACAAGGTTCAGCAGAAACCGCAGCTCCTTAAAGTTTGGCCTTGACCAGCGGAAGAATGAACAACCAACCTTAACAAAGGGTATATCGCCAGCTTCCAGCAGTTTTTCTACGATGTTTATGACGGCGGGCATTGATCTGTACAATATTGTTATATCTCTAAGTCGGCTGCCGCTCTTCACCAGTTCCCGTATGGTATTTATGATGAACGTGCATTCCGCATCCGCATCCGGTGCCGCATAAAATAAGGGTCGGATCTCTATGGAAGTTCTTGTCGGCTGTAACGGCGTATAATCTGACTGCACTTCGTTTGCCAGCCGGATGATTTCCGGGGTTGACCTGTAGTTCTGATCCAGTTCGTAAACATCGGCAGAGTAGAATTCCCGAAATTTTTCAAGGACACCGGCTTCCGCACCGCGCCATGCCATTATGGACTGGCGATTGTCACCAACGAAAGTTACATTGTGTTTCCGCGGAAACAGATACCGTATGATATCGAACTGAATCCTATTCAGATCCTGGGCCTCATCACAGATCACAAAAGGAAACCTGGTCTGATATTTCTTCCCGATTACCGGATTGCCGCGGAGCATTTCCAGCAAAAAATAATTGATTGCATTGAAGTCCAGCTGTCTTGCTTCCCGCAACAGGTGAAGATATTCCGCGGCGGCTTTTTTAATATCGCCGTCCAACCGGCAAGTATCCATCCCGGCCAGCAGCATAGCCTCATCAACCTTTTTTGTCAGTCCAGCTTTTGCGATGGCCAGTGACGCCAGCGTCGTCCTTGCCCTGTCATCGGTTATGAGTTGCCAGCTCTTGTAACCATGTTGGCGCAGGATTCCGTAAAAGAACTGACATAGCGTCTTTACTTCCACGCCTCTATGGTCTTTGATCCGTGCATAAATTTCAGCGGTTGCCCTTCGGGTGAAGGACAGCACCAAGATTCCAGGATATCCGCACTGCTGCTGGATATAGGCTACTTTTTCCGTAGCGCAGAAAGTCTTTCCCGTGCCAGCCCCTGCGCTGATCAGACTGCTTCTTTGGATGCTGTGAACTGCCAGTGCCTGCTTTTCATTTAACTGCATCATCATCTTCCTCCCTTCATTGAATCACGGCGAGTAAAACGCCTAACATGCCAAACCCTATGACCAATGCGCTGATCAACGCAGCCATCTGGAACAAAGACACCGCCTCGATATACGGATCCAGTTCTTCATAGGCCAGATGTGCAGCGTGGATCAGGCTTATCGCCATCAGATACAGGCTTGCTAATACAACTACGACTACATTTGCTACTACCTTTTTCATAAAATACCTCGCTTTCCTTACCGACCTGTCTCGTTGGTCAAACGTCGCATTTCCCCGGAAATAAAAAAACCGCTCGTGCCGAAGCACAAGCGGAAGTCAAGCTACCGGGGGCGAGAATTCTCTGAATGAAGGCCCTTCATTGGAGCAGGACCCTCCCGGAAAATTTTATAAAAAATTTTTTACTATATGTGTTTTAAAAAGAAAATGTTCCGTAATTAGTATTATGAACGGCTTCAATGGAAGCCGCGTAAACCATTTTTTATTTTATTAATAGGAGAAATTTCAAATGCAAATTTCAAACAAACTCGTTTCCGCAAGGAAACAACGTAGTATGAGCTTAGGTATGGCATCTCGTTACTCCGGGATTCCCAAGGCAACGCTGTGGCGGTACGAACATGGAATTAGCCGTGTTCCTGCTGAATACATCGCGAAGCTTTCTAAGCTGTACGGTGTGAAAGTGACCTGGTTGCTTGAAGGAGATTCCAATGCGTAGGGTCGTAGTACAGTATTCAGATGAAGAACGTCTTGCTTTCATTAAAAAGCATGAAATGGAATGGAGAACCGTTGGTACTCTGATTTTCAATATTCGTACTGAGCTGCGGATTTCCCAAGATCGATTGGCAAGAGAAGCTGGTATCTGTGTCAATACTCTCCGCAAATTAGAGAAAGGGCAATACATCAGGCGTTTCAAATTAGTTTCAAGGTCCTGCATCAATTCGTTGATAGCGATAGTCTACGACGATTTTATCAGGACAACCCAAGGCGTGAAAGGGCAGGCATAACCTGTCCTTTCCCCAATTAGTAGAATTTAAGAGAGGATTAACAATGCAACAATTAACTAGTAATTCATGGTATTTTCAACCAAATCGAAAAGCGCATCCAAATCAAACTGTAATTGATATTTCCGAGGACTTAAAATGGTTGCGCGGAGAAGATAAAAATGTCAAAGAGAAAACGGTAATTACTTTGCCGTCAAAGAAAGAAAAGTGCTGTAATGATTACAATTACATCCCAAATGAAATGAAGCAACACAAATGTTGGGTGTGCTGGTCAAAGGAAGAACGGAACGGAAAATTAACAAAGGTTCCCAAGAATCCTAAGACCGGCGGTAACGCTTCCACGAGTCTTTCTTGTACATGGGGAACTTTCACTCAGGCTGAAGGATATTACAAAGACCATCCTGATACCATTGAAGGTATCGGATACGTATTCACCGAAAATGGCGGAGTTGTCGGTATCGACATAGACCATTGCGTTGAGAGCGGTGAGATCATCAACGAAGAGATTAAGACGCTGGTTGACCGGTGCGGTTCCTACGTGGAGTTGAGCCCCAGCGGGACCGGTATCCATATGTATGTAAAAGGCAAATGGAAAGAGCCCGGTGGTCGCAAGAATAATAACCTTGGCAGCGGTATGGCAATAGAAGTTTATCCGGCGGCACGGTTCTTTACGGTGACTGGCAATGCCTTTGGTGAAGTAAGACAATTAGCAGAAAATCAAGAGCTGCTGGATGAAATATATGACAGGTATTTTGCTGTAAAAGAAGACTCATCTGCCATGACTCCTGTAAAATTGGACGCCCTGGACGTTGCGCCAGAATATATCAAACGCTTACAGGAACGGCTTGAAAACAGTCGCGGCTGGCTGGCGTTGTTGTGGCAGGGCCAACATACCAAGGAATCAGAGAGCGAAGCTGACATGGCGCTGCTATGCAGGCTATTGGTAATATGTGACGGCGAAGAGGATTCAGCAAGGAAGCTGTTTATGGCTTCTCCGTTTGCTCAACACAAGGACGCCGACCACAGGAAAAAGCTGGAGAGGGAAGATTACTGGCGCATGTCAATCGACAACGCGATAGAATATCTGGAACTTCATCCGGAATTTGATCGCTATGACCGTTTCAGACCACTGCTGCGTTATGATGGAGATAATGATGGGCATGCTTCTATGCTATTTGATTATATGGACGGAAACATTCTATACTGTCCTGAAGAAAATGAATGGGCTGTCTGCGAAAATGGTTGCTGGAACAGGGATCCCGATGCTCATATAGTTCGTAGCAAGCTGATAGACATGAACAAAGACCTTAAAGATACTGTTGACGCTATCATAGCCGAAAAAATGGATACGATGGACGAAGATGAAATTAAAAAGGCCAAGGCCCGACTTAAAAAGAAAATCGGAAACCTCGGCAACAGTTATGGGATTGACGGCACTATAAGATATGCAAAAGACTGGCGTGGAATCTCTGTATCAGAAAGTCAGTTAGATTCGCATGATGATTTGTTGGCTGTGGGAAATGGAATCATAAATCTACATACAGGTGAACTGATTCCTTTTGACCGTCAGTTATATATTACTCGACAAACAGAAATTAATTATAATCCGGATGCACCGGAACCAAAGCGTTTCTTACAATTTCTTCGGGAAATATTTGCCGGATATGAAGAAATCATACCATATTTACAGCTTTGTCTTGGATACTGTTTAACCGGGTGCACGGAACAGGAAGCATTTTTCGTGATGCACGGTAAAACAGGTCAAAATGGTAAAAGCACACTCTTTAATAAAGTCCTGTTAAGAATGTTCCCACAGCATATAAAAACACTGTCTCCGGGAGCTCTGCAAAAGAAGAAAGATCTGGACGGCCATAATTCTTCTTTGGTGCAATCCAAGAATTTTCGTATGGTAATTGCCAACGAAAACGCTGAAGATTTCCACATGGATGAACAAATGGTAAGATCCATTTCGTCAGGTGAATCTCCTAACGCCCGCGACCTGTATAAAGGCGTAGACTCTTATAAACCCCATTTCAAAATTGTTTTCTGTTGTAACTTTGTTCCAAAGTTTAACTGGCGGTATGAACATAATCGCCGTCGACTGTGCCTTATCCCGTTCCGTGTGCATATAACGGAAGAAAAACGAGATAACGACCTGGATAAAAAGCTTTGGCAAGAGCGAGAAGGCATTTTGAAATGGTTGGTAGAGGGAGCAATGCGTTCCTTTAAAGAGGATTTGAAGAAACAAAAGCCTCAGTGCGTTATAGATTATACAGAAGCCATGTTTCGTGAAGATGATCCTGTGTATGCATTTACCCAGGACGAACTCATACCAACCGAGTATCCAGGGGATACGATACAGGCGCAACCGTTGTTTGAAGCCTATAACAACTGGCGACAATTCAATGACTTGCCACGCGAGGACAATCAAACAAAGTTTGGACGGAGACTTAAAGAGCTCGGATATTTGAAGGGCCGAGATGCACGAAATAACGTAGTTTACACTAATGTAATACTGCGACAAGAATGTCACAGTGAGTGTGAGGAAGCAGATAATCCAGAGCAATAGCGCCCTATAACAATTTAAATGGCCGCGGTCTTAATTATTTGGCCGCGGCTCTATCATTTATGATGCTCATTATAGAAATCACAGATATTGTATCTATAGTATTTATGCGGCTTCGGATAGTACGGATAGTTTTTTATAAAGTAGGAAAGTAAAAAAGATAATATACCAACCAATCTGTGATTTATATTGAAAAGTGATAGCTGTACCAGGTGCCGAGCGCGACTGGATTAATAATCCCTGTTTCTGAAAAACGGCTTTGGGATTATATATATATAGGTAACAGCCTTATTACAGGGGATGCTGTTTTGCTTATGCATCAGAAATATTATATTTGGAATATCGCCAGTAATATAATAATTATTTATATCCCAAAAACTATCCGTACTATCCGGTACCGCTTACAACCTGGGGTTTGTGATGTCAAAGAATGAAAAAAGCCTGCCAAAGGGCAAAAGGCAGGGATAGGCAGGGGGGCGATAGGCGATAGGCAGGGATAGGCACGATAGGCAGGGGTGGTTTATGTGTAAAAAAATGTACATTGGCTTCTGTATAATTGACTTAACGAAAGCAAACAGTAACAAACAGTAAAATAGTGTAGCGTTAAAAGAATTAGTTAAAATGCTGAAGGAGCAGAAGATGATAGACATTTTTAGGTTTTTTCATATTAGCCAGAGGAAATAAATAAAATCATTAATGCTTTTATAATCAAAGATGATTATTTGGATTTTAGTGTAGAAACATACAATAAACATTTTCAAAAAGATGACTGAAAGAGGTGATGCGATACGGCTACGAATAACAAAAAAGATAAAAGTGCTCCAGCGCCAGTAAACTATGATTTCCCGGAACCAATCTTTGATGATGAAAGCGATGAGGGGTGGGATATTCTAACCTATCTACACAAGGCAGCGGAATATGAGAGATGGGCAGAGCGGGCAAGATGCTGCGGCAAGGATGATTTGGCAATACTGTATGAAATCAAAGCGAAAGAATGGTTCTCTGTGTACAAAGAGTGGGAAAGAGGGTAACTCACATGGCAATGCAACGGGAAGAATATATTCATGTCCTTGACAATTACAGAAAGTATTGGTTAATGAAAAATTTATTTCTAATTTTATCAGAAAATCCGCGTAAGCCAAAGAATGAGAAGTTAATTGCGGAATTGGCAAGGATATGCAAAATAATGGATCCAGTTATGGTAAAAGTCAAAGGTGGTGGGGTCAGACCCGACCCAAATGATATCTTGCAATATTTGTTTATTCCAATAAAAAATATTAAAGCTGCTAAAGCGATAATTCGCAAACTAACATATAAAGGAGGTCAGTTTTGGATTCCTGACAAGAAACTATGTAAATTCATTGAAACGTGGGAATTGCTAAGACAGGTGTTGGCCAATAATATTGCGGCTGGGAAAAAACAATCAGAGGAGTATTATGCCGGTGTAATAAAAATGTTTTTGGTAGATCAGATGCGTGATGGCAATTTGTAAAAGATGTGGTAAAAAAATAAAGTTTGTCAAAACCCAAAAGGGAAAGTGGATGACGGTAGATTGTGAGCAGGTTATTATTACATCGGTTGAAAAGCTTGGCAAGCCTTACATGACAGAAGACGGGCGGCTGATTTATGGATTACCGACTGCTCCCAACTGCATTTATAAAGGAATTTCCGATATTAAAGCATACCCCTGTCATTTTGCAAATTGCCCGTATCGCGGAAAACTGAATTAAAAATTCAATAATTTTACCCATGTCTTGCAGGAAGAATTATTACATGCAATAATAATTATAAGAGAAAGGACGAAAGCGATATGTTTGCAACCGGAAATAAAAAAATGTTAAATATGCTGATTCTGGATATTCTGGAACAGTATTCCGATGAGGAACACCATCTGACCCAACAGGAAATCATTCGTCACCTTCGGGCACAGTACGGAATGGAATGTGACAGGCGCTCGGTGAAGAACAACATTGATGCGTTGAAGGAGATGGGCTACGATATTGTAACAAACAACAAAGGCGCTTTCCTTGGCGGGCGTAAGTTTGATAACGCAGAGCTGCGCCTGCTGATTGACAGTGTGTTGTTTTCCAAAGGCATTTCCCAAAAGCGTGCCCGGGAACTGATTGACAAGCTGAAAGAATTTGGCGGTAGGCATTTTTCAGCAAAGGTAAAGCATGTTTGTAACCTGCCGGAACTGCAGCACACCGACAACAGGCAGACCATGTACGCGCTGGATGCACTGAACGATGCCATTGATAAGAAAAAGAAGGTCAGCTTCGTTTATAATACCTACGGAACGGATTTTCAGCTGCATCCCAAGAGGAAAGAACTGTATATCGTGAATCCGTACCAGATCGTAGCCAATAACGGACGCTATTACCTGATCGGCAACTATGACAAGTATGATAATGTAGCGCATTTCCGCATTGACCGCATGACAAATGTGTGCATGCTGGACGAAAGACGCAAGCCTGTATCCCAGGTAACTGACTTCAAAAATGGTTTCTCGCTTCCGAAACATATGGCGGAACACATCTACATGTTTAGCGGAAAAACGGTGAGTGTGCGTATGGTAGCAAAGAAACACCTGATGGATGAACTGGTGGACTGGTTTGGCAAAGACTTCAAGATCCGCAAAGAGTTTGAAGATGAAATGCTTGTTGATGTGAAGTGCAACAAATCCGCCATGAAATTTTGGGCGCTTCAGTACGGGCCGTATGTGGAGGTGCTGGAACCGATGGAGTTGAGAGAAGAGATAAAGGCGAGCGTGAAGGGAATGTGGGAAAAATATTGTGAGATTGGATGAACTAAACGTTGAAATATTATTTATGCAACCTAACAAAATGAGGAGGGTGTTGGTATGACACGTAATTATTGGTTACACAGAATTTCACATTACAAGGAAGTTTCATATCCGCTGTTAGCAAAAGGTTATTTGACAATTGGTTTTTCAGATTTTCTACTAAACGAAAGTTTTTTAGTAGCTATGAAACAGAAAACAGAAAATCGGTGGGCTATATTTGAACAGGAAAATAGGCAAATTTGGGGTTCTAAATTGCGGAGAACAAGGAAAAATCTGTGGCGTTTTCTTTGTGAATTTGAAATCGGAGACTGGGTGCTTGTACCTTCATGGGGTACATTTTCAATTTACGAAATTATTGGCGAGCCCATTGCAGCAGGATGTGTCGTTTTAGAGGGGGTTAAAGACTGGAATGGGAATGAAGTAATCGCAGGTGGGAATGGTGGGCGTTATTTAAAATATAAAGACGGTGCCAACATAGATTTAGGATTTGCGTTAAATGTTAAAAAAATTGAAAGTGGCATCCCAAGAGTCGGTTATGCAGATAGTGATTTATTGAAAAGGATGAAATTGCAACAAACAAATGCAAACATAAAAGATTTAGCTGATGAAATTTGTCATGCTGTTGAAAGATATAAAAATAATAATCCGATTGATATTTATAGTGAAACAATTAATTCGTTATCAGAAAAATTAAAAGAAATTATCAATAAAAAGGTAAGCGATGATCAGTTTGAAAAATTGATTAAATTCTATTTTGTACGAATCGGGGCGGACGATGTAGTAATACCTAGTAAGCGAAGCGGCCGTGGAGAAGCCGACGGTGACGTTATTGCAACGTTCGAAGATATTAAATTAAAAATATATGTTCAGGCTAAGCATCATACAGGAACTACAAATGATAAAGCGGTAAATCAAGTTTCAAAATATGTGAAACAAAAAGAGTATGAAACTGAGGATGACGAGTATACTTCTATAGCGTGGGCGATAACTTCTGCTGATGAGTTTACTGATGAAGCCATATCAATTGCTAAGGATAGAAGTGTACGACTAATTAATGGGGTAGAATTTAGAAAAATGCTTATTGATGCTGGTATTGCAAAAATGGGTAAAGAATTGAAACTCCCGATAGAGAAATAATTTATATCACAGTAATCCAGGTATAGTAAAACTGATATTATATATAACAAACTTTAGGCCAGAATTAATAGGTTTACATCATGGAAAATAAAAAAGTGCTTAAATTTGCCCAAGAAGAAGGCTATGCTATGGTTTTGATTCTTACAATCATTACCGCTTTTCCGAAACTGCGAAGGCAAAAAAAGAACAGGTTGCAGCAATGGAAATGAACAAATTTTATCAACAGACCAAAAAGATTCTGGCAGAGAACCGCGTTTTTCTGGATAAAATGACAGAATCATTAATTGAAAAGAAAATGCTGACGCAAAAAGAAATAAAAGAAATCAGGGATTCATGTTAAGAACCTGGGCTTTACGAAGGCACAGGATTTGGAAGTAGTGTTCATGGCAGTTAAGGAGTAGATTTATGATTATCAATAAATCGAATGAATTATTTGAAATGGCAAATGTATCCAAGAAAGATACTAAATTACCATACGATTTATGGATTGATTCAGAAGGTAAAAATGGAAATACAAAACAGAACTATCCTCGATTAATAGTTGATTACAATGGTGATAGAATTCCAGTGTCTATTAGTGATGAACCTGAAATTTTAGTGAATAAGAAGATTCCTGAATTCTCAAAAATAAAATCCTGGATTAAGAAGTATTCTACAGTACTTCTTCAGCATTGGAATAAAGAGATCACTGATAGAGAAGCACTTAATCGGTTAGGAGAATAATTGATATAGTTGTAGATTTAGGTTTTGTTAATCAATTCCAAAGAAGATATCAAAATGTGTACTTTATGTTGCAGTTTGAATAAGTTGGAGAACCGGCTTAAAAACCGCAACATTTTCTTTTGCTACAATTCTGTTGTATACAACAATTTCACTTGTTATTTTTGTTGTAAAATTGTTATAATAAATCAACGCGAGAGGAATACAAGGAGAAAATCAATGGAACATAAAAGTTTCGCATATGCCCGTGTTTCCAGCCGCGACCAAAATCTGGCTCGTCAGCTGGAAAGTTTGAAACAATATGTAACAGACGAAAGAGATATCTTTATCGATAAAATATCTGGTAAAAATACAGACCGACCAGGATTGCAGCTGTTAATGCATTCCCTTCGGTCTGGCGATACTCTGTATCTTCACAGTTTGGATCGTTTGGGACGTAACAAGGAAGATATCAAAAACATTCTACGTGAATTAAAAGAAAAAAATGTAATAGTCCGTATTCTGGATTTGCCTACTAGTATGGTGACTGCTGATGATGAATTAACCGGTGCAACTATGGAAATGGTCAATAATCTCTTGATTGAAGTCTTGGGCTATGTTGCTGAAATGGAACGTCGTAATATTCGTAAACGACAGGAAGAGGGTATTGAACTTGCAAAAGAAAAAGGTGTTAAGTTTGGAAGGAAGAAACTTCCTTGGCCGGAAACATGGGAAAAGGATTATAACCATTGGAAAAATAAAGAGTGTACGGCCATGAGTCTCATTAAAAAATATGGATGGAATAGTACGTCTTTTTATAGAAAAGTAAAGGAATGGGAAAAGGATGAACCAAAAGCCGAATAATTTAGTTAAAACAATTTAGTCCAATTACCTTCCAGTATAAAAATGATAGAATTTAACAATAAAAAAATAATGAATCCCTGTGAGCTTAGCAAAATAGCTGCTTACAGGGATTTTTCAGATGATTGTGCGAGAGAGGACTTTTGTACATCAAAGATGATAGACTTTAGATAGTGGGTGATAGTGGGTGTCACCCCCGTCGCATTAAGTCTTGTAAAAAGGTTAAATATATTATTGTCAGGAGGTATATCCATGAACCGAACATACTTTACTCTCACAGGGACAAAGCATTACCATGGTCAGGAGTTCCTGAAACCCGGTCTGCCTGTGCATCTGGTCAAGGAGCCGGACAACCAGTATGACAGCGAGGCGATCAAAGTAGAGCTGGAGGGTCTGGGACAGATCGGGTATGTGGCCAACAGCCCGTACACCACGCTAGGGAACAGTTACAGTGCCGGACGTTTGTATGATAAGATTGGCGATACGGCTGACGGAATCATCCTGTATGTAGTGACTGACGGCGTGCTGTGCTATATGGAGCATGAATAACTTGGTCAGGTGGAAACAGGAGAAGAGTCATGAGAAGAGCGAAAAGAACGACGGGCTGTGACATTGAAGGAAAAATCTACTTTGTATACTTACTCTGTATGGCGGTACTTGTCATCGGCGGATTTATGTATTTTGTAATCTTAAATTGAGTCTTTCTGAACGGAGAAGAACGATGTCAGCGTTAAAGAAAAAGGATCTGTTTGACAAAGGACTATAGGTAACAATCAAAAGTCGCTTGTAAGGCGACCAGTTTTTCCTGATATCCTTATATAATAAGAGCAGAGGAAATAACAGATGGTTAGCGTAAGCTCTGATTACATAGCGGAGGATTTTATGGATGTTAATGAAAGATGTCAGAAATTACCTTTGGTAAAAACTCATCGTAATCCATGGGGTGGCGGTTTGCAAGAGGATGGTACTTTACAGTTTCCTTTTCCGATATATTCCAAAAGCGTCCATGATTGGATAAAAGCTTTATATGACCTGGATCTGACAGACAGGGATTATTACGATCATTTTGAGAAGATTAAAGAAAAGCATAGTAGCCACTCGAAGCTATCCATATAGTTCATCTCAAATCTCTCTGAGCGTCCAAACCCTTTGAGCTACGACAACAGAACCAACCGCAATTATCGTAGCCAACAGTAAGAACGAAAACTGTATT
>Ga0326511_10001230_pt1 | contig 21527 bp, 22 predicted proteins | sample 0_2496_0518_D_FD_203701 | JGI IMG/M metagenome (GOLD analysis project Ga0326511, IMG submission 203701) | Bovine rumen microbial communities from UC Davis, California, United States - 0_2496_0518 | ecosystem: Host-associated > Mammals > Digestive system > Stomach > Rumen | place: USA... | reverse complement strand
ACGTCACATGCCACTAGACTATATCTGTCTAGTCAGCATTGTATGCCTCATTTTTGTTTGTTACCAGTTTTGGAGGTATACTATGTTTGATGATTGGATAGATATAGTAATTGATAGAGGGTAATTATTAATTCTAATTACTCTCATAATTTAAAATACCAGATTCAATTCTGGTATTTTTTTTGTTATTTAATGAAACTATATAGTTTACATAGGAGATATCGTATGTCTAATGAACTTATAAGTCAACAAGAGATACAAGACCATAAAGAACTTATGGAAAAAATACGAGTACTCTGCGACAGATTAGATGAATTATTTTTAATCTATGATCAATTACAGTTAGCTGTACCTGAGCATAATGTTGATAGTGATGCACATAGAGATATTAGAGAACTTATTATTGCTTTAGATGAAAGAGAATCTGAACATTATAGTGAATTAAGTAACACTATCGATACTAATAACAATAATGTCAATGACAGAATTGATAATTTAACTACCGCATATGAGAATTATAGTCATACCACAACAGAACAAATAAATGATTTAAATAATACTACATCTGCTATATTAGAAGGTGACGTTAAATATGATAATCCGTTAATATCTGAAGTAAGAACTAGGACATTTTTAAATGGTAATACCGGTGATGCTGTAATTAATTGTGTATCACCTGCAGGTTATAATACTTTACTTAGAGTCAAAAGCACAAATGGTGTATTTACTGAAAATGCTTATAACACTAAATATCAAATAAGCTATACTTCTGATACAACTATTGTATCCGCTAGAAACGCAGTAGATAAAACTAATGTGCTTATAGATGAAAATGGTAATGCTAGTTTTTGTAATAATGTAACTGTAGCTAACACTATAACCGCTGCTGAAATATCCGGTCACGTAGTAGATGCTGATCATGCCATTAATGCTGATAATGCAACTATTGCAGATAAGTCAAAATGCTTAACTTCAGTTAGCACGTTTAGTACTGATGACACCTATTTACTTCAGTATACTTGTGGTAAATTTAACGGATTTGCTGGAAGTAGTAATGATGTAGCATTATTATCATATCCAAATAACGGTACATCAGTAAATAGTAACAACATTGCTGATATACAAAATATAAGATTATTGTGGTCTGGTAATAGTCCATACTGGCATGATTTATTTGTTTCTCCTAGACATAATTATATATGGCATAGAAGTGTACAAGGCAGTGAAGCTAAGCCATGGGCACGTATAGTTGAAGAAAGTAATAGTACAGTATGGAATATCAATATATCTGGTTCGGCAGGTAGTGCAGTTTCAGCAGCTGAAGCTACACATGCGGTATCAGCTGATACAGCGTTACATGCAGATACTGCAGGTATAGCTAGCAATGCAGTATTAGCAGAAGATGCTAATCACGCAGTTAATGCAGATAACGCAGTGAATGCAGCAAATGCAACATATGCTAGTACATCAGGCAGAGCAACATTAGCTGATAATGCAACCAATGCGGTAAATGCAACTAATGCTACAAATGATAGCTTAAGTAATCCTATACACACTTATTATGTAAATGCACATACTGCACAGATTATTAATGGCGATAAAACATTCAATAACGCTGTAGCATTAAAAGGAACTGTTACTATAAATAATTCTAATCCAATAATAGGATTTAATAGTAGTTCATTAATCAGTGGATCTAAACCATCTACTACCATTACTGAAGGTACAGAATATAAAGATAATAACAATACTGTTTTAGCTAGTATTAAATATAAAGCAGAAGCAACTGGTTCTTCTATAGTGCATATAGAATGTTCTAATAGCGCAAAAACTTCATCAGCATCTGTTGATTTAGGATTTGATACACTTACTGATACTACATCATCACTTAAATTAAATGTTGATAGTGTAGAACCAGTTAGGGCTAATACAACAATAGGTACTACAAATAATAAATTTGCTAATGTTTATACAAGCGGTGTCACTTTAGATAACGATGGTATTGGTACTATTAAGTTATTAGCTAGAGTATATACTAGCAATACAGTAACTTCAGCATACAGTAGCGTATCAGGTTCTAATTTATTCCCGGTATCTCTTGTAACAAATACAGAAACTGTATCAGGTAGTATAGTAACAGCACAGATTACAGCAGTAATCGACAAATCATCACCACAATCAGGTACATGGCAACCGTTAAATTATATATCCGGTTCATGGAGAGGTGCTGGTGGAAGTGTAATAGGTATGTATAGGAGAATATTGTAAATGGATATTAGTAATATAACAAACGCTAGATGGTTAAATAAACATAAAACTAGATTAGAGTGTATGTATAAACATGCTATTTACGGATGGATTCCTTTTACAGCTGATATAAGCGACAAATCTTCTGTCTCTCGTGATATATTTTCTGTTATTGATAGATTGAGAATAGAGGACTACGTAGAACCTAGCGTTGATATAGAGGCATTGCGTGAAGCTAAGCATCTTGAATTACGACAAGCTCGTGAGAATGCACGTATTACTGAATTTGCAGTGTATGATAGTGATACTTTTCAGATTCGCAAAGAAGATCAAGATAACTTAAACACGTTCTATTCAGATAGTGTTGCTATGCTGTCTGGTATAGTAGAAAGTGAGGTATTCGTCATAATGTCTGCTACAAATAGACCACATACACTTACACCTGAGCAAGTAGTTCAGTTAGCCAAAGTAATGAAAAGTAAAGTAGAGGAAATATATAGTAGATATTGGTATGCTAGAGATGTGTTGTTAGCTAATGCTAAAACTAAAGAAGAGATTGAAGAAATAAAACTTCCTGACAGTATACCTGTATAAGTATATACAAAGGTTATAAGGTAGATACTACTTATAACCTATGACTTATGACACATGTATGTTACAAGCATACATGTGTGTCATTTTGTTCTTTTTTCGTAATGTACGATATTTAATAGTTACTTTATAATAGGAGTATTATTATGTCGTATACTTTAAATGATTTAGTTTCTGATTTAATTAAAAATGGTTTACCCGAAGATTATTTCGATCCATTAATTCCGATTAATTTTGGTGGTAAACAATATGTAGCAGATTTTAGAGATTTGGCTATTTTAGATATCCTACGTTATCCTGATACAGAAGCAGATGCACTATCATGCACAAATATCACATTAAGTAACATGATGTCTAGATATGTGGCTATACCTGTAATTCGTGCTGGTAAAAGTGAAGTTATAAAAGTTAAACTCAAATTTGCCAGAGAAGTATATATGATGTATTCCAAGAAATGCTTAGAGTATATTGATGTATACAATATGTTAGTTGAAGGATTATTGGATATATTTAAAAATACTGAATTTTCTAATATAGACCGGGATAAAGAGGTCGATAAACTATATTCTACTAGTAAAGTAGGAAGTACAATTAATCGTATTAAAAAAGTATAAGGACATTTTTAGTAATGAACGTAGAGCAACCTAGTGTAGGGACTTTTCTTATAAATGTATTACAGAACTTCGGTTTAGTTTTTGATGATGAGGCTAGCACAGCAGATAAACTAGTATTAAGTAACACTACTGATGATTTTAATCTTGTGCCATGTGCAGAGATAATTAAAGTAGATGATACTAAAAAATCATTTATGTGTGATGGTGAATTAGTATTTAACTATGATAATACACATATCTATTTACCGAATCCTATAAGTTCGCATGATCTTATATGTAAAATATTAAAGTTATGCGGATGGACTATAACTTATATAACTAATGATAAATTAGAATGTCATGACGTAAAAGTGAGTTCAGCATTGTCACCAAATACTTATAATGTAGTTCTAGTGTTAAGCGACCACATAGATGGTAAAATATCTGAAACTCGAATAAGTTATCTTAATAAAATACTTTTAGGTATAACAATTAAAGATACAAATATTGTCATATATACTGAGCATAAAGGCGTTAATGCTGTCATATATGAGATTATTGTAGATAAATAAAATACATTTCCTTCTTAACCTAAGAATGAAGTAGTACTCTGGTATATACCAGAGTACTACTTATTTGTTAATAATTAGTCTATTGTTAGTATACGCCAAATATCTTCTGGTATAGCCCAATCCAACTTATTTAATTCGGGGATATATGGGCTAAGTAGTTCTACTACTAATTCACCACAGTACCATTTATTTTTATTTTGTCTAGATGAACCAAAGAATCCTGAAATAGCACCTAGATAATCGTATTTAGGATTTTTATCATAGATTTCTTTAGCTCTAGCATGTATAAGACTCTCTTGCATTGGTGTAATGTCTGGTAGTGGAATCATTACCCAATGATACATATCGTATTTATCTGGTCGTTTAGCTAATTCCATCCATTTAGGTGTTACTATAGTTGCAGTACCGTCGCTAAACACCAATTCAACGTGTGTTGCAATTGATCTAGTAAATTTCCTAACTATAGTTGATAGTAACGATTTATCAAGATCGTTAATGAGTATAGCTACATGTAACATAAGTAACCTCTTTATTAGTTATGTTCTGCTTGCCATGCATTTATAACTTCAAGTTCTTCATCTGCTTTATTTTTAAGTTGTAAACGTATAGTTTCTTTATAACTATCTGCTAACAGTTGATCTCCTGCATTTTGAGCAGCAGTAAGTTCTTTTGTTAAGTTATCTAAAATAGGAGCATATTTAGCTTCAACTATAGCTAATCGTTCTGCTAAATCAGTTTGTGCATCATCTCGTGCATCTAATCTATTTTGAATAGTAGTTATATCTGCACGCAAACTTGATAATGTTTCAGTTAATTCATTAGCAAATGCATTCCAACCTGGATGTGCGTTCTTGAAATCGGTTCTAGCATGCTCATCTAAGAGACTATTTATAATAGCTCTAATCTGAGTATTAGAATATACTTCTTCACCATCCATTATCCTGTCTATAAGCTCACGTATATCAGCATGTGCTTCAGTATCTATATTGTGTTTTTCGATATGTTCATGTTCCGCTACAAGTGCAGCTTGTGCTTCTTGTAGCGCAGAAATAGCATCAGATAAATTTTCATTGCTCATTACTTTATCTCCTTGTTAGGTATAACCCAGACAAAAGAATCATCAGGACTGGGTATATTAGGTACAATAAATTGATCTATAGGTCTACCAAAAACATATAAACGTTTAAGACCTGTACTGATAGCATCTTTATCTTCTGTCGGATGCCATTCAGTAAATATAAATTTGTAATATTTGTAATCTGTATCACAAGTAACTTTATAGTTATTTATTTTCCAACTTTCCCAGTTATTCTGTATTTCATTGTGCCTGTCTATTACGTCCCATTTATCATTATCTTTACTACCATAAACAATCCATTGTTTAGGTGTAGGATATTTAGCATCTATACGATCTTTAGTACCTATAGCTGCTATCATCCAATATTCGGTTAATAATGCAGGTTCATCTAATTCTATACTAATAAAATGTTGTTTAGTGATATCACTATCCCCTGTTAACCATTGTTCAGATACATGGGCTATATTGCTGATAGATATCGGCTCCTCAAATAATCCACTAGGTGTATATAATCCTTTATAAGTGTCTACATTAACATTTATTTTATCGTTTGTAAAAACGTTGTTATGTAGCTTAGTAATTTTTTCTGTTAATAATACAGAACCAGGATATACTTTATTTATTTTACCAATTTTGGATATGTCAATAGTTTGTCCTTCAAGTGGAATAAGTTCTGGATGATTGATTAAATCATCTCGGTACCATAAACGAGGATTGCTTATATCCCATTTACTTCTTGAACTCATTCTCAATTCTCCTTAAACAATCAACGCAATAATTAGTGTTGGGAACAGCTAATAATCGTTTTAAAGGTATAATACGATTACATTGAACACAATGTCGTTGTTCATTTGGATCTACTTCATATCCACCTAGATTGATACGTTTTCTCTGCCATTCAGCAAACATAGTATTATTATCTTTTTCCGCAATATCTGCATCATCCATAAGGCAACTCCGTTAATTAACTAGTGTGTGTAACATTATTGTTATTACTAAGAATATGGTTATATTGTATTATAAACTGTTGTAACTTATCATCAAGTTTAGATATATCATACGATACTTGCCCAGCTACAATTAGCTTACAGGTATATCGCCATATCGATAAAACTAAATCCTCTATATCGCTATAAATAGTATTATCTAATTCTATATCTGGGATATGACATTTATCAAACATGTCTATACTACAAAGTAATTCGAATATATGATCAGATAAACTATCTAAATCTTCATATTCAGGTACAACTTTATCTTTAATCAATACCCATATTTCTTCTGTAGTAAGTTGTGTTAATACATCAAATTTAGCAGTTTCATTTTTCTTAGGCTTATTAGGTATTAAACTACCAGTTAACCATGTACGATAGTACATGGTTATAAGCATACCTGCCCTACAACATGCATGAAAAACGTGTGGTAAATGTGATTCAGGATCTATAATTTTTCCTATTCTATGAGCCATCAGATGCCTGAATATAGCGTTTAAATTGTCTGATACAGTGCTGTTACAATTAGCAGGATCATTATACCAACTATAATAACTATATTTAAGTGCACCAAAATGATGAATGAGTGCTATGGCGATATATGCAGCACGATATTTAGCTGTCAAATCGCACAAAGGTATTTTTCCTTTTATACATCCTTCTGGTATTTTTTTTTCAATTTCCATTATTCTTACCTCTAAGAGAAGTTAATATGCCTACAGTATCAAGAGTTATATCCGAACAGCCTGATCATATATTTATGCCGGTAGCTCAGCAACTGAGCCACCGCATACTTCATATGCTAGGTTATGAAGATATTATTGGTGATAATATAATGTTATCATCAGAATGGTCTACACATTCTAAAACGTATAATCGTGATGAAAATGCTCGTGTGTCCGAAAATTTATTTAAAGCAGATGTAGAAGTACAAATGAATCCTAATTCACAAAAGTGGGAAGCATACACATTTAAACATACTACTGCATATGGTGTATATAAACATCTAATACATCAGCAAGAAGCTATATACGTAGACCCGTATAACCGTGTACGTATTATGGAAATGCTTAGTCCTATTAATATAATACTTAACTGTGAATTAACATTAACTTCAGCAGAGTTAGCATTTAAGACTCCTCTACAATTATTTAACGGATATGAAAATGGTTCTGTAGCAACATATACTGATTTATTTTTTGATTATCCTGTACCTAAAGAAATAGTTAGTATATTGTATCATATTTGGGAATTAGATAGGGATAATGGTAAATCGAATAATGTACCGTTTATGGAATATGTAAAGATACGTACTAATGGCACATGGACTGTTACTAAGCATAGAGATCTAGAAGAATATGAGATTACTATACCAAGATACAATCTTAAATCTTTGTGCTCATTAGAGTATAGCTCAGATAAGCCACAAGGTATTATGGAGAATAAATTACCTACTGGATGGAATATACCTTTTACTTATACAGTACAGTTTGGTATGCCAACTATGCAAATAATAGAATATCCTTGTGTGATATATAATCAACTAGTAGACAGTATGTTTATACCAGTTGATACAAATATACGTTTTAATGGCATGCCAGAATACAGAACAGATAACGCATTACAGCATTATGATAATAAAGAAATGGTTAAACATCAGGACTATTTATCTGTTCCGTGGTATGATGATTGGTCTATACCGTTAACTAGAACATTATCAAATACATACGATACTTTTGCAGTATTACATTTATTAGTAGATGAAGTAGCTGGATTATATACTCGTATAGATCTTAAAGAAGATATAGATGATGATTATAAGCTTGATGAAATAATTCTAACATTACTTAAAGGTGAAGGTTGTATGTGTACAGATATACATTCACCTGTTAATGTAGCATTATTTAGAGATGATACTGAGCTTATACCTAATAAAGATTATTATGTTGATGATAACCTTATCTTAGTATTTAAAGCTAGAGACTTATACAGTCATTATCGTGTTATTATAAGTACTGCTACTGAGGCTAGTATTCTTAGGCCACAATGGTATCAAATGTGTATAAAAGAGTACCATAGACTACCAATACGATTAAGAGAATCTATAGGCTATAGATTTTTACAAGGTGAATGGACTCATATTCTAGAAAAACATGTACGTTGTAATGTATCTAAAATACAATGTATACTATCTGACGGTATTGTTATTGATAGACAAGACCGAATACTAGGTGATATAAAAGATATTTATGTATTACCTGATATATACGATATACCTAGTATTGATCTGGATATGCGTAAAGTAACAGCTACCGTGATGGTAGATCAAACTACTAATACAATATACTATCCTGGTATGCAGTTACCTGAAGATGGTTATTTTGAAAAACGAGATGTAGTATTAAGTAAAGAGGTATTGAATCATGCCATTAATAAAAATGTCGGGATCGACATCTACACATTCAAGTCGGGAAAAACCGGCATCATTAAGACCAGAAGTTAATGATAAGTTACCTGCTATAGATGGACACAGCATTAGTGATGAGCATGTTGTTAAAAATACTTTCATTAATAAAACTGCTGTTAATACAGATATTTATAGTGATACAACTACTTTATTAGCAGGGTTACCAGAGGGCCGAGTATTAACAGTTACATATTTCTCACAGAATCATGATCCTACCGATGTACAATCAGCTGTAGTAGATTGTACATGTAATACTAAAGATGATGTACATGTATCTTGGACACAGATACGTAATTTTGAAATACGTGCTAGAAATGAATTTTCATTTAGTTATGATGCTGATACAAATAATACAGATTTTAAAGGTGAAGGATTAGTATTTCCTAGATTCACTCCTAAAATAGGCGATATTTTTATCTATGAAGTACGTAATGGAAAGTATGGTGTTTTCTATATATCTAGTATAGAAAGATTAGCTCTTGGTCAAGATACATATCACGCTATACAGTTTACTATGCAGGGATATCTAGATGCAGATTATCGTGATAGATTAGCTAAACAATCTACACAGATAATGTATTTTGACAAGACTAAGTATATGGTTGGTAATACAGCCATGCTTACATCAGAAGGATATGCTAATAAGAAAGATTTACTACATATACGTAGTGAGATTATTGAAGATTACATGGAAAGATTTTATTCTGATGAATTTTCTACATTTATTAGACCTGATGACATTTATGATCCGTATGTAGTAGAATATTGGAATACTAAGATAGGTATAACTGAGAATATGCGTCAAATAAGACCTACTCAGATACTTATATCAGTATCTAACTTTAAGAAAACTATATGGGCATTATTAACTAATCACCCAATAAAAAATCTTGATCATTTAGATAAGTATGGTAATACTGAAGAATTTAAATCTACATTCTGGGGAACTAATATAACTTCATTGTTAGGTCATAAATTCTTAACTGTAGGTAATGAAGCACCTAGTTACGATTGGAGACAAATAGATAAACATGGTGAACCTATTTTCTATGATCCTACAACAGTATTCTATCAGAGAACACCTTATGATCAAGTACAGAAAAGAGTAGATAGATTCTTTAGAAAACAACGTAAAGAATTCTTTGACCGTATATATCCTGATTTAGGATTTAAGTATCATCATCTGTACACCCAACAAAGTTATCCTATACACTCTAATGATGAATTAGTGTATATATGGAAAATGATGCATGGATATAGTGAGACAGATGAATTAACTGAAGCAGATCATCAGCATGTAAGAGGATATATACAGTGGTATAGAGAATCATATCCAGGTACTCTTTCGGATATAGAACTAACAAATGAATTTTTAGAAAAGTATGGATTTGTTAATGTTGATGAATTAGATGATTTAAATAGACAAAAGCTATTGTCTTATATTGCATCGTATCGTAGTAAATATAGTACAGTTACTGATACTGATATTTTACCAGATGATACCGGTAAATTGAATTTCTTGTATTATCCTATTTTCAGAGATAGAAATAAGAAATCTGAAGAAGTAGAAGAAGAAGTAACTGTAAATACAAATACATATGCTTTGTCATATGCTTTCTATAATAGTGATTGGGATAACATGTCTACTATAGAACAATTATTATATACAGCTATAACTAATGGTGAGTTGAATATAAACTTAATTGTTGATGTAGTTAAAGATTATCTTAATTACGATAATGAACAAGCGTTTTATAATCATCTGTTCTTTATATATCTTATTGATAAAGCAGTGTACTGGTTAACTTATCATTAACAGGAATATAACTTATGAAGATAGATCCATTCCTATCAAGCCAAAGTAAAAGTCGTGAAGATTTAGCTAAAGAGTTACATAACGATAATAAGAAAGGAATAAACTTAGATATTCCTTGCTTAGGTAATTTGATAGCACGAAAGACATCCAACATGTCACCGTATACAATACCTAGGTCTGGAGGTATCTTTAAAACATTAGCAGATGTTATTAATAAGAAACACTTTAAAGGGATATATCCAGAATCATTCAGTACAGTACCTAGATATTTCCGTGATACTGGTATATCTCCTTACTACGAAGTTATACCTGGTAATGATTATTCACCTGGTGTATTAACTATCAGTACTATGATAGAATTAACATCATCTGGTTATAAATGGCAATTAAGCAGAGATCAAGATGTAGGATTAATAATCAGTATATCCGAAGCTTATAGAGATATGCTTAAACGTGTACTAAGACCAGAGAGTAATCGTACTGAAGATATACGCAATCTAGCATATGCTGAAAAGTTAGATAAATTCTTAAAAGTTATGCATGCTTATGCTAATAAGTTACTTAAACAGAAAAACGCTAATGTAGTTAAGGTATACAGCTTAACTGAGATCATGGCTATGTTTGAACAAGTAGGAGACTAGTTTAATGCAACGTATAAGTAAACGACTAGAGTCTGAAATAGATAAAGTATTAGAGTATAGAGAGTTTACTGTATATAAGCCTAAACTAATTTTACATAACCCTAATACTGAATATAAAGAAGTAATAACGTTAATAGATAAATTTGATATTGAACAGGATTTCTTAGAATCGTATATGACAAAGTATACGTTAAATATACAGATAACGTATAGTCAATATCTGCAGTTACAAAAAAATGCACAAGATTTAGAATGTACCATGATCTTATATCAGTATGATACATTAACATCATCGGATGTTTTAGAACTGCCTCCGTTGATAATAAAGACTAAAGTAATAATGAATAAAGTAGACCTAAGTAAAGCTTTAAACAATAAAACATTAGGAACGGAAAAAATTACTGATTCTGCATCATATACTACACCAGAATTAGCTGAATTAACTATGACTATACCGTTATACTTAGTAGATCCTGGTATCTATGATACTAGACATGTACAGATAAATGCGATATTGCATAATGTTACGGTAGAAGATGTTATTAACTGGGCAGCATATCAATTTGGATTTGAAAAGACACATATAGTTCCTCCTACAAATAAAATAAGATATGGTAATCTTGTTATACCACCTATGAAAAATATAGCATCATTATTTCCATATCTACAAGAGACTTTTGGTATTTACAGTAACGGATTAGGATACTTTATTATGAATGATGAATTATATATGTATCCACAATTCGATAAAGATATTAATAATACTTATACAGATAAATTTATTCATATCGTAAATGCACCTAAAGGTCAATATTCAGGTATGGATAGCTATAGTAGAGTTATAGATGGAGATCAGTGGATAGTATCTATAACAGATACTAATGTAGAAGATGCTACTATTAAAGGTACTGAAAATGACGGTAATGTTCATGTATCATCTAACCCTGATAACAGTAGAGATGGTGGTGTTGTTATAAACAAAGATGGTAGTGTGGTAAGACCAGCAGAGAATATAACTGTTATACAAAATACCAATAGTAACCCTATGAAATCTAAAGCACAAGTGCTTAAGTATGTTGGGCAAAGAACTAATCTATTTACTACTACTGCACAATTAGCTGCTAATGATGGTGTATATATGAATACAGGTTGGGTAAGAGCTAAACCATTAGCGTTATTACCTGGACAGTGTTTGTTATATCACTATGATGATAAAGGTGATGATTATTCAGTACGTAAAGGTAGAGTGCTTAAAGTAGCATATCACTCTAGTTTAGTTCCGTGTAATAGTGGCACTGATAGATTAATTTCATTCATGTCAGTTATTTATGCATACTTAGAACCTGATACCAAGCAAGATACTACATTAGTATAAATATAGCATATATACTACCGCACATATATGTGCGGTAGTATAGTTCATTATTTTTTTGTTTATATGTAATTAAGGTGACAGTAGAATCATGATACCTACTGTCCTCTGCCTTGGCTGTACCGATATAGAGTAACAGAAGGTATAACCTTATAGGAGGGATGTATTATGAACAAGCAGGATAATAACTTCTTAGGATTGAATGGTACCTTCACTCAGAAGGAACAGCTGAAAGCCATTAGGCATTTCTGTGAAACAGCTTCACCAGAAGTAATTGCCGCCACCGCGGAAGAGCTTAAGAGGATTGCTAAGGTCAACTGGCCTTTATATAAATCCCTTAATGAGCTGATTATTGCAACCGCACAGGAACAACCACTTAGCTCATATGGCTTAAAAAACAATTTCCAATTGTGGAATAAAGGTGGTTTCAGATAATCTGTATATCATCACAGTTAAAAAAAAGAAACCTCAGTAAGGAGGTTTCTTTTTTGTTATATACTAAATAGTTTTGTTAGTGTTTCTTCCATGTCATCTTGTATATCATTCTTAAGTAGAACGTTATTACAAGTTTTCCATGGTCTATGATTAACTAATCGTTTATAATCTCTACGTAGATTAACTATCATTCGTCTAGTTAGCGGTAGGGTAGGTCTATGCAGATATATATTAAGTATAAAATTAAATAGTTGTCTATCTCTTATCCAACGAAGATAATCATACTGTTCTAGTATAGGCATATCCCATCTACTTGTTAACATTTTACTGTAATCAACAATACTACCACATAATAATAACTTAGAACTTAGTATAGCTTCAGGTCTAGTATTCTTACTAGTATCTCCTAGCAATTTACCTAGATGTTTAAATGCATCAGTAGCTTGTGTAGCTAATCTACCCCACTGCATATCAAATTCTAGTGCTTTAGCATTGAATTCTTTATCTATATTACTAGTACCTTCAGAAAATACATAGTCATTTAATCGGTTAATAGTATTAAGTAACCATACATTAAAATTGTCCCACATTAAATCACACATCACATATTTATGCAGAAATAATTGCTGTGGAGCATGGATAGCTATTTCTTGATTAATTTCAGATTCTCTACCGTGTATATACCAACTATAATACTTAAGCATAAGAGCAATAGAGTCTATCATAATAAAAGTATAATTAGGTGGTATTTCACTAAAAGTTAATCTATCAAGTAACATATTAATAGTATACTCAGGACTATCATGCCCTACTAATTTAATTACAGTTACTTTTTTCCATATATCCCAGTTATCTGTTTCTAGTGGTAAGTTAGTTATGACATTAGTATCATCTGCAGGTAATATAAATTCTTCAGTATAATAATTACTTCTGGCTATAAATGTATTAGTATAACCTCTACCTCTACTTACTCTATCAAAACTTTCATCTATGCTCTTTTTAACAAATCTTAAATGGTACAAATATCTAGTGTAGTTATTAGGCTGTCTAAGCATATATTCCATATCGATAAAATTAAGTATATATCTTAGCATAGCTGTAGCTCTATTTTCACCACCAGAAGAACCTCGTAATCTATTATACCTTTCATTGATTATCTGTGCTTGTTGTTTTAGAAATAGTTGATATGGTGGAATAGCACGTCTATCCATATCAACTAAGTATGGAGTAATTAGAGATAACATCTGAATATTAACCTTGTTAGTATATATTTGTGTAAAAAAATAAATATCCTACTACTATAATATGCGAAGGCAGACTACCCGTTAACGGGTAGTCTACTAAACAACCCTCCCCCTATTAGTCAAGGGTGCTGAAAATATATATTATTCAAGTGATGTTAGTGAATGTATTTAATTATAAAATATGTATTATCTACTGACACTACATAGGTTGTTTCCGGAAACAACTTTGGTTTGTTAATTTAAATTGCCTAAATTAAGGAGTTTTTAATCATGGCAGATAATAAAAATTTTATCAATGTAAGAATTGATGGTGAAGAAGAAGCAGTTCCAGTAGCACCTGAGATTGGTGGCGTGAATGCTGGTGCAGTTAACAGTGGAGCAACAGCAAATGCTCAGCCTAATGTGAATGGAGCACCTGAGGTAACATCTCTGACTGAATTAATGCAGATGTTTGATGCACCGTCTGGTATTTCCGCTGAAGGTTCTAAATTCTTAGCAGATATTACTGCAAATTTAACTGACAGTGTTAGAAATAGCAAGAACAATGCATGGTCTGATATTCAGATTGTACAGTTAGCACAGCCAAATGACACACATGCGTTTATTTCAAATAATCATGCTGTTATTTTAATCATGGCTGAATCTAACGTAGGTAATCCAGATTATCCTGTGATTGCAAGAGAAGAGATTGCTGCTGAAGATTTACGTAGAATCCGTCCAGATGTTGTTATACTTAAGATAGTTGTAGTTGACACTAACGATTATGGTAAGGCAGCTAACTATGCATCTGCTATACGTAATATGTTCTTGTATAAGTTTTCACCTATCCCTGTATCTTTAGCATCATTGACTAAGGATGGTACATTAAGTATCTCTGATAATGATACTGAATATATGGAGGCATATAGAAAATTATCACCACACGCTGTACCATTAAGACATGATCTTACATTAGTTATTTATAACCAGCCTAGATTCAACCAGAATCTATATCAGTTCAACAATATGAATGAATGTGATAGATTCTTGGAACAAGCTAGAAATACTGCTGGTAGAATACCATTGGCTACTATCGGTGGTTATGTAGAGTTTGTTCGTGTTAATTCATATGCTGGAGTAGTATCATACTTACCAGTAATCCATATCTCTGAAATTCAGTCTGCTGTTACAGCTGATGAATTATTATCAGTGTACTTGGTATTTGCTGTTAAGAGATGGTTCTCTGATAACATGTGGCAGTCATTCTACCGTAACTGCAAAGTAGACGGTCATGGTAATGTAACTAATATCGGTTACCTTATCCCTGATGGTGCAGGTGGTCGTTGCAAGATTACAAGTGATGATAACTTCAATCACACAATCTACAAATACTTCAAACCTGCTCAGGTTGTATTAGATGTAGTTGAAGGTAGATTTAGTTTACCTGGTATCTGGAAGTTGTCTGAATCTGATGTTAATGTTGTAAATGAAGTTATAAATAGCTATGTAGCATTTATGAATAATAACATTGCACCATATGCAAGTACAACAGCTCCATACTTCATCACTGATGTTAATTACCGTGGTATCTACCAGTATGGTAATAAGGTAATGGATACTGCATATATTGACTTTATGAATGAGTACCCAAGACATCCATCCGATGCTATTCGTTGTGAGAAGTTATTGTTAAGAAAAGCTACTCCAGAATTAGCTGTTAAGGATCAGAAAGAATGGGAACCTGACATGAAGTTACTATATCGTACTGAAGTTGTCGGATTTAATCCTTCATACATCGGTTGGTTAGAAGCTAATATGCCATTATTAAGCCTAGCTAATACTAATCAGCAAACTGGATATGCATGCACTGATGCATTAGTACAAAATGCTGATAACTGGGGTACTTATGGTAAAACACCAGTAGGTGCTGCAGGATATTATCAAGGCTTACACGGTGTAGGTGGTAGAATTTACTGGTAATAGAATATAATTCCTTATAATTGAAATAAAAATACCATCAAGTATACATACCGTGTAACAGCGGTATGTATACTTTTTATTTTTAAGTACATATATACTATATATGAATTTGTAGGAGATTGTGCAATAATGGATAGATATTTTACATTATTTGTAAGTATATTACGATTTCCTGATGGTACATGGCATATTTATTCACCTGATTTAGATACCGAACATCAGGTCGGTGCTAATCTTAAAGGGGATAAAGATGCTATTGCTAATGTACTTATACCTGATATAACCGCAGGTAAATTACAGTCAATGCCACCAGTAGATCGTATACTTATGCGTAAATTAACAATAAATTGGTTATTAGCTAACGGATATGATTGGAATGTTACACTTATTGATTACGAATCAGTAAGATTTAGGTGTATTAAGAATGGTAATAAGTAATAGATAATGAGGAATTTATTATGGATAAGCGTCCATGGCAATTAAAGCCAGAAGAGGAAGATGTTAGTTCATATCGTCATTTTGAACTAGTAGATCTTGAACACGTATTTGCAGCTAATCCTGATGCTAAGGTTATCAATAGTGATAGTTCGGTAACGAAGAACTTAGCTAAAGATATGACAGATATCATCTTTAGTAATTGTGATGGTGATTTAGGATTTGTCCCATCATGCCAATGTGGTAATACTAAAGGTGTTTCAAAATTAGGATTGAAATGCCCACTATGTGAAACAGAAGTTACATCCAGATTTGTTGATAGTATATCACATAATACTTGGATAAGTATACCGAATGATTTCCCTCCTGTATTACACCCAGTTGTGTATATAGTGCTACGTGAATTCGCTACTGAAAATTCACGTAAGAAAGGAGCAGATGGTGGTTTAGGTAAATACAGTGTTATAGATGCATTTCTTAATCCGTCATTGGAAAGTAAAAAATCAGGTATAGAATTGTCTGATGAATTAAAGGTGTTATTAGCAGGAAAGAGAGGATTTGATTACTTTTATGAACATGTTGACGAAATGCTTGACATATTTTTGCATAAATATAGTAAAAATGCCAAGAAAAAGCAGACCGCTGTTCTAGAGGAATTTTTACGTAAATATCATCACTTGATGTTTACAAGAAAATTACCTTTGCTTCATAGTAGTTTGCATCCAGTTACTTCTAAAGCAGGTAGAACATTAAAATATATTGATAGTAATAGTGGTGAAGTAATGAAAGCCCTTATTACACTCAATAACTGTATCGATAAAATGCGCAGAGTTACGATGAGTATGAATGCCATTAATAAATCGTTATATACAGTATATACCCAGATTATTGAATATTACACTAGTCTAGTTGATAACAAGAAAGGTGGTAAGCTAGGTGGTAAACCAGGTATGCTACGTAAACATTGTTTTGGTAGTAGACTACATTTCACATATCGTGCTGTAGTTAAACCTCAATCAACACCTATGCCGTTAGATGAGTTAGTTATGCCTTGGGGTATTATGCTAACTGAACTAAAATTACCTATATTAAACTATCTTGTACATCAGTATGGTTTAAGTGTACCTGATGCGTATGATAAGTACCAACAGGCACTAACCAAATATGATAAAGATGTTGATGCATGTATACGTCAATTTATCAATACATCTAGACATGGTAGAATACCGGTAATCATGGGGCGTAACCCGACCATCGCGTATGGATCAGTAATGTTACTATATGTTAGAGATTATAAGACTGATGTGCATGATGAAACTATAGAAGTTAATGCATGTATTGTTGGACCGCTCAATATGGATTTTGATGGTGACGAGTGCTATGGACTATTTATTCTAACAGAGGATTTAGAAGATTCACTGTCAGCAATACACCCATCTCAGTTGTTATTCAGTACACAAACACCTGGTCTACAATCACGTATTAAACTCATAAATCAAGTATGGACTGCATTAGATAATTATCTTAATGCCGATCCGGATATTGATCATTATGAAGTATTGAATTAAAAGGAGTTTAAGTTATGCTAGTGCAAACTATGCAGTTAGATACTAATCTTGTTAATCTATCTAGTTTATTAGGTGTACGAGGTCATCAAGAAGTATTACAACATATTAACCAAAATGCTGGTGGTTCTTACTACGGTAGTGAATCAGATCCTTTTAGACAAGGATTTCAAACATTCATGAGTCAGGTAGTAGAACCTATACGTCAAGCTAGTGTTAAAATATCTAATGTTATCAATAATTTCGTTATGAAAGATGAGATTAAATGTATCGATAGTGTTAAAACATTAGCTAAAGGTATACCGCCTAAAATGCAGTTACCTATTATCTATTATGAACCTGTACGTACTATGCTTGATGATGGTGCTATAGATGGGTTCGGTATAGATCCTGGTAGACTAGCTAAAGATGACCCTTATGCTGATATGTGTAAATCAGGTGTAGTAGATATTACAACTGATACCGTAAACGATAAAGGTGAATATGAAGTTGAGTTCATGTGGAATAGTGATGATATTGATCTTACACCAGAAGAGATTATGAATATTACTTTGACTAGAGAATTTATTGATAAGTTCTTGAAAGATGAAACGACTAAATATTTAGATCCTACTAACTATCCTGAATTACACGGATAATATAGATTATCGTATATTAGTGATATACCTTCTTGTCAGCAGATGAGAAGGTATTTATTTTTTGTAAAAAAATATATATATCACACATGTATTGATAATCAAGGTTATGCTCTTGTGGTGGAATAGGTAGACACGTCGGTTTTAGATGCCGATGGAGAAATCCGTAACGGTTCGATTCCGTTCAAGAGCACCATGATCGTATAACTTCATAATTTACAGTACAGTGAAGTACAATTCATAATTGCATGGATTGAGCAGCATGACTTCACATAAAGTGGAATATTTCCTTAAACTAGCTTTATACTTCCGTGTTGCACCTACAGACTACGGTACCGTAGTGGATGGATCTGAGTAAAACAGTACCAGCAATGATACTGTTTGGCGGCCACTGTAACTGTATGTCAGATGTATACTAGGACATACCGTGTGGTTTCAGATTAGTAAGTTCGAACCTTACACCGTGGACCAATACAATATATCTTTACAATATATACTAGAGAGACCATAAGTCTCTCTAGTATATGTATATATCTATTACTATATTTAATAGTAAGAATTACTTAATAGGAGGATAAATCAATGCCTATATCAGTAACACCAACATTATCATCAGCATCAGGATATCTAGTTGATATTCGTGATCAAGTATCTAATCTAATTAGATTTATGATTATGAATCCTGGTGGAACATCAGACCTATGGGAAGATAGTTTAATATCATTTCGTTATATTTCATCTAGTGAAGAAGCAGATAGAAGTTCTTTATGTAATACTTTAAAAACTACTTTATCTAATATACTGAAGAGTAAGTTTGTTGATTATGATTTTGATATTGATTTTTATACTGAAGATTATAGTCAACATTCTGATAGCAGGTACACTATTATTTTTCATGTAAACATACAGAATGATAACATAAATGCGTCTGCTATAGTTAGTGGTTCTATAAACGTAGACCCTAAAACAAATAGTATCGAACTTAAATACGATAAATCTATCGATAATATTACTATCGATTAATAGGAGAGTTAAACAATGACAGACCATAAAAATGCTGATCAGCTATACGCTGAATTGCAACAAGACGCAGCTCATGTGGAAACTCCGTTGGAGAAGACTACACGCGAACTTAATGAAATGTATAATACATTCAAAAGAGAAATAGATGTAGATACAGTTATGACTTCTTCTGAATTTGAAGAATTTAAACCATTATTCTCATCGGATACAAGAGAACAAGCTAATGAAAATGAGTTATCTGTTAGTGATGTCATGGAACTAGCTGATTTGAGTCAGCGTTTTTCAGACAGAGTTAATACACATCGTCCTATACATGTAGTAGATGATTACACTAAGGAAGAAGTATTTACTTTACCGCCTATCTTTAATAAGATACACCCTATCGATAATGAGAGAGCAGAAATTATCGATGCTTATCGTAATTACAATGATCCTCAAAGATTAAGTCAAAATAATGGGCCTATCATGGAAGCTAAAAGAGATGCAATTAATAATGCTATGTATCAATCTATCGTGGACTCACAACCAGTAGAAGAACTTCAGCGTAATATGACAGAGTTTGAAACATTAGCAACAGCTTTTCACAAAAAGGTACTAGGTAATAATCCTTTCACAGATGCTGTTCCTAAAGTAGCTATGTCCAAAGATGAAGCTATACATAAGCAAGCAACCAGCGATAATAATACAGAAACAGATAATAATTATGACGACGACTTCGACTTTTAAAATAACAGCTATAGGGGATCTTCATTTTGGTAACCCTAAAATAAAATCTGAGGAGCTGTATGCTAAGTTAGTTAAACATTTGTACCCAGAATTAGCAGATACACAGCTCCTCTTGTTAACTGGTGATACATATGACCAGTTAACAACAGTTAACAGTAGTGCTAATAGATATGTGTTGAAATTTATACAAGATATATACATTATGTCACATACTACTGGTATGCAAATACGTATTTTACACGGTACTTACTCGCATGATAGAGATCAGATATCTATTTTTGATAACTTAGCATTACCTTACACTAGAGCTGAAGTTGTAGATAAAATAACAGCAGAAGAATTATCAGATTTCAATAATAAATCAGATAAGAAATTACGAATATTGTATATACCTGATAATTTACCATATAAACATAGTAGTGAAGTAACAGACCATATATCTAGAGTATACAAATTTTTAGGTTGGGATAAAGCAGATATTATATTAGGACATGGTAGTTTTGATTATGCTCTAGGTTGTAATAATGAGCATCTACCTGAATGTACGTATACGATAGAACAAATTAAACCATATGTTAACGATGATGGTCTTGTTATAATGGGACATATACATCGTCCTAGTCATCGAGCTAATATATACTACTGTGGTAGTTTTGACCGTATGGTTCACGGGGAAGAAGAACCTAAAGGATTTTATACATTTACTTATCAGAATAAATGGATAAGTAAATTTCATGAGAATACTGATGCTTATAAATTTATAACTATAACACCTGAGGGTGATGATATTGATACACGAGTACATGATTTGCTTGATAAAGTAGATAAAGCTTTTCCTGAGCACAGAGGATATCTACGTGTTTTATATACTAACGCAGACGATCGTGTTATATATCAACGAGTATGCCTACAAACATATCCAGATATTTTCTTTACAGGTAAGCGTATAGGTGAAGCATCAGATAACACTTTAGATTTAGTCGAATTAGATATTGATACTTTTACTGATGTAAAGCCTAATGTAAATAATCTAGGTGAGTTAGTTTATAATTTTTTAAAAGAGCGTAATAAAGACGATGGTATATCTAAAGAAGTTATAATTAGTAAAGTACAACAACTATTACTTGACTAGAAAA
>Ga0326511_10001229_pt1 | contig 21533 bp, 31 predicted proteins | sample 0_2496_0518_D_FD_203701 | JGI IMG/M metagenome (GOLD analysis project Ga0326511, IMG submission 203701) | Bovine rumen microbial communities from UC Davis, California, United States - 0_2496_0518 | ecosystem: Host-associated > Mammals > Digestive system > Stomach > Rumen | place: USA... | reverse complement strand
GAGTCGGTTCAGTATTGTCCGTAAGCTCCGCTTCTGCTTCCGCAACCTAATCAAGAGCAACCGCTTCAGGATATGCGGGTACAGAGACGATTGCCATCCCGTTTAACGTATTTGTTTCTGCGGCATCTACATACATAACTTTGCCGTCATAAATAACGTGATCGGGATCATACGTCAACTCAAAGGAAAAGCATAAAATTCCTTTGTCATACATTTCCTTCACTGCTGCACAGATATCGGATTCTCTTTTCGGAATTCTAACTTCTCCGTATAAACATGTGCCAAACTCATCCTTTACCTTTTCAAAAGAATTGAGAGCGAAACTCCCAATCTGGTCAGTCCCGAAAGTATGTGTAATACGATTAAACTTATGTCCAAGCTGCTCGTACCTTCCGGCCTAAAGATTCATCTTATCTGCGTACAAAGGAGTGCAGTCATATTTCTCAGGGTTCGCAACAATCTCGTCAATAAATGCTTCTGTAACACCCTGGTCATTTCTGTTCCCGTTCGTAGACTACATACGCATCTTCACTGACATGAATTGGTTATTAGTCTGCTGTTCGGCCAGCAAAACATCAGAAGCCAGAACAAACATACTATTCCGACTATCCATTTGCTGTCACATTCCTTTCCTTCTCACCTAAAATAATAGGCGGTCTTATTTTTCGGTAAGATGGAATTTATACTTCTAAGGGAGTATAACTCGCCTTTAAAAATATCTTATGTCTGCGCTTCAGAACCTGACGGGTTCGAAGGCTTGGGCTGTCTCCCGGTCTGAGACTTAGCGGGATCGCTTGTGCGCTCGTTATAGTCTTCAGTCGGTCTGCCTCTTGGATTCTCCTCATCTGAATCGTTATTTTTAGTACGGGATTTGCGGTAATAAGTCTTACCGTTGCGACGATAAGTCTCATAACCTTCCCTGTTTTCTGGCTCGTCATTTACCGACTCAGTCGTATTATCGGAAGGAGTCTCAACTAAAGTGGGATCAACCAATACTTCGTCAACCCCGGTTCGCTTCTCTTCCTTCCTGCGCTCCACTTCCTGATCAATGTCAAAGCCATGAGTCTGAAGCAGAGTCTTCTTGGAGATGACACCTTTGTCATAGAGCTTCGTGCAGATTTCCTGGAACTGTTTTGTACCAGCAAGATCTACAGGCGGGAAAGTAAACTGAGGGATCTGATCGGGTGCACTGTGAGGAATAGCAGTGAAGCCACGCTCGTTCAGTCTCTCATTTATCTTGTTCATAATCTCGCAGAACTTATCTCGTGCTTTCCTGATACGGATTGCAGCCGTCTGCATGGAAACCTGAGCCGTAGCAAATGTCGCACTGGTTGTAGTCTGTCCGCTTACGATAATCTCAGAAATACCACCCGCAGAAAGAATCTGTGAGTTGACACTGTTATACTTATCGAAGTGGAAGATCTCATCCTAGTCCGGCTGCTTGAACTCAGCAGTTGCCCATGAATTGGTTACCGCAAGAGCAGATCCTTGCATAGCCCGTTTGAATGTTTCGAATACTTTACCCTACTGTTCCTTGTTCGGGAGTACGTCCCCGTCAGGGTCACCGTACTTAACATGAAGGAAGCTTCGAGTACCGAGCTTTAAGTTGCTGTCTTCCCAGTCACTGATAATTGACTTCTTTTTCAGCGGGAGAAGACACGCAGCGATCATCGGAATCGCATACCTCATCCAGTCTTCCTTAGTGTCCTGAAAGGTGAATGTGTTATGCGGATTCAGCTGAACGAATTTCTTTCCGTCCCTGACACCCTCTGCAATCTCCGGGGGATAACCCGCAAGTCTCAGATTAATGTCACTGTCTTTCAGATAATTTTCCGCAGATAAATTACTGCGCTGTAACCCAAGATTAGCCAGAAGCTTTGTGCAGTCGAATTCAAGCATAGGCTCGAAGTCAACTGCAATATTTGCAATCCTGATATATTCAGGGGGAAGTGTAATCTAACGACCATCACTAAACTAATAAATATACACATTAGCGTACTTGTGGTACTGGTAGAAGATACTCTCCATCTTTTCACGGAGTCGAATCCTCTCGTAATACTTCTCATACTTCTGCTTTACTTCTTCGTTTGCCCCAATTAATTTCCATGGGTCAGCTATACTAAACGGAGTATATACTTGTTTAATTAATCCACGATATATAGGGTCTGCGTCAACGTAGTAATCACTCTATGCAAACTAGTCATAAATATATAATTCTTTATTACTCAGGATGGTCTCATAAGAAATCTTATTCCTTACCTATCCACGTCCCTGAATAACAGGATTGTTGAAAGTAATCGTTGGAGCTGCGTTCGGGTCGAAGGCAACTTCACCGTTCATCCTCTATTCCGTACCATCTGGGACAACAGAAGGTACTTCTTTAGGCCGTCTGAAAATGTCGAAGATTCCCATACGCCTCTCCTCCTTAATTCCAAGTTCCCACAATGCCAATGTCATCGACTTCGCCATTGCGTATCTTTTGTATCCGCTTGTTCTCAAGTTCTGAGATATATCTCAGTCCCATAGAAAGTGCGGAGTAACGGTCTTTATGCTGATTATATTTTGCCGTATCGTATATAACGTTTCCGGCAACAGTCTCTTTGGCTACGATCTGTCCAAGCTCCACTTGTAAAGCATCGGCTTCAAGGAAGATCGCCTTCTCTTCTTTCGTCAAGGTACGACTCTTAATTGTCCTGCCCTCATCGTCTTCTTCGATAAGTCTGTCCTCAACAAGCTTTCTGCTGGAGACAGGCAATTCGATCTTCCGCTGCTCAAGATTCACAGTAGTCACGGTAACCAACTGTTGGTTCAGTTTATTATCCGCAACAACAGGACGAAGAAGAGGAACTGCGTTCCTGATTGTCGAGTGTTCTGTATCCACAACAAGTGGCGGATACTCTTTCCTCGTAACAGGATCAATCCACGGCTCCGATAAGAACAACGGAAACGCATCACCCAGACCACGATGATCGAATACAACCTTGATCGTGTTCGGGAAAGACACGAGAAGTCTCCTGACTTCCTCAGCTAACTTATCAAGTCCTCGACCGTGGAAAGTTCTGATCTGAACGAGCCGGGTAAGATATGTTCCGTCCTCACGCTCGATCAGCTTCAGAACACAGATAGCTGCGTTGTCAGCGTCCTTCGCTTGAGAGGTAGCCAAGTCAACACTGATCACATACTCCGAAGTAGACTTCGGGGGTTGAGTTAACTCGACATTCTCAAGGACACGACAAGGTTCAGTCAACTCATGCGGGAAGACTGCTCCCTTTTCTGATCCCTTAAAGATAGCTCCGTACTCCATTTCAAATGTCTGCTGCGGAAGACTATCTCTCTGCTCCTCAATAAACTTCTCTCTCGCAAGCCCAAGTCTCTAAGCTGACTTATAATCCTAAGCACAGGCAAAGTAGTCTTTACTCTCCCTGTCAAGCTTTGACATTTTATTCAAAGCATTAACAAAGGAAGTATAATAATAACTGGACTTAAAACATGCGGAAGTAATACTGATCATCTTGGAATCATAATCCTCGAAGTGCGCCTGATGGCTAACCATACGGGTCGTGTTCAGAACAGGGTTAACGACCTTCTCGATATCCTTCTTCTTCACTTCAGGAGCTTCATCGACGATAATAATCTTTGCACGGTTACCAAGAAAACTCCGCATAGAATAAGACTCAATCTTAGATCCGTTCTTAAATCTGCATCTGCCCTTCTCATTACTTACCTGAACAGGAGAATGGTTCTTGGCTTCGATCTCTCGCAGAATATTCGGGATCTTAATCAACTCGTCATCGATCTTTTTCAGAACGAGTGTTGCCTGTTGCGCTGTGCCGGAGACAACTGCAATCATACTTCCGGGATACAGGACAGCCAGAGCGCAAGCACACAATGCGGTAATCCACGTCTTGCCGTAACCACGAGACTGAGTTAAAAGAGATCTGGCGCAATTGCCGATCTCTCTGGCTTCGATTCTCTGCGTATCCTTCTACTCGATACCAAAGTATTCCATAATAAAGATATCGAGATGGGTACGCCAGAACCAGATTTGCTTTCGCCATGCCTGAAAGTTTTTGATCTCTATTCCGCAGACCTCAATAGGGGGTCTGGCTTCAGCTGCTGGTATTTCTTTATTTAACTGCTCCATCACTCATAACCACCAATCGATGTGCCAACAGCGGCAATAGTATGACGGAAGTCAGAAATAATCATGTCAACCTGATCCGGCTCGAAAGTAAAGTCATTCTCCCCAAGGAGTCCAGTCGATTCCAGTCTCTCGATAATTACTCCAAGCGAATCCTCGTCAGTAACACCGACCTTGTTCTTAGCCTGGACACAGGCGGCGAACGTTGTCATCTTGGAATATTCCTCATATAGAGCGTGTGCGGCTTTACACTCCTGCATATTAATCTCGCCACGCCTGAACTTATCGTCAGCGATATCCGCATTCAGTGAAGCCTTCAGAAGTTTCCGTGTCGAGTCAACAAGGTTTAAGTCATTCATATCAATTCCGTAAGCCTTAACATATCCGTCAAAGGCTTCACTCTATTCTCTGATCTGACTGTCTGTATAATAACCTCTCCACGTCTTATCCCACTTGGGCTTCTCAGAAGTTTCGGGCGAGTCCGTCTATGCTTCGGGATTATTCAGCGCAGTAGTCGAAGCTTCGTCATGATCCTCGTACTGGTAGTACCCTATGTTATTCATAATCGAAAGCCATGTCTGTGCTACGATCTGAATCGCTGCCTTCTGACGTTTCGTCTCGTCAGTAGCCTTCAGGATCAGATCACTCGTAGACATTGTCTTCTGCGCTTTTACTTTACAAGCTTCCCAATACTTATCTTCCCAGTGCCTGTTGTTTTCATAGCAGTACCTTACGACATCTTCTTTCGTCTTCAGAGATTTCTTTGCACACTCTTTACACCAGATGTCATGATAAGACTGGGATTTCCATTCTTTGTTCATAGCGAAATCTCCAAGAGGAAGAACTTTGCCGCATTTGATACAGTACTTGCCGACAAGCGATTGTCTATTTCCTGCCATTTGCTTTCCCCCTTTTGGTATAAGAAAAGCCCCGAAGGATTTATTCCCTTCGAGGCTTATAACTAGCGGAACTGCGACTCGAACGCAGACCTTATGCTTATGAGGCATACGAACTTCCATTGCTCTTTTCCGCTATATAAAGGAGAACTTTCGCTCTCCTGTTTTTTTGTAACCACAGATGATACGGGTATCTCCCGTGGCGAGACTTACGTCTCTGATAACTCTTTACAGACTGATCGGATACACACACTTCCTGCCATATCCTTTCTCGATAACCATTGCCACTGCCCCAGGCTGCCCACCCAGTTCTTTGCTCTGAGCATAGCAGTCAACTCCGCATAAAGAAGGAACACGAACAATATAGCTCCTGCCATCCTTCGTCATACCTGACTGCATCGTCACTTCATTGTGCAGATGTCCGCAAACAAAGAAGTCAATCGGCGTTCCATATAGATTAACAGTATCTCTTGCGATATCTGAAATATTCTTATATGAAGCTCCATCACCGTGGAGCAGTAAAAAGTTATAACCTTGAACCTTTGCCAATACTCGTCTATTCGTATTCGGATTAATAATAATGTTCGGGTGAACCTTCAGCCGTTCCTGAAGATACCACATAATAATCCGCTCCATGTTTTCTTCCTCAAACTGTCTTGCTTTTGATCCAAGCGGACGAATCTCTGAGTGGTTGCCGGTACACGCATGTACCTTCACAACGCTCACATAACTCGACAGCCTTGTAAGCCAGACAGCAAGATACTCGCTAAGGTGAATCGTAGAATCGACAATCCCGTACTTCAATCTCATAAGCTGAGAATCTCTTAACATTCCGTCAATCAAATCCCCAACCAACATAACCTCAACGGTATTAATCTTTTCTTTCTCGATAATCTCCTCAAGCTGTACCAATAGATTTCCCATCCGCTGTTCAAACGTTGCGGGATTATAGAGATTCAAACAATCTCCATCCAACCCGCAGACAGTAAACTCAGAACCGTAATGGAAATCACCAAGAGCCACGACAAGAGAACGACTCTCCTCGTCTACTGGACTCCACGGAATTATCCGCTCAACATTAATCGGCTTTAAATTCTTAATCGCTTCAGCGACTACTTCCTGTAAAGATTGGCTTCTAGATTCGGCACGAAGTTCCGCACGAATCTCTGTACGGAGATCACGAATCTTCTGCCGTTCTATAAAACCATTTGTGTCTGCTTCCGGGATTGTTGCTGCAACTCCATCCTTGGATTTAACCACTTCTTCTGAGGACGAATCCCTGAACTTCAGTACACCAGCCTCGTCAGCTAATGCAATGCCAACGCCGGCTTTTCGTAAGGTGTCTGGACTCATCTGGAGTCCATAATTATTTACAATCTCCGACCAGTCATAATCGGAGACACCTGACTTCTTATTCTATATATCGGAGACAAGCTGTCTCTTGCCTTCTTTATCCAACACATCGAAGTTTGCTTCCAATATTCCTTCACACCCTTTTAATCCACAGTGTAAAATTTTTTGTAAAGACAACCCTTCGGATAGGATTCGTCTTTACTTCTTCTCCATGCCCGTCTCGCACACTTCTTATAAAAGCTCTTCGTGTCGCTGTAATCGAGCCATTGGATGTGGTTCACCCGCTCCTCGTTGAAATAGAAGTTCCTGTTATACCAACCGGGATACTGGGCGATCTATTTGCGTCTTTTGTCCTTCAGGTACTTTTGTCTACGTCTATACGCTCTGCTTCTGCCAGCCTGTTCAAACATGAGAAAAGCCCCCTTTAATTACAACGTAACTGGGGATGTAGGTACTGCCCCTACTTATTCTGGTTCAAAGCCAGACTCCTTGCTTCTGGGATAATCCCCAATATTCTGTGGCTGTTTTACTTCGCCACAGCGAAGGTTATTCAACTACCGTGAATTACAGGATTGAGCGGTCTCCCTGGGACTTGGACCCAGAACCCTCACTTTAACAGAGTGACGCTCTACCCATTGAGCTAAGAGACCAAAACAAAACAAGACACTTTTGTGCTATCGAAAACACTTCCCCAACGACTTTGCTGTACGTGTCTTTACCGAATCAATAAAATAAATCAGGAGTAGATCAGCCTGGAGTCGAACCAGGATATACCTTGCGAGGGCCTGCGGTTTATAAGACCGTGGCTATCACCATTTAGCTACTGATCCATAACCGCAATCAAAGTGTCCGAAGTGGGACTTGAACCCACACGCCATACGGCGACAGATTTTCTTGCTACTCTATATTACTATAGCCGTATATACGTTGTAGTCTGGACTATGTCTTCTCCTTATCATCTGACTTAGGAGACCCCTGTATAGTCTCTACACATTTAGGAATCTGTTCTTCCACTTAGCTCGGCGTTATCCCGAAGGGACTTTCGCCGAATTAGGGGGTATCCGTTAAAGCCTTTCGTTCTTTAACGCTCAATTCAAAAAGTCTGTTGCGTCTGCCGATTCCGCCATTCGGACAAATAAACCAAGAGGAAGCCGCAGTTTCCCACGGCATTCCTTTTGGAGAGGATTACTTAATATCCGAAAGGCAAGGTAACCTGAGCGTACCGATCCGAATACAGAGCCTTCTTCATAAACTCATACGGATTAGTGTTATTCTCGATCACCATCTGGAATACGGTCGGACTGCTTCCGCTGACAAGAACTGCTCCCCGGTCATCCATCTTCACCGGGTTCGTATCCGTAATAGAAGATACCTTCCAGAACACGACCGTCGGCAGCTTATAGCCCTTCAGTTCAAACATCTCTTTCGCATGTTCGAAGATCGTGCTGTCGGGTCTGCTGCAAGCCATATCGAACTCCATATCAGAAATAATGTACAGAGTCTTCGGCAGTTCTTCCTGCGGGACATTGTTCTTGACCGCAGTCTTGAGAAGAAGATCAAATACCTTCACGAGATCGGTGTTCGTCCAGTCAGCGTACCTCATACAATAATCAACCTTACCGGCAATATCCCGATTCGGAATCTTGACCATCTTCGGACTCTCTGAGAAAGTCATGAAGTAATTATGGAAAGCCCCCGTATTCCGTTCCGCAAAATAAATTGCAAGGCTAGTCGCAATCTCCAGCGGAGTTCCGTACATAGAACCTGATCCATCCCTGACAACCAGAGCGTTCTCTCCGTTCGTGTAATCAGGAAGATTCTTCCACATTACATCAAAAGCCTTCGCATCGCTGGGATTGCCCACATTCTCCGCCTGATGAACGATCTGATAAGGAGTCAGAGTCTTTGTATTGATCTTCTGCTCTCCCTTTTCGACACTGTCAAGATACTTGCAGTACCGATTATAGTCGTTCCGCAGGAAAGCTCTCTTGTACTTCATCATCGCCTGAGAAGGAAGTTTCGAATAATCGAAAGTGTAATCCTTCATGCGGAGATAGTTCTCAAGAAGGTTCGCACCCTTTCTTGCTTCGCTCAGGAACTGACGATACTGCTTCTGATTGAGACCCCAAAGATATGCGATCCTCTTTGCTCTCGCAATCGTAACCGGGGACGAAGCATTAATCGAGGGCAGCCACTTAGCACAGAGCTTTGCGTCTCCCTTATCGAAGACCATAACGTTGTGCAGGAATCCCGCCACATCGTCATCCATTCCACCGCCAGTCATCATCTCCAGCATATCATCAAATCTTCCGTAGATCGGAATCAGCGGAAGGATATGCCTAGCGAGGGTCGAGTCGGTCTCTGCGATATGAGAGATAATTACCCGGAAGACTCTGCGTTCTCCAAGTCCGCCCCGCACATCTCTAGCGTAAAAGAGAAGTTTAAGAGCAGTCAGTTTATCTTCTGCCCAGGCTTTCTCCCAAGCCCTAACAATATCCACGTCATCCCATTTCCGCATAATCCCAATCTCAGAAAACAGATCAAGACAATCGGACTGAGTTGTGGAATAAGCGACAGCCCCGTTCGCAGTCCTAGACTTCGAGGCTTCAGTTACGAGGTTATTCAGATAACTCGCCATACCTTTTTCCTTTCTCGACCCAGCGGTCAGTCCTTTATACCTTTACAAAACTTCATTAGCAATCTCTATCTATATCGGATCGTTCAATACATCTTCGCTTGCCTTGTCATCGTCATGTTCACTGGTTAACACACATGGAATCCATTTGTCGAACCACCAGTACTTGCGATAAGTTTCCCAGTCAAACATATCGAACACCTCGCGGCAGAGAAGAAATACACGGCACAAAATAAATAGATTAGCAGTCTATTGCAAAAAGCGAGTTGCTGTGTGTGCCGTACACACTATAATCCACGGTACTATCAGGATAGATTAAAAGTCTATTGCTTGAAGCTTGTTGTTTGCTGTACGTACCGTATAAAAACTTGTATTAAATTCACGATACTGTATAAAAGCAAATTTCAAGTTTGTTCTTTAAAAAATGCTGTTAGTATCGTTCTAAAAAGTCACGGCGTAGAAAAAATAAGATACAATGGCACAGAGGCAAAAATCTGTTATTATATTATTTATGTAATGGTTTGCAGTATACGCCGTTCAAAATAGTCAAGGCACTTATATAATATTTTCTAATTGTTCTAGCCACACAGAAATCATATATGTAAGTTGCTGTACGTGCCTTATAGTACGGGTGGTGGGATTTGAACCCACAAAAGACAAACATTTAGAGTGTTCCGCATAGGCCGTTCTGCTACACCCGCTAGACCCAGAGCAAGGGTCTTAAACTCTCTTTACAAACTCCGGGCTGATATCATGGAAGGTACAGTCCGCATAACACATAGTACCGTCCTTCCTGATTCCGATCAGAACATAGTCCATGTCGTAAAGCTCGTCTCCGTTCGGGAGAACCTTAACCTGATACTGCGGAAGCTTTTCCAGTACGAGAGAATACTTAACCCCGTGGAAACTGAACTCTCCATCTGTGTTGACGTAACACCTGTGGGTGTCTGCGACACTGTTCTCGTTCTTCCAGATCTCGAACTTGGTGAAGCGGTCAACTTTCTTTTGCTTTGGCTTCTTCTTCGTCTTGACTGGTTCTGCCCCTATTGTGTTTCTGAATGTGTCGGTATCGGCTGCAACCTGAGCGTTTCCGCTTGGACTGACTCTTCCGTACACAACATCTTCAACATAGGTGGGACACGATGACATAGGAATTTCTCTGCTACCCCGCATCTTATCCTTGTAGTCTGTCTCTATGCCCTCTGAAGCTGCTTCTGGAAGCATAACCATAGCAATGGAGTCGAGAAATGTTTTGACCTTAGCTCCCGGACTATACGGACTCCCGTCCTCATTAATCCAGTTTCTGTTACAGTAATCTCCCCATTCTTCAAGGAGTTCCTGACAGATCTTCTTTCGCTCTTCCTCGTCGTGGATTGTTATTCTTTGAACCTTCCCGTCAGGAAGATGAATGTGATAGCCTTTAGCCATTAGTTTCTCCCTCCCTCTATTATGATCAAATAAGTTGTCACTTTTTTAGGCACAGGGAGAACCTGGGCTGTATACTTCTTCCCAACGTTTGTTATTGGCTTCTACGATCTTGGCAACCGCTCTGTCCTAATACGAGGAAACAGTAGCGACTGCGATCTGATATCTTTCCGCCACATCGCTCATCCCATACCCGTCCATCTACATGTCTACTGTCTGCCGTTCTGACTGTGAAAGTCCGCACGTCTCAATCTATTTATCCAGATCGATAAACGTACACATTCTTTCCGTATCCATAATTGAAGTTCCCGCAGATTCGATAATCCCAAAAGGTGAACTCAACTAGTCATACTGCCGATCCTACTCGCTCCGTTGGATAATAAGTCCTGCAACGATTCGTGGTTCACTCAGCGGTACATAACCCCAGTTGTCAACAATCGTGTCATTCTTTCTTGCCATCGGCACCGTCTCCCTTTTTCGTCTTGGGAGACTTCTTCAGCCTGTCGAGTTCTGCGTCAGCGTCATCCAGAGCAGCTTGCAAACATGCGACCTCTTCCTCTGATTTCGCAAGTCTGCCAAGGCATCCGACAATATTGTTCAGGTTATTCAGCAGGAGATTCTTCAGTGTCTCCTTCGCCTGGGCTACGCCGGACTTCCTGCGGTTCGCATTCTCATATTTCAACTGAGCATCTTTCAGTTCAGTCTCAAGCTTCTTCATATCGACAATTGTCATCATCTATTTATTCCCCCGTCTCCGTAATTCCGTTCAATTTATTGTAGGTATCCTTGTCTACCGCAAAGGTCGTATTATAACGACTAATCGGAGCATTCAGGCTCTTCATAATTGATTTGATCTTGCGGAAGATAACTGCTGCGTTGCTGTCTCCGTAAAGCTCCACGTCATAGGTCTGTCCGAAACGGAGCTTCCTCAGCGCAGCAAGCTTGGCATAATCTTTTCCGTTCCGCTGTTCAGAAAGGATTGCAACTCCGAAGAAGAAAGCATCATCCTGCCCAAGCTCCGGCTTTACAACTACGGAAATAGATCCACCCTTCTCAAGTCGGTTAATCAAGTTAACCAGTTCCGTATAAGAAACAATCTGAATCCGCTCCTCAAAAGGCCGGGTATCAATTGGTTCGTTATCGATCACTTCGTTATTCTTTTCAATTTCTGCGCTCATTTTCTGTATCTCCTGTTTAAATTTATACCGCTTCCCCGATAAAGGTGTCAGTTTCAATACCTACGTAATTACCCTTCTTGTCAAAGCACGTCCACTTGCCGTCAAAGAAGAATCTGTACGTCTGCGTATCAAAGCTGTAGCCCGGGTCAAACACATAGTTCGGACTCTTTCTGCACTCGTCGATATATCTCCGAAGGTCACAGTTCGGATTCTCACGAACAGGCTTCAACTCTGCGACCCATCCAAGCTTCTCACGTTCTCCATCTTTTGGACTTATCGTCGGAACAGGAACAAGCTTGTAAAGCCACTCTTCGGCAATAGGATCTTCCCTATTCCCAAGGAACTTTCCGTCAGAGTCAAATCTCTGAGTTCCCCATTCAGATACAGGACTCGTGACCAGGAACTCCCCGTTCTTATCCTGAACGTAAGAAGCCAACTCTCCTGTCCTCTCATACCCGTTCATGACAAAGTGGTTCAGTTCCGTATTTGTTCTGACAACCTCGCAGTACCTAGCGGAAGCAGCTGAAGTCCTCTCCTGGGTAAGAAGCTGATCGTATCCCATATCCATCAAAGCCTTTCTCGTAATCCGACTTATCTCTGAGTCAGAGGGACAGCTAACAGATTCCCTGTCTGTCTCTTCAGGAGCTTCTTCGATCTCTGGGCGATACTCAAGACCCCAGAACTCACAGAGTTCTTTCGGAGTCAGCTTATTAATCGCTTCGAAGATATCCTTCTCCGATTCACTCAGGTTATCCGTCTTCAGATACCCAGGCACAAACATATTCCGTTCGCCAATCGTCTTCTGGGCTATCGCTGGTTCTTCTCCCTGATAACGAACCTTGTTCGCTGCGGAGTAGAGTCCAGCCTGACCTACAGGCAGCGAGTCCAGAATATACAGAGTCTCGAAGTCTACCGTAATCCTGTTAGCGGATTTATCCCAGAAGATCAGACCGTAATCGTCAAGATTCTTCCTGGCTCTGACGAAAGAGTTCTTACTCATCCGCATAGACTTTTCGATATAGACCTCTGAAGGTCTGAACCCTTCATCCAGTTCCGTATAGAAAAGGAACAGCGAGACAGCCTGAGCCTTGTTAGGTATCCTTCTCTTCTCCGCAAGACTCTCAATCAGTTCGATCCGCTCCTCTTCAGAAGGACGGAATCCAACGAAGTGGAGCTTCGGGGGTACTACGGATTTTCCCAAGAAGATAACTCCTTTCCGCATGTAGATAAGAACTTTTCTGGAAAAGATAACCTAGAGATTACGAGAATCCGAAGACTAGTTTTTCTCCGGGTCTCACTATATATAACGCATCATTTTTTTGACGATATTAACCTAGACTCAGAAAAAAATTTTCCGCACTGTTTAGTTAGACATGACTAACAATGTTGGGTACTATATAACTAATAAGCACGGCGTTTATTTTCTCAGACCCCATATCGAGTTAGACGCAACTAACAAAGTTGGGTACCATATATATAATACCCGGCTCGAATTCTCTCCGCCGGGTAGATCGACTTCTCATTCAGACCCGCATAAAAGTACTCAGATACAGTTAGTCATGTCTAACAAAGTTGGGTACTATAATATATAGGGGACTCACGATTTTATTCCAGACTCTGGAACGAGGGGCGAGTTATGAGTGAGTCCCCGCCTGATAAAAGCTGCGCCTAGGTATAATTACTCTGTGTATTATTTATTTAACCCGCATACAGATATCTCTCTCTTTCCGTATACAGTAGTTAGATATAACTAACAAAGTTGGGTAGTATATATAATAGGGGGACGAACAATGTGAGTCCCCCGTCAATAACTAGGTTTCGTTGACGAGAGACGTACCTTGAGATATTTATTCTTTGGGGAATATTTCTCTGAGAAAGAATTTCCGCATAGATAAAATAATTTAAGATGCGTGGAGATATTAATATAGCCTAGTAGGTCTTTAATAACCTAGTAGGCTTTATGTGTTCGTTAACGCAGCTTTTAATATATAACGTATTATATAATATATATTAATATATAGATATAGAAAGAATGTGCTACGCAGAGTGTACTTCGTAGAGGTGTACTAGTTAAATAGTACACTGGAATTTTTGAGCTAATTTTTCGAAGGATATTATATCGGGAGTCGATATAGAGATCCCAGCGTTAGAGACCTGGGTTTAGGGACGTAGGGTGTATGTTTTTCTTATCTGCGGAATTTATATATTTATATATTTCCTGTGGATAACTTATAAAAAGTATTCACAGTTTTATCCACAGGCGTTAGGTATACATTTATAGGTTTCAAAATCGGGCGAGGTGTTGGAATAGAACGCCTAGGGGCTTCCGCAAAACAAAAAATAAATTGAAACGTAAAATAATATTACGTTACAAAAAATAAAATCATGCTCCATGAATGGGGTATTATGGCATTGCGGATGACAAGTCCGCACGGAAGACAGCCAAGAACAACTCCCCGCATGGAGGGCGGGGACAGGGGCAAAAGCTCCGGCGTGTCGGCGTTGTTGTTTGATAGTCCGTAGAACGTGCAAGTTGGACTCTTGCGACTTTCCAATTGCATAGCGTGTCCATTCCCCTATGGGGAACAAGTAGGTACGCAAGGCTAGCAATCCGCCTATTTCGGTTAAACAATCGGCGTGTGTCGTTTTGTGTGAGACAAGGGTTGCCACTGGTTCGCAATGCGTGAGGGCTTGGTGTGGAGTGTATGCCTACTTTGCTCTCAGCGTATGCCGTACGTATGCCTTATTGATAGCTTGGTGCGTGAAGTGGAAACAATTAGGTCGAGTTGTCGAAGTGGAACAAGGCTTGCAGGATGTAAGAGACAGCGTGCGAGGTCGTAGCGATACGGTCGTTACAGCTACCATTGTGACCAGTTTAAAAAAGCTAGCTCCCTCGCTTTTCTTGCGTGTGCCGGAAGGTTGCGCTCCATGTTAGGCTTGTGCGCTACGGGTACGTTCCTGCACAATCCGTCTCTTTGGTGCGAACTGGCAAAGCAAGCGCAAGAGTAGCAAAAGGGGAGCTAGCTAGAGAGGGCACACGTTGCCTTTTCTAGCTAGTTTCCCTTGGGCAAGGAAACCGTAAAAATTTTGCCCATGGAGGTATCACATGTATAATCGTTTTGCTAAAGTCAACGCTTCTGGTAACTTGGTTCTGTCTGGTAACGAAGCTCGCAAGTACGCTCTCTCTACCTACAATTGCTTCATGAACTTCATGAACGGTCTGGTCACTGGTGGAGAATATGAATCTCACAAGCTCGGTCTCAAGAACTGTCTGGAGAACATGTTCGTCCCTGAAGACGGCGAACAGGTTGATGCTGATCGCTTCGTTTACATCATGTCTCTTCGTGTTGGTAAGTTCTCTCCTTCTGCAGGTCAGTTCCATTGCATCGGCATCGGCGATTTTAAGAAAATGATCGCCGATCCTAACAAGTTCCTCACGGCGGGGATGGACAACTACGAACAGGTAGAAATCAAGGAAACAGAGAAGAAGTCCGGCAAGAAGTCTGCCGAACAGAAGCTCCTCGAAAGTCTCGGCGTAACCATGGAAGAACTGAAGCAGGCTATCGCACAGGCTAAGTCTCAGGCTGTTGCCTAATCTCTCCCCTTCCCTCGGGGACGGACTCGCTCCGTCCCCTTTGTCTATTTTCTTCAGTAGCTGTACTTGGCTATTGAATAAAGTGGACAATGTCCGCTAATAAAAAAATGAAAGAGGTATTCTGCTATGACTGAAATTCTGTCCCTCGGTGAAGTCTCTGGACGTTCCCGTATTATCTCTGTCAATGGATGTTCTGTTCCTTCTGCTCTGTTCATCGAAGACTACTCCGGTGAACAGGCAATCTATGAACGTATCGCTATGACCTATGGCTTCCGCTCCATGGAACAGATGACCCATGCAACAAACATCCGTGTCGAATGGATTGGTGAATCTCACTGCCGTTTCCAGGTAGTAGTGAACTACCGTATCCCTGAAGAGTCCATCGGTTTGAATTGGGATTGTTTCCATGATGCATACCGCTACTTTGTTTGCGAGTGTGCACGTAACTGCAACAAGTAACACAAGTGAAAGGAGTATCTCTATGGTTATCAAGTTTGAATCTTATGTCCGTTCCCCTCTTACCCTCGCAACAACTATGCTCCACAAGGTATCTTCCGCTATGACCTTCGAACAGGTCAAAGAACAGTATAGTCTTTCCTTCGATCCGTTCGAGTCTTTCGGTGAATATGGATTCTATATCGTTCTCACTCCTAGGACTGATCTTCAGGATGAATCCGCTCCCCTCTTTGGGTATGGGTGGGACAAGTGGGAAGACAACTATTCCAATTGGATCGATTGGGTCGAAGGGATCGAACCAATCGACGAAGGGGCAGAAGACAATTATGCGGAAGGTATCTGACTGTGTTATACTGTGTCCAGAAGGGAGGTGAAATGGGTGCTACTGGGAAAATACACCCTTGCGGAAATCAGAGCTACATGCGAAGATATCCGTATGGGCAAGAAACCGCCAGATGACGAACATGGGCAATCTCTGTACAAGAGTCTGTCGAAGTACTTCGGCACTTCATACGCACAATATCTGGAGTGCGAAATTGTAGACAAGCATGGGGAAATACTGGAAACAATCAGGAGTCCGCTCACAATCGAAAAAGACATGAATGAGTTGCAGGATAAAGTTCTTGCATCACATCCAGAAAATGCCGTCGAAGCAACTATTTCTGTATCTTACGACAAAGATGGGAAAGACAAGATGATAGCAAGATTATTCCCAATCTGAACCTAATAACCCTGTAAAGAGTCGGAACGTGTCCGGCTCTTTTTGTATACGGAAAACTGAACGGAAAATTAAGCGGAAATTGAAAGGAGAATTGTAATGGCAAAGTATTATCCTAATCCAATCCTAACAGAAAATGACAATGGTCATCTTATCCGATTTAATGGTTTGGCAATTGCATTTTCTGTTAAAAGTCACGATCTGAACGGCAATCCTGTTTTGAAAGTTTTCGATCAGTGGGGAAACTACTGTTATATCAAAGGCTCAGACGCTTATCGTTACTCCTATGATTACGATAAGTATCTGAGCTTGTCTGGACTTTATGCCTTTAAATCCCTCTGCCCAGAAATGGAGAGACTCCAAGCGGAACATATTCGCAGAGTGGCAAATCTGGAAAATCTTTCCATTGATCAGGCTGCAAAAAGAATTGCAGAAATCAACGGTAATTCTTGGAGATTCGCAAAGTATACGATCAATCTGGCAAAGGAGTGAACACTGCATGGGCAACAAGGAAAATTATGTGATAGGTGTCCTCAACAATGAGGGGAACTGGACGGAACAGGAAGAAATCTCCGTCCGTCGGGATTATCTCTCTACGGATATCCTGTCGGAACTTCGCAGACGGTTTTATATCTGCGCTCACTGGGATGTAAGTATCAGATTCCGTACAGAAAATAAAACTCTCGTAGGATACATCTCATGGGGACATGTCCTGATCTGCGCTGTTAGGAAGGTGACGGCATAAAATGTGTGAACGTCATCGTCGGTACTGCAACAAATCAGGTCGGCAATCTCAGGACACATTCGCAGACCTGATCAAAATAATCCTGTTCGAGCTTGCTTTTATTACTGTCTGTATGCTCTGGATTTTTTCTAAATAAGCAAAGTCAAAGTCAGTTTAAGTTTGGTACAGAACGGTCTGGAAACAAGCCAGATCGTTTTAATTTTGAAAGGAGTTTTGAATTATGTCTATTTTTAAGAACGAACTGAAAGCTCTGTACCCCGTCAAGACTTTCCCTGATCGTAAGGCAACCGCAGAAAAACTCGTAGCAGAATACGAGAAATCTGGAGTACTAACCGACGCAAAGCGGAACATCCTTTTGAAAATCGTCGTGATCAATTTCCATGACATTCACAAGATTGCAGGAGCATATTCTTGTGATTCGTCGGCACATAATTGTGAGTTCTGCAAAAAAATGCAGAAGGCTGCAGAAAATAATCCCAAGCATATCTGCGGGTATTGTTATGACATGGCGCAGGAAAAGCGTATGCCTTCCGTCCTGAATGCACACGGTCTGAACCTTTATATCTTGTCGCGAGTTCCATTCTCGATTGAAGACTGGAAGCGCAGACCGATCGCAAGGAAACTCAAAAATTTATTGGAGAATATTCTTCGCATCAATTCGGCAGGAGAAACGGAGAATCAGACTCATGCGGAAAACATGATCAATCTGATCTATGCAAACCCGAAGTTCTATACAGGATATTGGGGCAAGAATGTCATTGATATCTGCAACGCCTTTGATCATATCGGCAAGCCTAAGAACTGCCGTTATGTCCAGAGTTCCCCTATTATCGGCAAACCTTCGAAGAGAGCAAAGTGGGCAGACCTCGTATTTACCGTTTACCCTGATGAGGAATCGCTCCAGAAGGCACTCGATGAGGGTGGAGTAGAGTGCAACGGCAAGATGTGTAAGGCTTGCGGATGGAAATGTTATCTGCCCGAAGAATTGGGCGGTTGGCCGGAAGGGTCAAACGTTTGCGAACTTCTTCGTGTTTCGGACAAGAAGCTTTGGCGGAAAATCTGTGAAGCTTTCGGAATTAAGTTCAAGTAATTGTCGGCGAACGCACAGAAAGGGGACGAAACTCTCGTCCCTTTTAGTGTGTCCACGGACACAAATAAATCTATGCGGAGGTTTTATTATGGCACGACCTGATTTCAAATGGATTCTTATGAAAACAGATGGAAGTCTTTGCGAAGGGGAAGGCAACGAAAGAGCCTTCATCGTAGCAGCAAAGACATCTGGCGTTGTGGATGGCGATGTCTGGCATTGCTCCAACCATCCCAATCCTCTCTCGTTCTGGAATTTCCTGCTGAAGTGAGATGAGTTTTCGGTACAGAAGGCGATCAAGTCAGAGATGATCGCCTTTTGAATTGAGAACTCGTAAGGGTCTCAAATATATGTAAAGGAGAATCGGTATGGCAACGAAGAAAATCCTTGTGGCTTGTGAAGAGTCACAGGCGGTCTGCAAAGCTTTCCGCAAACTTGGCGCGGAAGCCTATAGTGCGGACATCCAGAACTGTAGCGGAAGCCATCCAGAATGGCACATCAAAGGGGATGTTCTTCCTCTTCTGAATGGCGGACTGTTCAGGACTCAGGATGGGAAGGTACATCGTGTCGAGAGGTGGGATTTAATTATCGCCCACCCTCCGTGTACGTATCTTACCAGATGCGGAGCTACGCATCTCTATCCTCATGGGCAACTGAATATGGAAAGATACCAGAAAGGACTTGAAGGTCGGGAATTCTTCATGTCCTTTTTCAATTGCGGAGCGAAACATCTCTGTATTGAGAACCCGACTCCGCTGAGGATCTTTGAACTCCCGAAGGAATCGCAAGTCGTTCAGCCCTTCGAATACGGAAATCCGTACACGAAACGGACTCTCCTTTGGTTGAAGGGACTGCCGGAACTCAAACCTACGAACATCGTCGATCCAATCGGCAGTTGGGTGGCGATGCATAAGACACCCAAACAGCGCAGTAAGACTTTTAGCGGAATTGCGGAAGCCATGGCTTCCCAGTGGTTACCGCTGATTTAAGAAAGGAGAATCAGTATGGCATGTAACTGGCTCACTATAAATGAGCAAGAGAAAGTCCTCACATGTGGTGCGAATTACGGAATTCCTCGCTCTGTAACCCGTAAGGCAATCGCTGCCTATTTCGAACGGGATGCAGAGAAGTTCGACGCTCTGCTCGGTGAATGGGCAGATCAGGAAGCTGTCGAAGCGGTGGCAAATAAGTTGATGGAGTACACGGAAGGAGATTAAGTTATGGCACTTACTTGTAAAAACTGCCCATACCACTTCCAAACGGAAGATGATCGTTTCCCCTGTTGCCACTTTGAATCATTGGGTGTTTGGGATAAAGCACCTTGTGAATACGACGATGAGCCGGACGAGCCGGAAGATTACAGCTATTTGGAGGAGTAAGCAAAATGGACAATCTGTTACTTTGGAATCTTTTAAAAAAACATGCAGGACACGAAGTTGAAATCGTAACCTATGGAGATCCTAATGATCCTGCTGATGTTTGTCTTGAATGCGAGGATTGCGGAGAGGTCATTCTCGATGCGGAAGTTTATACGATTACTGCGAGAGAGGGGTAAAAATATGGCAAAGCGTTTCGCAAAAACCCGTAAGGGAACAAGGATCGCCCGCTCCAAGTTCGGAGTTGGCAAAATTATGTGCTACTGCGTGTATGTCCATCGGCAGTATGCAGACAAGGTAGTACCGCCTGAGATTCTTTCCAATGCGGAATCCGTACTGAAGGAAAAGTATCCTGATCACCACTACAACTGCATCAAGTACGACATGAACAGTCAGGTCGTGTCCTTCCAGGAGTCTCCTGACTTCGATACGGCAAGAGAACCTATCGTCGGAAACTATGTGGCTATCGCTCCTGACGGCAAGACTCGTAAAGGTCACAGCGACTACGTGTTCCATCACAAGTGGCTCTGGGTGGAAGACGATTACAGAGGCTTCGATGTTGAAGCCTCTTTTCAGTGGAGTCAGAAATGGCTGTCAATCCTTACGGAGACGGCAGACGGAAACGGAATCGAACGTTGGCATTCTCAGCTGAAGAGATTCGGCTTGGAATAAACAATTTGGAAGGAGAATTTATATGCAGAAGTACACAAGCAAGGACACCTCAGTAAACACGGGAAAACTCCCCTACCTCTTCGCTCATCTGGAATCCCTGATCGGCAAGGCTCAGAAACCTGATCACTGGATTCTGGATATTGGATGCGGAAAGGAAACTTCCCACATTCAGAAAAAGTGTAACGACCTCGGATGGAGTTACATTGGTTACGACCCTTATAACCAGACTCCTGCTATGAATAGCAAAGCATTATTTGCTATGGACATCTTCCCTATCTCGATTGCAACTCTGAGCAACGTTGTCAACGTCATTGATGATGACGAAGCGATGATTGAAGCAATCAAGATGGGAATCTCTCACGCAATCTCCCATGTCGCACTGGTTACAATCTATGAAGGCGACCGTACAGGAGTCGGAAGAGTCACCAAGAGAGATTGTTATCAGAGGAACATGAAGAGGAAGGATTACCTTCCTCTTTTTGAATCCGCAGGACTTTATACAATGCGGATTCCTAACGGGTTCGCAGTCTCCGATAAGCCGTTCAGAAAGAGCAAGAAGAACAAGAAAGGAGTACGAGTATGAAAAAGTTTGTTGCACTGATTGCTGCGCTGATCCTGACTCTGTCTGTAGGAGTTTCTTCTGCGGAAACCTATCAGGTCTACGGCAGAGTGTGCGGAATCGTATATGAGGAAGATTTCTTCCTCGTATACGCCAATGGAAATGTTTGGGTGCATGATGAAATCGACGAATGGAAGTACAACGACATTGTGCTTCTGGAGTTCAATGACAAGGATACGGAAACCCTCTACGATGACGAGATTCTTGATATCTATTATCTTGGATATCTTGATCTGAAATAAGAAAGGAAAAATGAATATGGAAATCATCAGAATTTACAGTGCAGATGAACAAGAATATCAGAATCTTGCTCGTGTTGCCCGTATTATGACCGCCCGTTCTTTGAACGGAACGAGGTTCGAAGTCGGAGTGACTTACTTCGACTTTGGACAGGATTGGCGTTGGACTACCATCCTCGCCTACAAACTGGACAATGGCAGTTTTCAGGCTCTGACTCCTGCTGAACAGGAAAAGATTGTGACCGCAAATCCTGACGAACTTGAAACGGTTGCTCAGGAACTGATGGAAAAGTTTCAGAAGGAATATCCTCGTCTTTATTCCTTCCGCAAAGGAAAGAAAAAGTGGAAGGTTGTCTATAGCAGAATCGAGTCCACTACTTTCACAGTGGAAGCGGACG
>Ga0326511_10001226_pt1 | contig 21556 bp, 24 predicted proteins | sample 0_2496_0518_D_FD_203701 | JGI IMG/M metagenome (GOLD analysis project Ga0326511, IMG submission 203701) | Bovine rumen microbial communities from UC Davis, California, United States - 0_2496_0518 | ecosystem: Host-associated > Mammals > Digestive system > Stomach > Rumen | place: USA... | reverse complement strand
ATATTATAATATATATAATATAACATTTCTTCCTCTTTTCAGGTAGCTCATCAAGGTTGAAAATCGAAAATCGTAATGTAGCGCTGTAGCGCGTGTAGCGCGTAGCGCCACTAAAAGACATATACATTGATTTTTCTTTACATTTTATTTAATTAAGAATGGCGATAACAGATGCCCTTTCTCATGTTGACACAAGCACTTTTTTAGCTGTATTCTTTTGCTTTTTGAATGTAAATAAGCGGTAAATAAGCGACAGGTGCGAATTCTATAAAATACTAATTACCAATATCTTACGCGTTTTAAAGACGCTCAAAACACAAAGTTTTCTTAGGGTTTTCCCTCATTTGTTTTAAGCATTGAAAACATTGTTGTACCTTTGCAATGTGAGAGATGATAGCAGTCGCAGTTCAAAAGGTGACCTTTCGCACTCCAAAAGCATACCTTTTAGCGCGCAAAAGCATAGCTTTCGAAACGCAAAACGGCACATCTGGCGAACGAGACTGAAAATCTTTTACAGGCCTCCTCCCACCCTCCCCCTAAAGGGAGAGGAGTAAAGAAAAAGAGGGGACAAATTTCAACCTTTGTTAAACCTACTGACCCACGCCTCGAATGTCAGGTCCACCCTTCAGGGGGGATTCAGGGGGGCTTCTAACACTATGATTCGTTACAAACTTTACCAAGACAACCGAAAGAATTCCACCACGCGCGGACAGTGGTACGCCCGTGCAGCCGTGATGGGAGTCACTGACCTCGAAACGCTCGCCGCTCGCATCCAGCGCAACTGTACGGCGAAGAAGTCTGATGTGATGGCCGTGCTCACTGAGCTGGTCGAAGTGATGCAGGACGAACTGCAGGAAGGACGCCGCGTGAAGCTCGACGGCTTCGGCAGCTTCAAGATCGGCATCAGCACCACTGGCGCAGAGAGTCCCAAGCTGTTCACTCCGACGAAGAACGTCAAGGGTGTACACGTGCTGTTCCAGCCTGAGGTGAAGACCAGTGCTGACGGTACGCGTGTCAAGACTTTCCTCACCGGCGTCAAGGTGGCTGAGTACGGCGAGTACGACAAGCCGGACGAAGAGGAAACTGAGCCGTAAGCTCAGTTATAGAGAACGGAGAGAACGGAGGGAAAGCCGCGAGTAAGCGAGTGCAGAGCCAAACTTGTTTGAGCTATGCCGAGCGAAAGCGGGTTAGACCGAAGGTCAAAGAGGGAACGAGAATAGGTTCTCCAGCGAGTAAAACTAACCTCGCTTCCCACGCTTCCACGCTCTCTCGCTCCCTTAAAAAATCCCTCGCTTCCTCGATCCCTCGCTCCCCTCTTTAACAATGCGGAGTTCCTTGAGAACGAAGTTCGAAAAATGCGTAATTAGCTCTCAACGAACACTAATCGCACTAATAGGACGAATAAAAGAAAACCTTAAAAACCCTTTCAGCGGGATTGAAACTCAAGGCTTCTTGTGTTAAGCGTTATGGCTTTGTCTTAAAGCAAGCTTTAGCCACAGCCACACCACTTTCCACAACCACTACGTGGTAACAATCCCACAGAAAGAAAAACAGTGAAAACCGAGAGCAGTCAAAAAGCAAAATTAACTATTATCTATTATCTATTAACTTTTAACTATTAAACAATTACTATGAATACGAAGAAAGACGTTTGGAAATTTATCATACAAACTGTGATTGCCATTTTGACGGCAATAGGAACTACGCTGGGCGTTACCAGCTGTATGGCGTAAGAAAAGCCTCCTTTAAGGGGGCTTTTTGGGGCAAAATAAGGATCATCGGGACGTTTCTCAGGAGAATGGGTTCTTTGTAATGATGCGTCGCGAAGGTACTCTCGTTCGAAAATGCTCAAATAAATTTGGCATTTCGCTCACTTAATCGTACCTTTGCACCCTAAAATTGTAAAAAAGAAGATTATATGCCGTATTTATTTTCATCAGAGTCTGTATCTGAAGGACATCCCGACAAAGTAGCTGACCAGATTAGCGATGCGCTGTTAGACCAGTTTTTGGCTTACGACGAACATGCACGTTGTGCCATCGAGTCGTTTGTGACAACAGGTCAGGTTGTGATTATGGGTGAGGTACGATCAGATGTTTATATCGACCTGCAGACGATTGCCCGCAAGACCATCAACCGAATCGGTTATACCAAAGCAGAATACCAGTTTGACGGTAACTCCTGTGGTGTGCTCAGTGCCATCCATGAGCAGAGTACCGATATCAATCGTGGTGTGGACAATGGTGATGCCGACAATCAGGGCGCTGGCGACCAGGGAATGATGTTCGGCTATGCCACCAACGAAACAGAGAACTTTATGCCCGTCAGCCTTGACTTGGCACATCTGCTGATGCGCACACTGGCCGATATTCGTAAGGAAGGAAAAGTGATGACCTATCTTCGTCCAGATGCCAAGAGTCAGGTAACGGTGGAATATAATGACGATGGTGTTCCCCAACGCATTGACACCATTGTTGTATCTACACAGCATGACGAATTTGCCAACGATGCCGCGATGCTCGAACAGATACATGCTGACGTACTCAATATCCTGATTCCTCGTGTCAAAGAGCAGATTCATTCCGAGAAGGTTTTGCGTCTTTTCAACGATGAAATCAAGTATTTTGTGAACCCTACTGGAAAATTTGTCATTGGCGGACCACATGGAGATACGGGATTGACAGGACGTAAAATCATCGTAGATACCTATGGTGGGAAGGGTGCACACGGAGGTGGTGCCTTCTCAGGAAAAGACTCCTCAAAGGTTGACCGTTCTGCCGCATACGCTGCACGCTATATTGCCAAGAATATGGTTGCGGCAGGTGTTGCTGATGAAATGCTGGTACAGGTGAGTTATGCTATTGGAGTGGCTAAACCTGTGAATATCTACGTTAACACCTATGGTCGCAGTAGAGTCAATATGAGCGATGGTGCCATTGCAGAGAAAATTGCCAAGATGTTCGACCTGCGCCCGAAAGCTATTGAACGTACATTGAAATTGCGCCAACCCATGTATCAGGAAACAGCTGCATACGGTCACATGGGCAGAAAGTGTGAAACCGTTACCAAAACTTTCACCAGCCATTATCACGAGACCAAGACGATGGAGATAGAACTCTTTACTTGGGAAAAACTCGACCGTGTTGATGAGATCAAGAAAGAATTCGGATTGTAAGTTGAACCGTGCCCGTTAGCCAACACCTCACACAGAACGATTCTGTTGCTGCAACACAGCAACAGGCGACGTTTTATACCCACGGACAGATTACACGGACGTGGGGCGGCTTGTCGCCTTATCAGGTATTAGGCAAACTGCCACTCGACGCCACAGAGCAACAGCGCGATTCTGCCATCAGAGCAGCATTCCGGCCGGGTGTTACCCATTACAACAATCGCATCGATACGCTGAAGACCTTTGGTGTTCAGATAAAAAAAAGAAAGCGACTCTCCGAGATGGACTATCGCGATTTGGACATGAACTACTCCAAGGACACGCTGTATCAGGCAAATATTAGTATGGGACATAAAGGAGTACTGGGCGATCCTGCACCCTATTCCGTCAGCTCCGATAACACCATCACAGGCTTACTGATTGGTTGTTTTATTTTGGCGATGATAGCCCTTGCTCATTCGTGGAATTTCTTAGTACGACAGTTAAAATACTTTTTCTATATGCCACGCAATGTGGCAAACATCACAGAAACATCCAATGAGATTCGTTTCCAGATGTTTCTGGTATTTGTGACTGCCTTACTCATTTCCATTTTATTTTATTTCTACTCCACCCATTTTATGAATGGGGAGTATATCATGGAGTCGCAGTTGGCTGTGATTGGCATCTACTTAGGTATCGTAACAGCCTATTTCACAGCAAAGGCTATCCTATACAGTATCGTGAACGGAGTCTTTTTCAATAGTAAAAATAACGAACAATGGTGGAAAACATTTCTCTTCTTACAATCCATAGAAGGGGTACTTCTTTTCCCCATTGTCTTGTTGCAAGTTTATCTTGATATTTCAACATTAATCACCCTTATTTACACCATTTCTGTTCTGGTTTTTGTTAAAATATTGACATTTTATAAGTGTTATGCAATCTTTTTTAAAAGAATAGAGCGCTTTTTACAATTTATTTTGTACTTTTGTGCGCTCGAAGTGATACCCGTATTATCATTATGGGGAATTTTGATGATAACAGGAAACTATTTGAAAATAAAATTATAGGACAGAAATGGTAAAGAAGATACTGATTTCACAACCCAAACCGAGTAGTGAGAAATCACCCTATTTCGATATTGAGAAGGAATACGATGTAGAATTCGTGTTTCGTCCTTTCTTTAAAGTAGAAGGTTTGACCGCCAAAGAGTTTCGCATGCAGAAGATTTCTGTGTTGGATCATACGGCTGTCGTCTTCACTTCGCGCCACGCAATAGACAATTTCTTCCGTCTGGCAAAGGAAATGCGGCTGAATATCCCTGAGACCATGAAATATTTCTGCGTCACAGAGACCATCGCTTTATATATCCAGAAGTATGTACAGTACCGCAAGCGCAAGATATTCTTTGGTAGCACAGGTAAAATCGACGACCTTGTGCCAACAATGGTGAAGCATAAATCAGAGAAGTATCTAGTACCACTCAGCAGCGTTCACAATGACTCAATCAAGGAATTGCTCGACTCTAAGAAGTTGCAGCATACTGAGTGTGTCATGTATCGTACTGTCAGCAACGACTTTACGAAAGAAGAAATTGATGGTTTCGACTATGACATGCTGATTTTCTCCAGTCCTACAGGTGTAAAAGCATTCAAAGATAATTTCCAGGACTTCAAACAAGGCGACATTAAGATAGGTGCTTTTGGGCCAGCTACTGCGAAGGAAGTAGTCAATCTTGGCTTCCGACTTGATATCGAAGCCCCGTCAAAGGAATATCCTTCTATGACCAGTGCATTGAAGGCTTTCCTGAAAAATGGAAAATAATCGCAATTTCTGATGTCTGCAATCCGTGCTTTCACATTCAAGAAGGAAGAGCGGCTCTGCAGCAAAACGCTGATAGACAGACTCTTCAATGGCGGAAAAAGCCACTCGTTGGCTGCTTTCCCGTTGCGAGTTGTATATATGGAGCAAGACAACTATGGCGAAAAGCCTCAAATACAGGTGCTGATTAGTGTTCCAAAACGTTGTTTCAAACTGGCTGTCAAACGTAATCGTGTCAAACGCCAGATACGCGAAGCCTACCGCTTACAGAAACACATGTTGCTGGATACATTGAAAAAGAAGCCAAACAGTATGATGATACTGGCTTTTATCTGGCTTGATACCCAACTATACGCATCTGAAGAGGTGCATAAAAAGGTAGGAAATCTGTTGGAAAGAATTAGGGAAAAGGTATGAAAATCATCGGTTTCATCACGAAAAAGGTATCAAAAGCTATCGTATGGGGCCTCTTATTACCGATTCGATTTTATCAGGCTGCCATCTCTCCCTTTACACCTCCATCGTGTAGGTTTACGCCTACTTGTTCCGAATACGCTCGTCAGGCACTTATCAAACATGGACCTATCAAAGGTTTGGCTCTTGCCGTCTGGCGCATCCTTCGGTGCAATCCCTGGGGAGGCAGTGGCTATGATCCGGTTCCATGAGAGGGAGCCTTAGGAAAGGCTAGGAAAATCTAGGAAATCCTAGGAAGACCTAGAATATCCTAGGAAAAAGAAATAACAACAAAAAAAATACAACAATGGCAAAAAACTTTGTAGAAGAACTGAAATGGAGAGGTATGCTGGCACAGATTATGCCAGGCACAGAAGAACTCCTTCAGAAAGAAATGGTAACAGCCTACCTCGGTACGGATCCGACTGCTGACTCTTTGCATATCGGACACCTTTGTGGTGTTATGATGCTTCGCCATCTACAGCGTTGCGGACATAAACCCATTATCCTTGTCGGTGGTGCGACAGGTATGATTGGCGATCCCTCTGGCAAAAGTCAGGAACGTAACCTGCTGGATTCCGATACCCTCTATCACAACCAGGAGTGTATCAAAAAACAGGTTGCTAAGTTCTTGGACTTCGAGGCGGAAGGTCCAAATGCTGCCGAAATGGTCAACAACTACGACTGGATGAAGGACTTTACCTTCTTGGATTTTGCACGTGAGGTAGGTAAGCATATTACCGTAAACTACATGATGGCTAAGGAGAGTGTTCAGCAGCGGCTCAATGGTACTGCTCGCGACGGCCTGTCCTTTACCGAGTTCACTTACCAACTTCTGCAGGGTTATGACTTCTTGCACCTCTATCAGGCAAAGGGTGTAAAACTTCAATTAGGCGGTAACGACCAGTGGGGCAATATGACTACTGGTACGGAATTAATCCGCCGCACCCTTGGCAATGAGGCAGAGGCGTTTGCTTTGACCTGTCCGTTGATCACCAAGAGCGATGGTAAGAAGTTTGGCAAGACGGAGAGCGGTAATGTATGGCTCGACCGTAACCGCACCAGCCCTTACCAATTCTACCAGTTCTGGCTGAATGTCAGCGATGAGGAGGCAGAGAAATACATCAAGATATTCACCAGCCTTGACAAGGAGACCATTGATGCACTGATTGAAGAACATCGTCAGGATCCTGGTCGTCGTATCTTACAGAAGCGCTTAGCAGAAGAAGTCACCGTGATGGTACACTCTCAAGATGATTTGGAGATGGCGAAGGAAGCCAGCAATATCCTCTTTGGAAAATCTACCAAAGAGAGCCTGCTGAAACTTGATGAACAAACCTTCTTGGACGTCTTCAATGGTGTACCCCGTTTCCAGTTGGGCAAAGACCAGTTAGGTGTACCTGCTGTAGAGTTGTTTACTCGCGACGATGTAAAAATCTTCCCCAGTCGCGGTGAAATGCGCAAGATGGTACAGGGCGGTGGTGTTTCACTGAACAAAGAGAAGCTGACCGCTTTCGACCAGGTTGTCACAACCGACGACCTGATTGATGGCAAATACCTGCTTGTACAGAAAGGAAAGAAAAACTACAACTTGATTGTTGTTGGATAAAAACGGGCTTTCGTGAAATAAGAACATAAAGGTACTCCAAAGAGAGTACCTTTTTTGTTGATTATCTGATTCTTATTTATTATTCCTCGGATGGTGTTCCAAGATTTCCTGCCGAAGGGTGGTCGTATCTATGTGGGTATAGATTTCTGTGGTACTGATGCTTTCGTGTCCCAACATGGCTTGAATGGCACGCAGATCGGCCCCTCCCTCAAGCAGCGAAGTTGCAAAGGAATGGCGCAGGGTATGTGGTGAGATGGTCTTTTTAATTCCTGCCATCACAGCGTATTCCTTAATCATAATCAGAATCATCGTACGGGTGAGATGAGAACCACGACGGTTCAAAAAAACATAATCTTCCTCACCAGGCTTGACCTTAATCTCATATTTACGTACCTCAAACCATTTCTCCAGTTCATCAATGGCTTTGTCGGAGATGGGCACAAGTCGTTCCTTGGAACCTTTGCCCAAGACACGCACATACCGCTCTTCGATATAGAGGTTGGAGATTTTCAGGTTGACGAGTTCCGACACACGCAACCCACAGGAAAAGAGCACCTCGATAATCGCACGGTTGCGCACCCCTTCCTTGGTGGTCGTGTCTATCACAGATTCCAGTATATCAACCTCCTTTGTAGAAAGAACCTCTGGCAAGTGGTCACCTGTCTTAGGCGATTCCAAGAGTTCTGTGGGGTCGTCTTTCAGGTAGCCGTCAAGAACGAGAAAACGATACAGAGAACGGATGCCGCTGAGGATGCGTGCCTGGGACGATGCAGTAATGCCGAGATCGTGCAAGGTGGCAGAGAAATGCTCCAAATCATCCAATTTTACCTCTAACAGATCCTTATCATTTGCCTGGAGATAACGATCTAGTTTCTCCACATCACGCATATACGCTTCAATGGTATTCGGCGAATATCCACGTTCCAGCTTCAAGTAACGTTGAAAGGCTTTCGCAAATTCTATATTGGTTTTCTTGGCTTTTCCCATAAAAATAAGTACTTTTGTCCCTGCAAAAGTACAAAACTTCTTTGAAAAATGAAAATACTCATTATGAATGGTCCCAATTTAAACCTGTTGGGAACTCGCGAGCCAGGAGTCTATGGTCATGAGACGATGGACACTTGTATGAAAAATCTGCGTGAGCAATATCCTGATATCACCTTAGAATATTACCAAAGTAATGTGGAGGGTGAGTTGATCAACAAACTGCAGGAAGTGGGATTTACATATGATGGCATTGTGCTGAATGCTGGAGCCTATACCCATACGTCTATCGCATTGCTCGACTGTATCCGGAGCCTGAAGACACCGGTCATCGAGGTACATATAAGTAATGTTCACGCGCGAGAGGATTTCCGTCATCAGTCTGTTATCAGTGCTGGATGTAAAGGAGTGATTGCTGGATTTGGATTAGATAGTTACAGATTGGCTGTAGAAGCGCTGAAAATTGGGAATTGAGGAATATATAAATCATCATATTGAGCCGGAAGGAGACTACCTCTATCGGCTTTGGCGCGCCACAAACGTGCAGTTGTTGCATGGACGGATGGCAAGCGGACATCTGCAAGGTCGGTTGCTGAAGATGTTGGTAGAGATGATCCGTCCACAATATATCCTTGAGGTAGGCACGTTCAGTGGCTATTCTGCCATTTGCATGGCAGAAGGATTGAAAGAAATCGCCGCCCAATCTCCCTCTTTAAGGGAAAAAGAAGAGCGAAAGATCATCACCTTTGAGATCAACGACGAACAGGAAGAGTTTACGCGCCCATGGATAGAAAACTCACCTGTAGCTGAATATATTGATTTCCGTATCGGTAATGCCATCACGGAAGCACCTAAGCTCGGTATGACATTCGATATGGCATTCATCGATGGGGACAAACGAACTTATGTGGAGACATACGAATCTGTGTTCTCTCTGATGCGACCTGGCGGATTCATCCTTGCCGACAACACCTTGTGGGATGGTCATGTATGTGATCCTGCATACGACCACGACCAGCAGACGCTGGGTATTCGCAAGTTTAACGATTACGTATCAAAAGACCCGCGTGTTGAGGTCGTTATTCTTCCTATGCGTGACGGATTGACAATGATTAGAAAAAAATTGTAAAATATATGCAAGAAACAAGACAAAACAGAATTGCAAGACTCTTACAGAAAGAGTTAGCTGAGATATTTCAAGGACAGACGCGCATGATGCGTGGCGTGATGGTAAGTGTAACACGTGCTAAGGTTTCGCCCGATTTGAGCGTGTGTACTGCTTATCTGAGCATCTTCCCCAGTGAGAAGGCTGACGAGCTGTTGGAGAATATCAAGAAGAGCGAGAAGTCTATTCGTTACGAACTGGGTACACGCATCCGAAATCAGGTTCGCATCATACCCGAATTACGCTTTTTCATCGATGATTCACTCGATTATATCGAAAGGATTGACGAATTACTAAAAAAATGACCTTTCCATTCTATATCGCCCGCCGCTACCTGTTCTCAAAGAAGAGCACGCATGCCATTAATATCATCAGCGGAATCTCCGCTGTAGGAGTGGCTGTGGCTACGATGGCATTGGTGGTAACACTGAGCGTATTCAACGGATTTAGTGATTTGGTGGCCACCTTCTTTACTTCCTTCGATCCACAACTGAAAATTGTACCCGCTAAAGGTAAGACAATGCCTGCTGATGCACCAGAACTGGAAAAGGTGAGACAACTGACAGCAGTAGAAGTCGCCACAAATTGTCTGGAAGATCAGGCACTCGCCGTTTATCAAGACAAGCAGGAAATGGTAACGATAAAGGGTGTAGATGACAATTTCACGGAACTGGTCAATATCAAAGACATTCTGATGGGTGATGGTGTTTTCGATCTGCATGCTGCCAACCTGGAATATGGTGTCATTGGCATCCGCTTGGCACAGACATTAGGTACAGGAACAAAATGGCGCGACTATCTGCATATCTATGCGCCACGCCACGAAGGTCAGTTAGACATGACAAACCCTACAGATGGATTCGTAGAAGATTCATTATTATCGCCTGGTGTTATTTTCCAAGTGAAACAGGCGAAATACGATAAGGCACATATCATCACTTCTATCGGCTTCGCTAGTCGTATATTTGAACGACAAGGTGAAGTTTCCTCTTTGGAATTAAGACTAAAAAGCGGCTCAGATATCAGCCAGGTAAAGGAAGATATCAAGCAAATTTTGGGTGACCAGTACAAAGTTGAGGACCGTTACGAACAACAGGCTGATACTTTCCGCATCATGCAGATAGAAAAAGTGATGGCCTATATCTTCCTGACATTTATCCTGATGGTTGCCTGCTTCAATATCATTGGCTCTTTATCCATGCTTATTATCGATAAGAAAGATGATGTTGTCACACTTCGGAACCTGGGAGCTACAGACAAACAGATTACACAGATATTTTTATTTGAAGGACGAATGATTTCTGCAGCAGGAGCAGTGATTGGTATCATCCTTGGCCTGTTGCTATGCTTGTTGCAACAGCAATATGGTATCGTAAGATTGGGGAGTGGTTCTGAGAATTTCATCATCGACGCCTATCCTGTCAGCGTACATTATACCGATGTACTCATTATTTTCATCACCGTCATGCTGGTTGGTTGGCTGGCCGTCTGGTATCCAGTCCGTGCTATCAGCAAACGACTGACGAAATAACCCTTAAACTAACTGGAAGAAAAGATAGCCGCATGCGCTATCATGAAACATTATTCTAAGTCGATATGGCGCACGTTGATGTCTTCATGGAGGAAGATACGGGCACTATCTTTGAACTTATCTGAATTTTCAGTAGTAAAATACTGGCAACGTCCGTTTTTGGTAATCTTGTTTTCGATAGACGGATGACGTTGCAAGTAGGATTGCAGACTGCCCGCCACATACTCACTTTGTGGAACAATGCGCACACCAGGTTGCACATATTTCAAAATCTTCGGCATTAATAACGGATAATGTGTGCAGCCGAGGATGATGGTGTCAATCTCAGGATCGAGACGCATTAATTGGTCTAATCGTTTCTTGACAAAATAATCGGCACCAGGACTATCGGCTTCATTGTTTTCGATAATCGGCACCCATAAAGGACAGGCGACTCCTGTGACAGACACATCAGGATGGAGTTTCTGGATTTCCAGACGATAGCTATCACTCTTGACGGTTCCCTCTGTAGCGAGGAGTCCCACATGACGGCTTTTTGTCAGGTCGCCAATGACTTCTGCTGTTGGACGGATGACACCCAGTACACGCCGTTCTGCATCAATGACAGGCAAGTCGCGTTGTTGGATGCTACGCAGCGCTTTTGCTGAAGCGGTATTACACCCCAGAATTACAAGATGGCAACCTAACTCAAAGAGCTTCAGTACCGCCTGACGGGTGAACTGATAGACGACCTCAAATGAACGTGAACCGTATGGAGCACGAGCATTATCACCCAAGTACATATAATCATACTCTGGCAGCAATTGTCGGATGCCATGAAGGATGGTCAATCCTCCATATCCGGAATCAAACACTCCGATAGATCCTGGTTGTTGAGAAAGATTCATTGGGAATTGAAAATTTTCTCTTACTTCAACAAAGTTATTAACTGTTGGGTAATATCCTCCCCCATGCTTTCTTTGATATAGGGTAAAGCATGATTGTCAGTATTCATGACAAAAGCATAGCCATTGCGTTCAGCAATCGTTCTGATGGCATCAGCCAATTGTTTGTGCACTGGCTCTAACGCATCTTTTTCTGCTTGTTTAAGTAGCCGCTCCGACTCTTCTTTGAAAGCAATGTTACGTGCCATAAAATCCTGCAACTCTGCCTGTCGCTTTTTCAGGATCGTTGGTGCATAATTTTGCATGCCTTCCAGGAAATCCTCATATTTCTGGTTAAACTCCTCTTCCGAGCGTTTTGTCTCTGCCTCATATTTGGATTTCAATTCCTGAATATTCTGCTGTGCAAGGGCATAGGAAGACATGGATGTGAATACCTCCTGATAGCTGAAGTATCCAAACTTCATATCCTGTGCGTGAACATTGAGCGACATCATAGCAAAAAGGCAAAACAGTACCCATGTCTTACCTAAAGTTTTCACGCCATTACGGTATATTCTTTTGTATTCCATCTGATTACTGTTTTGCCTTTTATCAACTTTTTAGTCACTTCGCTTCATAAAATTATTTAGCGAGACGTAAGTTGATTTATTTCTTTTTATTCAGTTCTGCTTTCACTTCAGGGGTTACGTCCTTACTCAATGCATCATTGATATAAAGGGGTTGTCCACCATTCTGTTCCATGATATAGACATATCCGCCAGCCTTAGCAACGGCAGCAATCGCTGCACGAACCTTTTCAAGGATTGGGCCGAGTTTTTCCTGCTGAGCTTTGCTGAAAGCCTGCTGATTGTCCTGAGCTGCCTGCTGAATCTTTGTATAAAGCTCCTGAAGAGCAGCCTCTGTCTCTGCCTGCTTGGTGGCATTCATGGTACTCTTGGTCTTATCATACTCATCGGCTTTGCGCTGCAGCTCGTCCTGCATCTCTTTGAGGTTTGCTTCGTACGTCTTACCCAGTGCTTCCAGTTCTCCCTGAACCTTGATGGCTTCAGGCAAAGAGGTCAGCAGAGCTTGAGAATCGAGGTGACCAAATTTCTGTGCGAATGCTGTCATCGGTGCAATGAACAGCAACATTAAAATCAATTTTTTCATGTTTTTTACTTTTAACTTGTAATGATAAATATTGTTTCTTTCTTATGATGCATTATTACTGATATCCCAGTTTCTGTAACACTTCATTGCTGATGTCAATCTTCGGAGAACCGAAGATGATACCGTCATTGCCAGCACGGTTAATGACCATACTATAGCCACGCTGTTCGGAGATTTCCTTAACTGCCAGATAGATTTCCTCCTGAATTGGGGTAATCAACGAGGTACGTTTCTTAAACAATTCGCCTTCTGGTCCGAAATACTTGCGCTTCAACTCCGATGCTTCCTTTTCTTTGGCAACAATCGCTTCTTGACGCTTTGTTTTCTGTTCCTGTGACAAAAACACTACCTCGTTCTGATAGTTCTTATACATCGTACTCGCTTCTGTTGTGAGTGCCTCAACTTCAGCCTGCCACTTTTTGCTTACCTGATTCAACTGCTCGTTGGCACGTTCATAAGCAGGAACGTTCTTTAGAATGTATTCCATGTCTATCAGCGCATATTTCTGCGCACTTGCCGTTATCGCTGCTACAGCAAACAGGCATATCATCATCAACTTTTTCATATTTCTTTTTTTTGCTTTGACTATTTATTTCTTGTGGGGTTTAATGAGAGCTGTGGGAATTATGCTTGACGCATCATCAGAACTCCTGACCTAATACGAAGTGGAATTGGCTGCCCCCCTTCTTTCCAAAGACCTTATCGAAGCCGTATGCCCAGTCGATACCCATCATACCCACCATTGGCAGGAAGAGACGAACACCGATACCAGCAGAACGTTTCATTTCGAACGGATTGAAATCCTTTGTTTCATGCCATGCATTACCTGCCTCCAAGAAAGTCAAACCGTAGATAGTGGTGTTACCCAACAGGAACGGATAACGTAATTCCAGCGTGAATCGGTCATAGGCATATCCTTCATATCCATATGGTGTAAGTGATCCGTTTTCATAACCACGCAAACCTATCGTTTCCTCTGCATAACCTGTAGAGTAACCACTCATACCATCACCACCCATATAATAGGTTTCAAATGGTGATTTCTTGTATTTGTTGTATGAACCCAACAAACCGAATTCCACTCGTGTCATCAGCACAAAGCACTTGGTGGCACTCGTCAGGGCCGTAAAGGTTCTTGCCTTGAATTTCCACTTATGATATTCTACCCATTTGTATTTCTCGCCCTGCTCAGTCTGATAGGATGGCGACTGTGGATCTGTGGCTAGATGTTCATAGTCTTTATTATCCCAAGCCGACCATGGTGGCGTGATAGACAACGATACCTCAAATTCAGAACCACGACGTGGGTAGTACATATTGTCCGTAGAAGAACGTGATAGCGATACATTCAAGTTCAAGTTGTTAGAACTACCATTGCTCATAAGGAAGTAACGCCAGTTCTTCATCTGATAACGGGTGTAGCCCAGTCGCAATGTCAGCATGAAATAGTCATCCGGCCAGCGTAAACGCTTGCCCCATCCGATATTCAAACCATAGAGTTTCACCGACTTGTCTGGGTCATAATAGTTCTCGTAATTGTTATAATAGTAGTTCGATGTTCCGTAGCCACCGATATAGTTGGCGTATGAGTTCATCCAAGCATTGTTATAGTAGTTGCTCGACACGTCGGTCTGTTTGGAGAAATAGGCACCCACACTGAACTGAATGGGGCGCTTGCCACCAAACCAGGAGGTAGAGTATGAAGCATTATACGACTGGTAGTAACTACCATTCGTCTGTGCGCCTAATGAGAGCACCTCACCGTCACCTACAGGCATGATACCACGATGTTCGGCATTCTTACGGAAGAGATTCCTCATAGAAAAGTTGTTCAACTTCAAGCCAACACGTCCGATGACACCCGTCTGTCCCCATCCGAGAGAGAACTCAATCTGGTCATTCGACTTCTGTACCAGGTTCCAGTTGATATCTACAGTACCCGTCTCATAGTCGGGTACGATTTTCGGTTCAACCTGCTCTGGATCGAAATGACCTACTGTTGCCAATTCACGGGCTGAACGTGTTAATGCTTCCTTAGAGAACAAATCGCCGGGCTTGGTACGCAGTTCACGACGTACCACATTCTCATACAGTTTCGTGTTACCATTGATGCGTACATGGTTGATGTGAGCCTGTTGACCTTCTGTGATACGCATCTCCAAATCAATGGAGTCGCCCACGACCTCTGTTTCCGTTGGCTGTAGGTTGTAAAACAAATAACCATTATTCCAATAGAGGTTACCCACAGCGTCCTCGTCGCTCGACAAACGTTTGTTCATCAGTTTCTGATCATAGACATCTCCTTTGCTCATACCCAGCACCTGACTTAGGTAGTCGGTGGTATAGACCGTATTGCCCACCCATGTGATGTTGCGGATAAAGTATTTCTGCCCCTCATCTACCTTGACATAAACATTGACGTGCTTGTCATCAACATTCCACACACTGTCTTCCAAGATTACAGCATCACGATAACCATACTGGTTATACATATCGATAAGGTTTTTCTTATCTTCTTCCCAGCGTTCTGGTGTAAATTTCTTCGACTTAAAGATATTGGAGAACTTGCCTGCTTCATGGATCTTGGCAAATGCACCTTTCGAAAACATATTTCCTTTTAATTTCTTATCGGTGAGTTGCTCATTGCCTTTGATGATGATTTGGCGTACCTTCATCTTTTCTTTCTTATCTACTTCAATATCAAGAATTACCTGATTCTTGTTCGAAACATCATCGCGCTGGTAGATGTTGATTTCCGCATTTTTATAACCTTTGTCATCAAAATAGCGTTTGGCCAACACCTGTGCACGAGAAATAATATTGGGGGTTACCTGACCACCTTTAATCAGACCGATTTTATTCTCCAAGTCTTCTTTCTCCGACTTCTTCACACCCATATAATTGATGGTTGAGATACGTGGACGTAAAGCCAGATGGATATGCAGATACACCTTGTTGCCAACGATAGAATCGGCTGAAATCGATACCTCGGAAAACAATCCGTGTTTCCAATAGCGGTTAACTGCTTGCGTTATCTCCGGACCTGGAATTTCTATCTGCTGGCCGACAGAAAGCTTTGAAATTCCCGTCAGCACATAATCCTCATAGTTGTCAACACCAGATGCCGTCAGACCACCTATAATCAATTCCTGTGGCAAACCGGCATAAGAAATCTCTGGATATACAATCTTTTCCTGTGCAGATACTGATGAAGGCAACAGAGCAAGCAGGCAAAAAGCCACTAGGCCTTTTCCCATTTCCACTACCTTATTATATATATGTGTAATTATCATCGTTATGATTGGTCGTTTGTCATTTGTCGTTCTCTTCTGCGCTTACCTGTGCTTCTGTCTTTCCAAATCGGCGCTGGCGCTTCTGGTAGTCTTCGATAGCACGATGAAGGTCTTCCTCCATGAAGTCGGGCCAATAGGTATCGCAGAAATACAGCTCTGAGTAGGCTATCTGCCACAACAGATAGTTGGAGATGCGCAACTCCCCACCCGTACGGATAAGTAAATCTGGATCGGGCATAAAGGCGGTCGTCATCGCATTGGACACCGTCTGTTCGTTGATCTCCTGTGGGGTTATCTTTCCACTGACAGCTTTTTCCGCTAATATTCTAACTGCCTCAGTGATTTCCCAACGGCTGGAGTAGCTCAAAGCTACCACCATCGTCATCGCGTCGTTCTGCGCTGTCTTGTCCATCGTCTCCTGCAGCTTCTGCTGCACATTCTCAGGCAGGCGTTTCATATCGCCTATGACTCGGAAACGTACGTTATTCTTGATGAATAGCTCGTCTTCCAGAGAAGAAAGCACCAAGCCCATAAGGGCTGCCACCTCATCAGACGGACGGTTCCAGTTTTCTGTGGAGAAGGTATAGAGCGTCAGATATTTTACACCCAAGCGTGTACACTCCGATGTGATTCTTCTCACCGTATCCACACCAGCCTGATGACCATAGCTGCGCGGTTGGTTTCTTTCTGTTGCCCAACGTCCATTGCCATCCATGATGATGGCGATATGCTGGGGGATACCTTTTTTATTCATACTCATTGTGGCATGTTCTGCATTTAGCCATGAAACTATAGGTAAGTGTCAGTTGTAGGGCAGAATAGCAGTCTGTATTCTTAAACGGTCCGCTACTCTTCACGTAGTACGGGTCTTTTGAACCGTCTAACTCATCACTGAGCGAGAAGTGTATTGCCCACTCCAAGCCTACGTTCATGCGTTCGTTGATCTTATATTTCAGACCGATACCAATCGGGATATTGGCGGTGAAGACACTCTTTTTGTCGTCACGACCAGTATTCACGTATGTAGCACCGATACCTCCAAAGACAAATGGGCTGAGCCGCTTCGCACCACGATAATCACGTCCTGTTCCATAGGGCAGGAAGTTGTATTCGTATGTAAGGCTGACATCAATAAGGGTATTGCTAAACTCATAGGGTGAGTCAACATAATCGGGATAATATGTCTTGACATCTTTCGAACTGCCTTTCAGTTTGCCGTAGCTGGCAGAAAGTCTGATACCATTATAGGGATTGAAGATATAGCGTGCCAACACCGTTCCCATCGGTTGCAAATCTTTTATCGGAGAGTTGTTGTAATCACCTAAATAGCCCATCATGCCTACGCCGCCTCCTATCTCCATACGATATTCTGGATCATCTTGAGCGTTGACGCATAAAGGAAAAAAGGCCAAAAGGTAAAAAGGATAAAACCATCTTACCGCAACCTTTCTCATGCTATTCTTCATCTTTATCTTCACCTTCCTGTTTTACTCGTATTTAAATTATCTCCCTCTTACCTTTAAAAACTCATTTTGTTCCTTTGTCCATCCCATACGGTTCAGGCGTCCGCGCCATATCTCACCACTTTGTCCACAGACAATCCAAATGAAATTCTGACTATCAACGGTAGCCGTAAATACATTGCTGCTACTCATATCAGTAGGCAACGCATAGTCGGGTTTCTTCCAAGTGATACCACCATCCTGTGAGTAGTAGAACGAATCAAATCCTTTCTTCGTGCAGGCTCCTACCCCACTGCCACCCATCGCGAGCAAACCATTATCGTAGCCCATGATGACCAGATTGGCCAGTCTTGGCAACGCATAATTGTTGTCGTCGGCGATATCTACGAAGGTCCAAGGATAGTTGCGGTGGTATTCTGAATATTCCACCAACTTCGTCCACACGACAGCAGTGGTGTCGTTGGGATATGCTTCTTCATCTCTCAAACCTGTCATCGCCACCATGTCAATGTCATCATTAGTCTTCAGCGGCTGATAGGTATAGCTGATCGCATTGAGAGGCAACAGTTCCTTGCCTTCGTCCATGACGTCGGTGGTCCAAGAGACACCATCATTTCTCGATACCATCATACTACCATCCTGACCGATAGCATACAACTCGGTCGTGCTGGCAGCAACCAGTTGTTTCAGGTCGCTATTGCTACCCATAACAGTCCATTGCCCTGCATTCATCCGCAGAACCTGTCCTGCATTCAACACAAACACGTCATCACCGCGTGTCACCACGTTCTTATAGACGTCGGCATCAAAGAGCTGGTCACTTGCCAGCCAATTCTGCCCGTCTTCCTCTGCCGTCTGATATAACTGTGTCTGCACACCATTGAAACCAAACAGATAAACATTGCCTCCTGCTGCAAACGCTTTCATCGCCTGCATATTGGCAAAGAGGTTGTTGGTTGACAGCTTATGCCAGTTGAAATCATCGCCTTCCTGCTGGTGAACGTTAACCTTCACAGTGTAGCTGCGGTAATAATTACCACTCTGCGACAGTATCTGGAACGTACGCGGATTGGAAAAATCTACCGAGTCGGTTGCATGATAATAGAACGCGCTGTCGTTAGCAACATTCTTCAGATAAATCTGACCGGAGTTCCTGGTCGTGATGCTCAGTAGGATATGCTTTGCATCTGTGCCACAGGGCAGCGAGTCTGGGTTATAAATCAGGTTGTTTTCCTGATCTATATAGAAATCATAGTCGCTGACGGTAACCGTCTTCTTATAGATACTGTCTTGTCCTTGCGACCCTGTGGTATGAAGATACTGGTTAGCTGCCGACAACGAGAATCCGGTGATACCTGTGTCATCGTAGGTGAGGTATGATATATTGTCGTCATCGCCCATACATGCTGCGAAAACGAACAACATACTAAGTAATCCAACCCAAGAAATATACTTTTTCATCATAATTTAACTATCGATCGTTTAAACATCATGCGACAAGTATTGTGTCCGACAGCCCTCGCTTCGCACAATTATCGTGCAAAGGTAGTGAGTTTTTCTCAAAAAACCGCTTTTTCACCTCTTTATTATACAAAATATGGATTAAATGGTTGTTTTTTAAGTTTGTTTTAGAAAAAAGGAAGGCCGCAAGAGTAATCTCCTGCGACCTTTTCTCTTTTTCTTCGTTTTTAGTGTATGTTCGTGTAAGTTAACATCACCACACTCAGGATGGTTGTAATCAGTAACCCCACAATCATAACTGTTGTTTCCAAATCCATATTTACAATCTTTTTACCTGTTTTATTCGCTGCAAAGGTATATACTCTTTTGAAATGAGAAGCCTATTGGTTAGATTTTTGAAAAAAAAATGCTATTTTTTTGACTCATATCAAAAATTATTCGTATCTTTGAAGCCGAAACCAATATATCAACAACCATGAGAAGATGGCTATTGATTCATTTGTTACTGTTGACATGCACCATCGCATTTGCGCAGGATTCATACTATATGAATCAAGCTAAAAGCTATATGCGTGATGCAGAATATTACCAAAAACAGGCTGAAAGCTATGAACGCGATGCTTCTTATTACCAAAGAAGAGCACAAAGCTATATGCGTGATGCAGAATATTATACTCGTCAGAAGAATTTTGACAAAGCTAAAACCTACAACCAGTGGGCACAAGACGAAATGGATAAAGCTAACACACGAATGAGATGGGCACAAGATGCTCGCGATAAAGCTGCTACACGAATGAAGTGGGCACATCAAGCTATGGATAAAGCTAAGAGATAATTACTCTATATTGTTTAACCAAACCTAAAAACAAACATGAAAAAGTTATTAACATTTGCAGTTGCACTGTTTGCCGCATTCACCATCACATCTTGCGGCGGTACTGATGATCCTGAGGCAGCAAAGATGCTGACCGATTTCGAACAAATGATCGACGACTACGACAAGATGGAAGTTGATAAGTCAAACGTATCCTCTTTGTTGGAGTTAGCAGAAAAAGCACAGGCTATCGGTGAAAAAGCTCAGGAATTCACCGCTAAAGAGAAGGATATGTCGTCTGCTCAGATTTCTAAATTCGAAGAGTTGGCAAAGAAATTTGCTGAGATCTCTGAGAAGAAAACTGGTGACATGAAATAATCCTGTTTGCAACAACAACTTAAAAGACTTTCCAGTTGGAAGGTCTTTTTTTTGATCGAAATGATAAAAAGACGAAAAACATAATCATAAAGAGAGAGGGTATATCTTTTACGATACACCCTCTCTTAATATAGGACTGTAAAATTTTACAATTTCGGACCTGCAGCAACAAGAGCCTTACCAGCCTCGTTGCCTTCGTACTTCTTGAAGTTTTTGATGAAGCGGCTTGCAAGGTCTTCTGCCTTCTTGTTCCACTCTGAAGCGTCTGCATAGGTATCGCGTGGATCGAGGATGTTGGTATCAACACCTTCCAACTCTGTCGGAACTTCGAAGTTGAAGTAAGGAATTCTCTTGGTAGGAGCCTTCAGAATAGCGCCACCGAGGATAGCATCGATGATACCGCGAGTATCCTTGATAGAGATACGCTTGCCTGTACCGTTCCATCCAGTATTTACGAGATATGCCTTTGCACCGCTCTTCTCCATGCGCTTTACAAGCTCCTCAGCATACTTGGTAGGATGCAGTTCGAGGAATGCCTGACCGAAGCAAGCAGAGAAGGTAGGAGTTGGCTCTGTGATACCACGCTCTGTACCTGCGAGCTTGGCCGTAAAACCAGAGAGGAAGTAATACTTGGTCTGCTCTGGATCGAGGATAGAAACTGGAGGCAGTACGCCAAAGGCATCAGCCGAGAGGAAGATAACATTCTTTGCCTCTGGACCAGCGCTCTTGCCGTTCACTTTCTGTGCAATCTTCTCGATGTGGTTGATTGGATAAGATACGCGGGTATTCTCTGTTACGCTCTTGTCAGCAAAGTCGATTTTACCAGCCTCATCAACAGTTACGTTCTCGAGCAGAGCGTTGCGGCGGATAGCGTTGTAGATGTCGGGCTCTGACTCCTTGTCAAGGTTGATCACCTTTGCATAGCAGCCACCCTCGAGGTTGAACACGCCCTCGTCGTCCCATCCGTGCTCGTCGTCACCAATAAGCAGACGCTTCGGGTCGGTAGAAAGAGTGGTCTTACCTGTACCAGAGAGACCGAAGAAGATAGCGGTGTTCTTGCCTTCCATATCGGTGTTGGCCGAGCAGTGCATCGAAGCGATGCCCTGCAGGGGCAGATAATAGTTCTGCATAGAGAACATACCCTTCTTCATCTCACCGCCGTACCATGTGTTGATGATGCACTGCTCGCGGCTTGTGGTGTTGAAGGCTACGCAAGTCTCTGAGTTCAGACCCAGTTCCTTGTAGTTCTCAACCTTTGCCTTAGAAGCGTTATAGATAACGAAGTTTGGCTCAAATTTCTCCAGTTCCTCAGCGGTAGGCTGAATGAACATGTTCTTCACGAAGTGGGCCTGCCAAGCAACTTCCACAATGAAGCGCACAGCCAGACGGGTAGCTTC
>Ga0326511_10001225_pt1 | contig 21564 bp, 29 predicted proteins | sample 0_2496_0518_D_FD_203701 | JGI IMG/M metagenome (GOLD analysis project Ga0326511, IMG submission 203701) | Bovine rumen microbial communities from UC Davis, California, United States - 0_2496_0518 | ecosystem: Host-associated > Mammals > Digestive system > Stomach > Rumen | place: USA... | reverse complement strand
ATTCAGGGCAGTCACTGCTCATTTTTTCTCGTGAGACAAGACTTTTGCAGGCAAGGAGGGCTCGGCATGAGCATCGAAACGCTGCGCCGGAAACTGAGCTCGAAGGAGCGCAGGGTCGGGCTGCGATATGACTACTACGACATGAAACAGGCGATGCAGCGCATTTCGGCGCTCATCCCCAAGGAATTCCGGGCGCTCACCTATGCCCTCGGCTGGTGCGCCAAGGCGGTGGACACGCTGTCGGATCGCATCGTATTTGACGGCTTTGACGGGGACATCGCACAGCTCGGCGAGATCTACCGGCTCAATAACGCCGACGTCCTGCACGGGTCTGCGGTGCTCTCGGCGCTCATTTCCTCGTGCAGTTTTCTGTACATCGGACGACGCCCGGACGGCTATCCGTCCATTGAGTGCATCGACGGCGGCAATGCGACCGGCGAGATCGACACCACCACGAACCTCCTCACCGAAGGCTATGCAGTCCTGCACCGTGACGATTTCGGGCAGCCTGACCGGGAAGCGTACTTCCTGCCGTACCGCACGGAGTACTACGAGAACGGCAGGCTCACGCAGGTGTTCACCCACAAGGCGCCGCACCCCCTGCTCGTCCCGGTGATCTTCCGCCCGGATGCAAAGCGGCCTTTCGGGCATTCGAGGATTTCGAGGGCTTGCATGAGCATCGTGCAGTCGGCGCTGCGAACCATGCTCCGGACAGAGGTCGGGGCGGAGTTCTACTCCGTGCCGCAGAAGTACATCGTGGGTCTGGAGCAGGAGCTGATCGAGAGCTTCGGTGAGCAGAAGGACAAGGCGACCATGTCCAGCTTCCTGGCGTTTTCCGCCGACGAGAACGGCAACAAGCCGTCTTTGGGGCAGTTCGATGCGGCAAGCATGGCGCCGTTCCTCGACCAGATGAAAATGCTTGCTTCCCTCTTTGCCGCCGAGACAGGACTCACCCTCGACGACCTCGGCTTCACGACCGAGAACCCGTCGAGTGAGGAAGCCATCAAGGCGTCGCACGAGAGCCTGCGCCTGACCGCAAGGCGAGCACAGCAGACGTTCGGGACGGGGTTTCTGAATGCCGGATATTTAGCGGCTTGCGTGCGTGACCGGTACAGCTACGAGCGCAATGCCTTTGCGGATGTGACGTGTCAGTGGATGCCGATTTTTGAACCCGATGCAGCAGCGCTCGGCGTGCTGGGTGATGCGATTCTCAAGATCAATCAGGCGTCCGAGGGCTTCATGGGGGCAAGAAACATCCGCAGTCTGACTGGGCTGCGGAGTGATGCGGAGGAGTGATGCAGATGCGTGACGAGAAGGCACTGCGTGCGGCGGAGCTGTTGCGGCAGTACTGCAACGAACGGTGCTGTGAGAACTGCGTATTTCGCAGGAAAAACGGATACTGCGCTGTCGGCTCGGCGCATCATCCAGGCGTGCTGAACCTCGACGGGCTGAAACCCAGGGAGGTGCAGGATGACTGAACAGGAGATCCGGCAGCAGATCTTGCAGCGGTTCTACAGCCGGCTCGCCGCTGATCCTGCCGCACGAGCTGTCCTGCGCCGAATCGGCAAGGGCAAGGCGACCCTTGCGGACACGGCGGTGCTCTCTGACCGGGCGGCTGATCTGCTCGGCGAGGTGCTCGGTGCGGCGGTGCTGGACATCCCGGAGGACGTGCGGGAAGCCGTCTGTGAGAGCTTGCTGCGTGAGCGGCACGATTACACCATGAACACCTGTGACGAGGTTCTGGAAGCGCTGGACAGCGCTCAGGGGCTGCATCTGACGCCGCAGCATCCGGGCTTTCCCATCGAACGGGTGCAGCAGCTTGCAAGCTCGCTGACCGACCCGACCGTGAAGCCCGAAACCATCCGCCGCCGTGCGAGCAAGCCGGTGGCGACCGTGGCAAAGTCCTTCCACGACAGCTACATCCGCATCAACGCCCAGACCCGGCACAATCTTGGGATCAAGTGCTACCTCGACCGTGTGGCGGCACCGGGGTGCTGTGCGTGGTGTACGGGGATCGCAGGACGTTACGTTTACGGCGACCACCCGGCGGATATCTTCCGGCGGCATGATAACTGCTCGTGTACCGTGACCTTCGAGAACGGTCGGGAGCGGCAGGATGTGTGGAGCAAGAGGACGTGGGATGCACGGGATCCGAAGGAGATCGAACGGGTGGCATCCAGACCGGCGAGGCTGACACAGCAGCAGGCGGAACAGTTGCAGTCTGATTTGACGCTGCAATTCAGAGAACTGCAATATGATGCAGCACACCCTATCAGAGATACAAGAAATTTCGACTTTGGATTACAGCGAGTTACAACAACGCAGAATCCAATCTACGTGTCAGACGGAGCACGAGAAGCGGCAAAACCTAAACAGATTCATGCTGTAGATACGCATTTTACAGAAGTTACTAAGCTGATGGGAATACAGCATCACGAGAATCTTCCGGATGTTCATGTACTTGACGGCATGGAAATGGGCAGCAGCGCTGTTGCATCCTATAATCCCATCAAAAACACGTTGAATCTAAATCTTGCTGTTGCCACTTACGATAAGGCACACATTCCTGCCGGGATGGAGTGCTTCGCAGGTTATAAAGACGAACGCAGTTCCTATTTGCATGAGCTGCTGCACTGGCAGGATGCTGAGAAGTTCCGGAGACGTTACGGCGACATTACTGAGCAGAACTATTCGGAGTACATCGACTTTATCAATCGAGATGCCAAGAAAAAGCTTGACAAACTGGCTAAAAAGGGGTATAATATTGGTGAACTAAGTGATTATGCTCTTGAACAGTACCGGAAAGGGAAATTCTACGAAACATACACTGAGTTCAGAGTAGCCGATTTGTTGAAAAGGAAGTGATCTTCATATGAGATTGATGCCGACACCTGAAATGAGGGCTTTGTTTGACGAAATCAAGCCGTATTTTGATTTCACACAGAAAGACAATCTCCGTGCTGACACTCCTGATGAAATCAGAAACAAGGTTAAGCGATATGACGAGCTTTCTGATGCTCAATGGGAACAGGCACAGCGTGCAGAAGGACTTCCAGTATAAGCATCTAAAACCCACCCAGCAATGAGTGGGTTTTCTCATACCCGAAAGGAGCATTATTATGGAATACGCAACAAGATTGGAGATCACCTTCAAAAGCGGTGACACCATCGTCTACAAGGAAGGCGAATGGGACGACTACGGCTACGACGGCAAGGCGATCAGCGTCAAGCTCAAAGGCGCCTGGATCGGCATCTACAACTTCGACCACGTATTCAGCGTCGAGCTGAAACCCTGATGGAGGTGAACCCATGATTTTCAGTCTCGCCCCGACCTATCGGGAGTACGTCACAAGCATCCTGTGCCGGAGACGTTACGGAACAAGATGCAGGAAAAAGTGAGTTTTGATTGCCAGAATTGCAGAAATTCTGCAAAAATCGGATTTAAGTTGCACAAAATCCGCATAAAAAGTGAAGCACCTGAACAGGGTGCTATTTTTATATCCCAACGGAGGTGAAACCATGCCCAATCCCCCCAGAGCCAAGCCGGCGGGCGCACGTCCCGACCACAACGGACCGCAGCGTGCGCAGTTTGCATCGAACAAAAAGAAGATCTTTGCCACGCAGAGGGTCTGCGGCATCTGCGGCAATCCGGTGGACTTCTCCCTGAAATTTCCGCACCCCCTCTCCCCTTGCATCGACCACATCATCCCCGTGGCAAAGGGCGGACATCCGTCCGACATCGGGAATCTACAGCTTGCGCATATGTGCTGCAACCGGCAGAAATCTGACAAGCTCGTGCAGAAAATTGAATTTTCCGACCAGAAGGAACCCATCGGGAACCGGGTGCTGCCGCTGACATTCGACTGGAAAAATGTATGAGTAGTACGTGCAGGAAGGGTCGCCAGACGCCCACCGTTTCGGTCGTGCTGCCGTATACGGAGTCCCACGGCGGCGAGGCGCTGGCGCTCTACAACCGCACCGGACGCACGGCGCAGGAGTGGCAGGAGCGTATGATCGAGGATATCATGGCGGTGAATGCCGACGGGCTCTGGGTGCATATGAAGTTCGCCTGGAGCATCCCCCGACGCAACGGCAAGTCGGAAATTCTCATCATGGTCATTCTCTGGGCGCTCACGCACGGGCTTCGGGTGCTGTACACGGCGCACCGCATTTCCACCTCGCACAGCATCTGGGAAAAGGTCTTTGACCTGCTCGAAAAGGCTGGCTTCCACCGGGACGAGGACTTCAAGTCCGTCAAGGCGACCGGTATGGAAAAGCTCGAATGGCTTGATTCCGACGCCGTCTGCAACTTCCGGACACGCTCCTCGACCGGCGGTCTGGGTGAGGGTTATGACATCCTCATCATCGACGAAGCGCAGGAGTACACCGCCGATCAGGAGTCGGCGCTCAAATACGTGGTGACAAGCTCCCCGAACCCCATGACGCTCATGTGCGGCACGCCGCCGACGGCTGTCAGCTCCGGTGACGTCTTTCTGAAGCTCCGCCGGAACATCCTCACCGGCAAGGAGGAGGATGCAGGCTGGGCAGAATGGTCTGTGCCGCGTATGTCAGATGCCCATGACCCTGAGCTCTGGTACGAAACGAACCCCTCCCTCGGCACGATCCTGACGGAGCGCACCATCCGTTCTGAGCTTGGCGACGATCAGGTGGATGATAACATCCAGAGACTTGGGCTGTGGCTGACGTATTCGCAGAAAACCGCCATTTCTGAAAAGGAGTGGCTCGCCGGACAGCTCGATGCAGCACCCACCTTGCAAACGCCCGTCCAGGTCTGCTACGGCGTGAAGTATGCACAGAAAACAGAACAGGTTTCCCTCGCAGCGGCTGTCCGGACTTCGGACGGTCGCATTTTTGTGGAATGCATCGACTGCCGGAGCATCCGGGACGGCACGGCGTGGATCATCGACTACCTGCGCAGCCCCTCGGCGGTCTCGGTCGCCATTGACGGCGCTGCCGGGGCACCGCTGCTCGTGTCGGCGATGCAGGAAGCACAGGTAAGCTGCAAGGCGGTGCTGCCGAAGGTGGCGGACGTGATCGCCGCCAACTCGCTCTTTGAAACGAACCTGTTCGGCGGTGTGCTCTGTCACATGGCGCAGCCCTCGCTCACCCAGGTCGTCACGAACTGCGAGCACCGCAGCATCGGCACAGGCGGCGGTTTCGGGTACGCATCCATTCTGGACGGCGCCGAGCCTACCCTCATCGAAGCCGCAGCCCTCGCCCAGTGGGGCGTGGCTGGGATGAAGGAGAAGAAGAAACAGGCGATGTGCTTGTGAGGGGGATGCGACCGAAGCTGAGACAGGATGTTGTCTGAAGCTGAGCAGTGCCGGTAGTGGATGAAAACCGGTGCGGCAGTTCCCCACCCCCAACCCCCTCCCCAGGGAGGGGGCTTTTACGAAAAATGCAAAAGGAGTGATATGGATGGACAAAGCAACATTGGACAAAATCAATGCACTGACACGCCGGGAATTTAAGGCGTCGGAGCTGTATACGTTTCCGGTCGTGCTGTGCCACAATGATGTTGACCGGGATTATGAGCGCTTTTCTGACGATGCGCTTGACAAAATGGCAGAGCTGTTCGTCGGCAGGACAGGCATCTTTGACCACAATCCGAGCGCCGGAAATCAGTCGGCACGCATCTATGATGCCGAGGTCGTGACGGATCCGGACAAGGAGACTGCATGGGGCGGCGCTTACCGCTATCTCAAAGGCTATGCGTACATGGTGCGCACGGATGCCAATGCCGACCTCATTACCGAGATTGACGCCGGCATCAAGAAAGAGGTCAGCGTATCGTGCAGCGCATCCCGGCGGACGTGTTCGATCTGCGGCAAGGAGTGGTATCATGACGGCGGCTGCGACCATGTCAAGGGACAGGTCTATGACGGCAAGGTCTGCTACATGACGCTCGATGGCATCACGGATGCCTATGAATGGAGTTTTGTCGCCGTTCCGGCACAGCCCGGCGCAGGCGTAACAAAGCAATACACAAAAGGAGGAATCACGATGGAACAGGAATTTATCCCCATCACCACGCAGAAGGACTTTGATGCGGCGGTGCAGCAGGCAGTGGATGCGGCTGTGACCGCCAAGGCGGCGGAGTTTGAGGGCTGGGTGTCTCCGGAGGAGCATCAGAAAGCGCTCGACGAGCTGGAGACTGCCCACAAGTCCGCTCTGCTCGGTGCGTACCGTGCCAAGGCGGCGCTGCTTGCCGGGCTCCCGGAGGAGCTTGCTGACCGCCTGAACGGCGACACCGAGGAGGACATTATGAAGGACGCCCAGAACCTCGCAGCGCTTACGAAGTGCGGCGAGACACCGCATTTTGAGGCGAGGGGCGCAAAGTCTCCGGCAAACAGCACGGACGCTGCGCTTCTCGAAGTGCTCGACCATCTCAACTAACGAAAGGAGAATCCCTATGGCAACAGTAACCACTTCCACCTACGGCACAGAGGGTGCCGCACTCTTTAACCCGGAGCTCACGACCGAGCTGTTCGACAAGGTCAAGGGCGCATCGTCCCTTGCCAAGCTCTCCGGCGCTGAGCCCATCCCGTTCTCTGGTCTGGATGTGTTCACGTTCAGCATGGACGGCGAGGCTGCCATCGTCGGCGAGGGCGCAAACAAGCCTGCCGGCGACGCAGAGTTTGGCAAAGTCACCATCAAGCCCGTCAAGGTCGTGTATCAGCACCGCCTGACGGACGAGTTTGTGAAGCTCTCCAAGGAAAAGCAGCTTCCCTACATGAGAGCCTACACGGACGGTTTTTCCAAGAAGATCGCCCGTGCCATTGACATCATGGCGATGCACGGTCTGAATCCGGCGGACAAGACCGCATCCGCCATCATCGGCGCCAACAACTTTGACACCGCCGTGACCGCAACCGTCACCTACGATGCAACGCAGCCCGATGAGAACATCGACAGCGCCGTGCAGGTCATCCAGACCGCCGACGGTGAGATCAGCGGCATCGTGATGAATCCGGCATTCGGCGCAGCGCTCGGTGCGATGAAGGCTTCCGGCACGGGTCTGCCGATCTACCCCGATTACCGCTTTGGTGGCAATCCCGGCAATTTCGGTGGTCTGCGTGCGGACATCAACAACACCGTTTCCTTCGGTGCGGCGTCGAGCGTGGCATCCAAGGACCGTGCGCTCGTCGGCGACTTCGCCAAGGCATTCCGCTGGGGCTATGCCGAGCAGATCACGTTTGAGGTCATCCGCTTCGGTGATCCCGACGGTCTGGGCGACCTCAAGCGCATGAATCAGGTGTGCCTGCGTTCCGAGGCTTACATCGGATGGGGCATCCTCGACCCGGCGTCCTTCGCCCGTATCGTGACGGCATGAGGTACCGCTACAAGAAAACCGGTGCGGTGATCGAGATCGCATCCGAGCTGCATTCTCCGGACTGGGAAGCCGTTCCGGAGGACGCTGCACCGGCATCTGAGAAACCGTCCGCCAAGCCCGGCAAGAAATCCCGAAAGGCGGTGACGGATGATGGCAGCGACGTATGCGACCATTGAGGACATCCGTGCCGTTGGATACGCCCTCTCGGCTGCACAGGAAACGGCGGCGAACACACTGCTCGAACAGGCTTCCGCAAAGCTGCGCACCCAGGCACGCAGCGTCGGCAAGGACATTGACACCCTGATCGCTGACCCCGTCACGGGGGAGGATTTCGGGCTTAGCGTGAAGTCCGTGATCGTGCAGGCGGTCTGCCGGGGGTTGGACAGTGCAGGCGGAGGGAGTAGCATCACGCAGGGCTCGCAGTCGCTCGGCAGCTACTCCGTGCAGCAGACGTTCTTTAATCCCGGACAGTCGCTCTACTTCGTGCGTGGTGAGCTCAAAGACTTAGGACTTTACCGTTCACAGGTGTTCGGAGCGATCGACGTGTTTGAAAGTGGTGAGGACACATGACATTTCCAACGAACATCCCGGCTGTGACGGTATGGGAGCGGACGCTCATCGACCGTGCGCCTGCCTACATCCGGCACGAGCTGGGGGCGGCGTACTGGGAGGATACCCGTGGGCAGTCCGAGCACGGCAGAGAGCCGGACGACCATGTATTTCTCGCCATTCATGCCGACAACGTGACCTATCTCCCGAAGAAGGAGGACAGAGTGCTCCCTGGCAGCGTAGACAGCGCTGCGCCGCCGAGGGACGCTCTCACGGTCATGCAGGTCAAGGATTTCCGGTATGGGTCGGGGATGATGCAGCACATTGAAGTGACGTTGAAATAAGTTAGGAGTTAGAAGTTAGGAGTTAGGAGTGAATGTGTCCGGCTTCGCCGGACGAATTTTATAATGCTGTGAGGGGGAAGCTTCTTGCGTAAACCCGGAGCGGCGCTATGCGTGGGAGTTTGTAAAGGGAGTCGCGGCGATGATTCTAAAAAAAGTCGTCGCCAGGCGACACCACAACTTCTAACTCCTCACTTCTCACTCCTAACTCAAAAGAGGTGGTAACGATGCTGACCTTCAAGGGTCTGACTTTCTCCCCGGCGCTGTCCGGGAAAACGAAAAGAGCACTCCGGGGCGCACAGGATGCGCTGGACGAGAAGTGCATCACGCTGATGGAGGACTACACGCCGGTGTCCAGACAAGGCGGCTACACGAAGGCAAGCCCCCACAAATGGGTACGTTTCGAGAACCGTGGCAAAATGTCGAAGTCCCACCGGCAGGAGAAACCCGGCGTCATCATCAACACCGAACCCAAGGCACGCCGGGAGTACTACACCAACAAAGGCGGCTCCGGCGGTAAACGTGGAAAGTACTGGTTTGACCGGATGGTCGCCGACCACGGCAGCGAGCTCGAACGTGCCGCTAATGACGGCATGAAGAAGGGAGGCGGCGCATGAGTATCATCGAATCTTTGCGTCGTTATTTTATGACATTTCCCGATCTCCCGGAGGGGGCGGTCGGGATCGACTTTCTGGGCGCAGAGCCTACGCAGTTTACGCTGGAGCCTGTCCCCTGTGAGCCGGTTTTCCGGCAGTACACGGACGGGGGCTGCCTGCGGCAATTCCTGTTTGTGTTTGCGTCCCGGAGCTATTACGGGGCGGATGTGACGCTTTGTGCCGAGAATCAGGCGCTCTTTGAGAGCCTTGCGGACTGGGTGCGCACGCAGAGCCTTGCCGGGTCGCTCCCGGCGCTCGGTGAGGGGCGGCAGAGCGTTTCGCTCGATGTCCTGAGCACCGGCTACGCATTTTCCGAAGACGCCAACACCGCAAGATACCAGATGCAGCTGCGTCTGGTTTACGATTGATAAGGAGTGATTTTTTATGCCAGATATTCAGGAAAGACACAAGAAACTCGCATTTTACGGCGTGCCTTCGACCGGTACAGCAGGCTACACCCTGACCCGGATGAGGTACTTCACACAGCTCACACTCAACAAGAACCCCATCGAGCACAACGTGAAGTATGTGGACGAGGCAACACAGCGCAACCATGTTGCAGGCTATGACACGTCCATTTCCTACGGCTTTGACAAGTACACGGACGATTTGGTGCTCAGCGACATCATCAACATCACCGACAAGGAGCTGACCGGTGCGGCGGCGTCCCGATTCATCATGATCGTGGATACGGCAACCGACAAGGCAACCCTGCGCAAATATTCCGTCATCCCCGGCTCTGAGGGTGACGATGCGAATGTGTACACGTTCTCCGGCACGTTCAAGGCAGCCGGTGAGCTGACGGTCGGCACGGCAGTCATCAGCGACGCAAACGCCGGTCTGACAGCGACCTTTACGCCGGACGAGACATGATGAAAGGAGTACGTATGCACACAACATGGGAATTTTCCGGCAGGACGTTCGAGCTTGATCTCGACGATATTTACGTGCTCTCGAAATACGATGCAGCGCTCAAAGCGCAGAATGCGGCGTTCGCTGCATTGCCGCCGGGTGCGACGGATGCGGCGCAGCTCATTGCATACTGTGACGGCATCCGGGCGCTGATCGACACGCTCTTTGGCGAGGGTGTGACGGACGAGCTGCTTTCCGGCAGCGTGAAGCCCTCGGACTTCGACACATTGTACGAGAGCTTCAAGGATTTCCTGCACGAGCAGACCGAAGCCAACGCCAAGCGCAGGGCTGAGATCATCGCCAAGTACCGCCCCGACCCGAACCGGGAGCAGCGCCGTGCGATTGAGCAGGTCGTGAAGAAAGCCGCAAAGTCGGCGGCGAAGAAAGCATGATCTCGCTTTTATATGAACCCCTCCCCTGCTCCATCGAGGTGGGCGGACGGGAGGTCGGGATTTTGACGGACTTCCGGGCGTGGCTGCAATTCATCGGGCTGATGCAGGACAAGGAACTGCACGACGCCGAGAAGGTGGCGGCGCTGCAAAATTGGCTCGTGGAGCCGGAACCGGTCACGGGACAAATCGTCGAGGGCTTGGCAGCGTTTTGCAAGGCGTCCCACCTCGAACCGGAGCGCCCCGAACCGGACGAGGGCGCCGGCGTGCGTCCCCCGGTCTTTGACTGGAAGATCGATGCGCCGTTCATTCTGGGGGATTTCCGGCGATTCTATGGGATGGACTTGCTGCGCCTTGGGTACCTGCACTGGTGGGAATTCAAGGCGCTGTTTTTAGCCCTGCCGCCGGATTCCCGTGTGATGGATCGCATCCGCCTGCGCTCGTGGGACCTCTCGAAGGAGAAAAACGCCGACCGCCGCCGGGAGATCGCCAAGGCACAGCGCATGATCGCTCTGCCGTTTGCGCTGACGGACGACATGATCGGGGATGTGTTTGCGAGTGCATTATAAGACAAAAGCCCCCGGCGAAATGCCGAGGGTTTTTGATTTATGGGCAATTCTGATAGATACAGATTTGAGGTGAGATGATGGCATTCGATGGTGTGTTAAAATTCGGCACTGCTATTGATGAAAAGGGATTCCAGACGGGGCTCGGAAAGCTCGGCGGCATGGCGAAAACGGCTGCATCCGGGCTTGTCTCCGGTGTCGGAACGGCGGCAAAGGCGATGACGACGGCATTTGCCGGGGCTGCGGCTGCCGGGACGGCTGCGGTCGGTGCGATCGGCAAGCAGGCGCTTGATGCGTATGCGGACTTCGAGCAGCTCGCAGGCGGCGTGGAAACGCTCTTTGGGGACGCTGCGGACGTGGTCAAAGCAAACGCTGCGGCTGCCTTCCAGAGCGCCGGAATGTCCGTGAACGACTACATGGAGACCGCAACGGCGTCCGCTGCGGCGATGGTCAACAGCCTTGGCGGCGACGTGCAGAAGGCGGCAGACCTGACCGACATGGCGGTGCGTGACATGGCGGATAACTCCAACAAAATGGGCACGGCGCTCGACTCCATCCAGAACGCTTACGCCGGCTTTGCGAAGGGCAATTTTACCCTTCTCGACAACTTAAAGCTCGGCTACGGCGGCACGAAGGAGGAGATGCAGCGCCTGCTCGAAACGGCAACGGCGCTCACGGGTGTGCAGTACGATATCACGAGCTATGCCGACATCGTGCAGGCAATTCACGCCGTGCAGGAGCAAATGGGCATCACCGGCACGACCGCACGGGAAGCGAGCGAGACCATCTCCGGCTCTGTCGCTGCGATGAGGGCGGCGTGGGACAATCTGCTCGTGGGCGTGGCGGACGATACGCAGGACTTCGACAAGCTCTGCGGTGACTTCGTGACGAGCTTTGAGACCGCTGCCGGGAACATCCTGCCCCGTGCGGCGTCGATCGGCGAGGGCGTCGTGAAGCTCATCGGCGCTCTGGGTGACGATGCGGTGAACTTCCTGCTGCGTGCCCTGCAATCTGCGCCGGAGCTCGTGGGGACTGGTGTGGAACTCATCGGCACGCTCGTGGACGGGCTTGTCACCGGACTGCCGACGCTCCTGCCGCTGGGCAAGAAGCTGCTCCTGACGCTTGCAAACGGCGTTATGAAAGGCGCACCTGTCCTGCTCGATGCGGCGAACGAGCTGACAGACGGCTTTGCGGATGCGGTGGCAGACCCACAGATCGCAGGACGGCTCGAACGGATAGGCAGCGTGCTGCTGTCGGCGCTCTCGGAGGGCTTGCAGCGGAATCTCCCGAAGCTCACGGAAGCAGGACTTTCCGTGGTGAGTGGTCTGCTCGACTTCCTGCTTGACCCGGCGCTCTTTTCGGATATGCTGAGTCTCGGCATCCTGCTGCTCTCGATGCTCGGTCAGGGGATCATCGACAATCTGCCGATGCTGCTCGATGCGGCACTCCAGATCATCGAAATTCTGATGCAAAGCCTTGGGGACAACGCCGGGGAGCTGGTCGGGGCGGCGATTTTGATTTTGTCGATACTTGGGCAGTTCTTAGCGGAGCACGCACCGGAGCTTACCACGGCGGCGCTCGACCTCCTGCTTGCCATCGTGGAGGGACTGACCGACAATTCGGATGAGCTGCTGCTGGCAGCGGAGGAGATCATCAAGGCGCTCTGGGACGCACTTTCCGACCCGGAGAACCAGAAGATGCTCATTGATGCCGGTTTCACGCTGCTCGTGGCGATCCTGAACGGCGCCCGGAAATTCGGCGGTGAACTGCTCGGCTTTGCGTATGACCTCTTTGATGCGTCGTGGGACACGCTCACGACGATGGACTGGGGCGAGCTCGGCAAGAACCTGCTGCTCGGCATCATTAAGGGTATGCGCAATTCTGACCTCGGTGCGCTCAACGGCATCAAGGACAGGCTGCTTGACGGTGTGCAGGACGTGTTTGAGATCGAGTCCCCTTCCAAGGTCATGCGTGACGAAGTCGGCAAGTACTTAGCGCTCGGCATCGGCGAAGGCTTTACGGACAATATGCCGGATGTGGGACGGGCGGCAAAGGACGCCTTTGACGGCGTTTTGGAGCCCATCGGGATGCACGGCAACCTTGCCATTTCCGTGGACAGGGCGGCGCTTGATGCGCTCGAAGCGATGCGGCTTGGGGTCGATCCGGCGGCAATTGACGCCTACCGGGCGGCGATGCCGTCGGTGCTGCAAAGCGACATCAGCCCTGCCCCGTCGAGTACGTACATCACGAACCAGACCTACAGCAGCATCACCAACCAGACCACCACGGAAAGCCCTGACCGACCTGCGCCCACCGGTGACATCATCATCCCCGTGAGCATTGGTGGCGAGGCGGTGGAAACGGTCGTGGTTTCGGCTGCGCAGAGGGCAAATGCGACTTCGGGAGGGACGACCATATGAGACTCATCGACATTTACAAGGAGACCCCGGACGGCGTGCAGCTCGTGACTGCCGGCTGCATCCAGACGGGGAGTACTGACCTGCAAAAGGCGGTGCAGACCAAGTTTTACACGATGGCAAACGGCACGCTCTGCGCCTATCCCGTACAGACGGCAAAGTCCACCATGACGCTCACGCTGCAATGCACCAAACCCCAGGCGGCTGCGATCGAAGCAGCGGCGGCTCTGGGATCGCTGCTGTTTGCTGGGCTGCGGTTCGGGGTGAACTGGGGAGATGATGTGTACGACCCGTTCGTGACGGGATACCGGGGATTCCTGACAGGCTCGGTGGAAATTTGCGAGATGTACGCAAAGTCGGGGCTGTACAGCATCACGCTTCCCCTCATCCTCGATGCGGTGGGGGCGACCTACCGGAAGCCGGCTGTCCCGGCAATTTCGCCGGGTGCGCTCTCACTGGACGAAACTGTGCAGGCTCGCACCGGCTTTGAGATGGTGCTCCTGCCGGTCGGCGGCGTGGTCAGACCTGTGCTCCGGCGGCGGCAGACGTATTTCACATACTCGGACACGCTCGCCGTTGACCTGCATCTGACCCGTGCGGACAGCGGACGCTGTGAGAGTATGGAGCCGTTCATTTCCGGCAGTACGGATACGGCGATCTTCACGGATGGCGCTGCGGCGCACGTCACCGGCACGGCACCCCTTGAACAGGGCGAGAATGCGGTCTTGATCCGGTGCAGTCTGACGCCGTGCCGGGAGCTGATCGTGTGCATTCCGGTTTACAAGCAAGCACAAGCAGGAGGTGCGTGATGGAGCTTTGTGAACATATCTACGGCGTGGTGGAGCAGTATGATTTTGACCTGAATGCCTGGGCGCAGGTGGCGACCCTTGACGATGCCAGCGTGATCTCGGCGAAGACCCGGCGGCTTTGCTGTGCACAGGGGGCGTTCGAGATCGGGGGCGTGTATGCGGCGTCGCTCAGTCTCGTGTGCCGCCTGCCCGGCATGACCCGGTACGGCATCCGGGGCGCACGCATCACGCTCCGGCGGTGGTTTGACGGCGAGGCGCTCACCGGGGCGGATGCTCCCGTCGAGGGCATTTTCTGGGTCGTGGATGCGAAGAAAACGGCGGATATTTTCACCCTCTCCGGGCAGGATGCGATGGGGTGGGCGGACGTTTCCAGCTACAACAGCGACGGCTCGGAGTTTGGCATGACAGGCGGTATTTATGGCTTTGGGGAGTTTCTGGCGGCGCTCTATCCGGGCGGCGCTACGCTCGAATGGTGGATGGAGAAGTGCGTACAGCTTGCAAACGTCCTCGCCCGACGTCAGACCGGCATCCTGCCGGATATGCTGACGTGGCGAAATTACGATGAAACCGCCAACAGTGGCATCAACTACTGCAACAAGTACGTTTTCGTCACGGACAGCACAGAGGACAAGACACAGCCGGCGAACTGCTTTCTCTACACCGCCGACGGCGTCTACAAGGATGATAATCCGAGGGACTTCCTGCGGTGGCTGGCACAGGCAGCAGGCGGTTTCATCACGGTGACAAAGGACGGCTTTCTGACGCTCCGGCAGTTCGTGCAGCCCTCGCTCGGCGATGCGGTCGTGGAAATGGCAGACATGGAATTAGAGGGCTGTGAAGTGGCGGATTTCCGGCTACAGCTCTACCACACAGGCGTCGTTTTTGACGATGTACAGCCGTCTGCTGTTGGTGGCGGCGCACCCGATAGTGGGGAACTGGTTCCCTACCGTATCTGTGCGGAGGGCAACCCATTTTTGAACGGTTTTGCGCAGCGTGACCCATATGGAACGAACCCTGCGTGGCATTCGCTCGCCTGGGGCTTGGCAATGTCGATGTACCACTACGGCGCTGACCGAAACTGCATCGCTCGTCCTTTCCGTGTCACTGTCCACACGACACAGCGCTACGAGCTGGGGCAGCGCATCCGGTTCCCGGACTGGCATGACCTTGGGGAGACCGAAACGCACGACCTGTTCAGCGTAATCACGGGCGTGGAGTGGACGTTCCGGGGCGGCACGGTGCTCTCGTGCGGCGGCGAGGACAGCCGGGTGATGGCGGACTGCGTGCGTGCGACCAAGGCGGACAAGGCGGTGCGTGAGCTTAGGTCACGATTTAAGGCATAAGGAGGATGGAGGATAACATGGAAACACTGGACTTTTTTTCGTCCCTGCAAGCGATGCGGGGACTGCGGGGCGACACGTTCCCGACGTTTTACGTGCGGACGGACGCGGACGACCTGACGGGCTGCTCGATGCGGCTCGTGCTCGAAGATATGCGCTCGCCGGGTTCGGTAGCGCTGACAAAGGCTTGCACGCCGTGCGAATTACCGGACGGCGCAAAGGGCTTTTCCGTGCGGCTGCTGACCGCCGAAACGGCGCTGCTTTGCGGCAATTATGCGATGCATTTCATTCTGGACGACGGCTCCGGCGAAGCGAGAAAGCTCCTCGGTACCCTCACCGTCCTCGATACCCCGAAGGAGGTGCTCTAAATGGCTTACACAGGCACAGGCACGCAGAGTGACCCCTATGTGGTCACGACGTTTGCGGATTTTCTGGAATGCGTGGCGCAGGAGGGCGCCTACGTGGAGGTCGGCGCTGACCTCGATGCGGCGGCGGAGGGGTACGGGTATATCTCGCCCATCGACGTCAAAGCGGTGGAGGTTTACGGAACGAGCGGCGATACGCTCAGGAAGATCTCGAATGTGACGGTGGAGGGGAATGCGGTTTTTGATATGCACAATAGTGCCGGCGACCAGAGCTTGATTCGGCTGCACCTCGAAAACTGGACATGGAAGGCGGCGAGTGAGCCGTATATTTCAAGCACGCACATCCCCGCAATGTTCTATCGGTCGTATGCTAATGGGTACTTGCACGAATGCAAAGTAAGTGTGTCGGTAACAGCAAATAGTACGGCACTTTATACATGGCTGATATCCCGCTGCTCTGTTTCTGACAGTGCCATTGTTATGGAGATGCATGGCGGTGGCTGGAACCCATGTTCTGGAACGTCGTCTTCAACCAGTGATAGCTATACAAACACAACAGTTTCTATTGACGGCACCGGCACCACTAAATGGAGAGATGGCGGCTCGTCTGGCGTTCGTGCGCATAGATGCTACAATGCAGGCTTTGTTGTAAAAAACATGGAATGTTTGATAGCAGGATTTTCAACCTACGGTCAGGGATTTAGCTACATGGTATTTGAAAATTGCATTCTGCCGCAATCGGTTTACGGCAACAAGGAATCCAACCTCATCTGCTTTACCGGGACGACCGATGCATCCGGCGTGACCGTCGTTTCCGGCACCGTCGTCACCCAGTCCCAGCTCAAAGACAAGGCTTACCTCCAGTCCATCGGCTGGCTGCCGTAAGGGGGTGGCGTGATGGCTACAGGTGGACAGATTCAGCCGCCGGCGCCCGATTGGGTGTCGCCGTTTGACCTCGACGGTGTGACCAATGACGGGTATCCGTTTATCGTGGATGCCGTGCCGCCGCCCGACTACTCCCCCACGAACGGCGCTACGATCTGGGTTTTGGACGACAGCTTTGACGGCTATCCCTACATCCGGGCAAACGGTCTCCCCGGTGCGATCGACCACGACCGGGCGGCGACGATCTGGGGGCTGCACCCCACCATCAACGACGGCTACCCCTACATCCGGGCGGTCGAGCCTGCCCCGGCGGCAAAAGCCGTGCGGATCACGGGGTTTCTGGTCGAGGGGCTGGGGGCGGAGTTCCGGGAAATCTCGCATGAGATGCCGGTTTCTATCCCGGAGGAGGTCGTGGTGAAGTGGCGTGAGCGTGCGCCGGTGTATTTTGAATTTCGTGTGAAGGAGGGGTAGAAATGCCCTATATCATCATGTTTTTGCTGGTCGTGGTTGCAGCCATTGCGGACGTCGTGACCGGGATGTTCAAGGCTCGCATCACGACCGGCTACGACAGCACCATCATGCGCAAGGGGCTGTACTGCAAGGCGATCAACCTCGTGGTGATGGGGTTTGCCATCGCCGTCGAGGTCGGGCTGGAGCTGCTGGGGCGGTACTACGAGCAGGAACGTCTTGCGGCGCTTGCAGGCGGCATCACGGCAGGGTTTGTGTTTACGGTCATCATCGTGATGGAGTCGATCTCGATCGCTGAGAATTTCGCCGCAGCGAACCCAAGCAGTCCGCTGGCGCTGCTGCTGGGCAAGCGCCTGAAAAAAGTGCAGGACGCACTCACCAAAAAGGAGGACAATCATGACGAATGAAAGACTTATCTGGGACAAGCTGCTCGCCGCAGGGCTGAGCGTTTTTGGTGTGGCAGGGCTGATGGGGAATCTCAAAGCCGAGTCGAACCTCGACCCGACAAACCTCCAGAACACCTTCGAGCGCAAGCTCGGCATGAGCGATGCGGTGTACACGGCGGCGGTGGATGCCGGGAGCTATGCGAATTTCGTGCATGACGGCGCTGGGTACGGCTTGGCGCAGTGGACGTACCACACCCGGAAGGCGGCGCTGCTGGCGTTTGCGAAGGAGCGAGGGACGAGCATCGGCGACCTTGGGATGCAGCTTGATTTTCTGGTGCAGGAGATGCGTGGGAGCTATCCTGCGGTCTGGGCAGCGCTCTGCACGACGAAGGACGTGAGGGCGGCATCAGATGTGGTGCTCCTCCAGTTCGAGCGGCCGGCGGATATGTCGGAGCGTGTCAAGTCGGTGAGGGCGTCGTTCGGGGCGGAGATCTACGCAAAATTAAAGACCCCTGGGGAGGGGTCCGGCACCGGTGAGGTGCTGCCGAATCCGCCGATGCCGGAGCAGGAAACACCCCCGGAAACGCCGGGGGAGATCATTACGGGGGAGCTTTGTATTGGAGGGACTTGGTTTGATGTGACGGGGGTTCGGAGATAAAAATGAGAGCCCGGACAGGTCGTTTTGACCGTCCGGGCTTTGCTTTTTATACTTTTAGTCAGGCTGCAATCAGGAGCCAGCCGGACATTTGGATAGCTTTGTTTTGGGTATCACTTGTTCCGGCATCTGTTACCCTAAACAAAATCTGTTCCAACGGCGGGATGTTGGTTTCATCGGTCAGATTTACGCAGATAATCACGGTATCACCCTTGAGCAGAACCAGACCGACAACCGTCTTGAACAGCTCCTCGCTGGACTGCTTTGCCATCTCGGACAGTACCAGACGGAAATGTGCCTCGGTCAGTCTTGGCATCGCTGTTGGGACATCGAGCAGCGCCTTCCGAAGTGTTTCCTGACGTTCTTTGAGCTGGGCGATCTTATCCTGCAATTCCGGCAGGGCAGCTCCGGCGACGATCGCATTGACCGCATTCTGGATCTGCGTGTCAACGGATTTGAGCTCACGCTCCAGAGCAGGACGCTCGTCCATCTGCTCCTCCTGCTGATACTCCGCATAGGCGGCAGCGGCGATCTCCGCCACCTTGTCCTCGGTCATATACTCACCGAGAGCAGACAGCACCTTGTCATGCAGATAGTCGGCATCAATCGACCTGGCGCCATTGCAGTGACGGCAGTAGTAATAGTGATTTTTACCCGACGTGGAGCCGCACACGGACTTTCCACACTCCGCACATCTGAGCTTTCCGGTCAGCATATAGTTGTAATCCTTGCGTTTACGCTTGCGTGCGGCAGCCTCTGCGATGTACTTCTGCACCGCATCATACAGCTCATGCGGCACGATCTGCGGACACGGCATCACACCCTCGAAGTCGCCGAACGTGTACTCTCCGATATATAGCCTCCGGTGCAGGAGCCGGCTCACGTCCATAGGCTTCCAGTGCGTACCGGCTGCGGTCGAAATGCCTTTTGCGTTCAGCTCGTTGGCGATCTGCCCGATCTTCTTTCCGTCAAGATAGCTGCGGAAGATCTTCGGCACGAGGGGAGCCGTTGCCTCATCGAGGGCGAGCCGCCGATCCACCAGCTTGTAGCCGAACGGCGCAACGTGGTTGAGGTAGTATCCCTTCTGGAAGGATTCCTCTTTGCCGCGCATCATTTTCCGGGACAGCTCCGCCGAGTAGTACTCGTCCATCGCTTCGAGCAGTCCCTCCATGATGATCCCCTCCGGGCTGTCAGTGATGTTCTCCGTCGCAGACACCACACGGACACCGTTGTCACGAAGCTTCTTCTTGTAGATCGCACTGTCGTAACGATTCCGGGCGAATCTGTCCAGCTTGTACACCAGAACGATCTCGAAGTTTTTCTGCTTGCTGTCTACGACCATCTGCTGGAACTGCGGACGGTTGTCTGATGTGCCGCTGATTGCCCTGTCGATGTAGTGCCGGACGATCTGGATGTCGTTCTGCGCTGCGAACTTCTCGCAGACGTGGAGCTGCCCCTCGATGCTCTGCTCGGTCTGGTTCGCTGAGCTGTAGCGTCCGTAGAAAACTGCTTTTCTCATAATAAAAAATCCTCCTTGCATTTTTTCGGAGGATGTGGTATACTGATATTGTCGAGGTTCAAGTATACCACTTTACCTCCATATCCGTCCCGGTGTTGGTAGCGCCGGAGCGGATTTTTTTGTTTGTAAAGTAAAACGCCACCTCACTCCGGCAGCTCTGCGATGCCGATCACTCTGCCGACGCAGGTGATCTCTCCGTCCCTCGGATAGATGTCCGGATAGTCGGGATTGATGGAGATCAGACGGTCCTCACCCTTCTGCTTGATGAATCCCTTGCCGTTCTGCCGGAACAGCCCGACCTCGCCGACAGGGACATCCTCAGCAAGCACAACGAGCACCAGATCACCGTCGTGATACTCCGGCAGCATCGAGTCGCCGTCCACTTCAACAGCGAAATCAGCACGCTCCACTTCGCCCGTCTGGAGAACCTTGACACGTTCCCACTGGTCGTGATCGGAAAGGTCATAACCGGCACCAGCGGCAGCCTTGTTGATGTGCTTGCGGATCGTCATGATGATGGGGCGTGGCTGCTCCTGCGCACGTCTGGCTCTGGCTGCATCAGCAAGCTGCATGAGCACGTCGAGGATGACTGCACGCACATCCTCCGGCAGGCTCATATATTTCGCAAAGACCTCCTGCTCATCCTCCGGGCTGAGGTTGACCTCACCGAAGGGATTCGGGGCGGGCTCGCGTCCGAGTAGGTAGTCGGTGGTTACGCCATAGTAATCAGCAAATTGGTTAATCAGTGAAATATTTGGCTCGCGTTCTCCAGCCTCATAGCTGGAGTAGGTACGACCCGCAACACCAAAAAGTTTCGCCGATTCGGCAATTGTCAGCCCTCTGCCCTTTCGTAATTCTTTTAAAGTATCACCAATCATGTTGGCACCTCCTTTCAATTTCATCATAGCACAAAACGTGCGATATGTCAAGTGCAGGAAATTACGTTTTCAAGTTTTGTGCAATGTAACTAAGCCGTATAAGCACGATTTGTGCAACTATACAAAAGCACAAAATGTGCAATTTTTATATTGACAGTTTGCACAGAACGTGCTATACTTAAACTGTACCCGGTACAAACCCTACGGAAAAATGATACAAGGAGGTAACCCATTATGAATGACAAGCTTATCATCCGCCAGAAGAGAGACACCTACCAGGCGGCGGTCGTCGTCAAAGTCAGCCCGGAGGCATTCGCAGCGATCGAGGATCTCTGCCACCGCACCGGGCGCTCCCGGACAGACATTGCGTCCCGTCTGATCGAGTGGGCAAGTGAGCGCGTCGAGGTCAGACGGGACGATGACGAAGAATAAGGCTTCTGCGCCGTCGAGCCTGCAATTCGGCGGCAGCCCAGACCCCGGCAACATATACACAACAAATTGCATACAACGCGCCGCTGCCGGGGACGGCGCATCCCGATGAAAGGAGGAGCACTATGGAAAAGACTGAAGCTCAGACCTTCCGGCAGGAATACCACGAGCTGGACGCTGCAAGCATGGCATTGTTCCGCACGATCATTGACCTGACGCTGATCCTGCTCAAGCAGCAGAACACGTCAGGGACACAGAAAGGAGGTACATCATGACCGACAACATCACCGTCAAGATCATCGAGCAACCCGGAACCCTCGGAGCGCTGAAAGCGTCACAGCTTGCACGCCTGATCGAAGCCTACGCCATTGCACACCCGGAGATCACCGAGCGCCCGGATCAGAAGGAGGACACCCCATGAACCCACTCCTGACCAAAGAACCCGTTGACCGAGGCAACGAGCACGTTCCGTCTGACGTGGAGCTCGCCGTCCGGCGCCTGATCGCCGAGCAGCACGAGAAGCTGTCCTGGACGAAGCTCGCCCGGTTTTACGGGATGACCGAGATCACCTTGCAGCACGTTGCGTACAACCGCAACTTTTCCATCGAGACCGCCGTGAAGATCTTAGCGAAGCACGGCAAGAAAC
>Ga0326511_10001223_pt1 | contig 21573 bp, 19 predicted proteins | sample 0_2496_0518_D_FD_203701 | JGI IMG/M metagenome (GOLD analysis project Ga0326511, IMG submission 203701) | Bovine rumen microbial communities from UC Davis, California, United States - 0_2496_0518 | ecosystem: Host-associated > Mammals > Digestive system > Stomach > Rumen | place: USA... | reverse complement strand
GTCTCCGAGAGACAAAATCGGTGTTTTTTAGGTCATTTGGCCTTTTATCATAACACATTGATTATCAATAAGATATACAATTTACTTAAACAATTAGTTTAATTAATAAAAATATTTAGAAATTAATATGACAACAACGAAAGAATATAAAGAAAGATACAAGAACGACGATAAAAGAGTAACGGAATACATGGGCGCATGTATAGACGCAATCGTAGAAAAATACGGTTGTGTTTCTCCGGAATTTTTAATTTCACTTGATATGCTTTCATATAATCTTGAAGTTATGTTCGCATGTCTTGACGACATAAAACAGAACGGCGTAAACAAAGAGGACAAGCAGAGAGGAAAAGTAAAATCTCCTTCAATGGCAACTTATTTCAACACACAGACATATATTCATAAAATCATTGCCAGTTTCGGTTTTACGCCTTCTTCAAAATCACGTATTAAAATAAATACCGATAAGCAGGACGCACAAAAAATATTGGACAGTATCAGAAATTCTAATGACTAATTATGATCTTGAAAAAGAATATATAAGATATAACGAGGCGGTACTGACCGGTGAGATTCTTGCTTCAAGAAACATTATCCTTGCATGTCAGAGATTCAAGGACAGATTCAGCAGGGATGACATGTATTTTGATTATTCGGATGTAGATAAAAGGATTAGATTCTGTAGGAAGTTTAAGCAGTTTAAAGAAAGATTCAACAAGAAGCCTTTGGTACTTCTTCCGTGGCAGGAGTGGATTTTTGCCAATATTTTCGGTTTCAAATGGACCGAGGACAATTCAAGGGTAACTACGAAGGTTCTTCTTTTCGTAGCGAGAAAGGCGGGTAAGACGGCATTATCCGCCGCTTTATGTTTAGTACAGCTCTTCCTGGACGATAATAACGGTCAGGAAATAGACCTTATAGCCAACAACACCAAACAGGCCGGTATCTGTTTCGAATATGTAGAGAAGTTCGGTAAGAGTCTGGATCCTACAGGATTAATTTTGAAGCCTTACAGGGATCAGATTAAGATGCCTATTACTGATTCCGCTATCGTTATTAAACCAAATGAATACAGGAATCTTGATGGATTAAACCCTTCTACGTTCATATGTGACGAGTTCGCCGCTGCATTAAACAGTAAATCATATGACGTATTAAAATCAGGTCAGGGTTTCCAGACTTCCCCGCTTGCAATCATAATCACCACGGCAGGACATCTTCTTGACGGTTATCCTTTGTTCGAAATGAGGAAAGGTTGTATAAGGATACTTGAAGGTGACTTCGAGGACGAATCTCAGTTCAGTGCATTATATGAGCTTGACGATGATGACGACTGGGAAGATACTGACAAATGGGTTAAAGCTAACCCCGCGCTTGGACATACGGTATCCTTGAAGGCTTTAATGGACGATTTCAGGACAGCCAAGAACATTCCTTTTGAAGAGGCCGAATTCAAGGCCAAGCACCTTAACGTATTCTGTCATGACGACAACGGCTGGCTTGATCCTGAGTTTGTAAGAGATTCCATGCAGGAGCTTGATATCGATAAGCTCAACGAGGTCAAGGATTATGTCTGGGGTGCGATCGACCTTTCATCCACCACCGACCTTACCTGTTTCACTTTCCTTTATCCGCCTTCCAAGAAGAGAAGTTATTTAAGTGACAAGTATATCTTCCGTACACAGATATACGTGACGGAACAGGGACTTAAGAACAGCAAGAACAGGGACCTTTATAAGAACTGGATAGCGAACGGATATTTAAACCTCATAGAAGGCAACGCGGTAGATTATGACAGGGTAATGTACGACGTTCTCGGTTATAAGGACCACGCAAGGATAGACAGTATAGGTTATGACCCTTGGAACGCAACGCAGTTCGTTATCAACTGTGAGAAGAAGGGCCTTCAGATGCAGCCTTTCTCACAGAGTATATCCGCGTTCACGCAGCCTACCAGGGAGTTTGAAAGGTTGATATTCAGTGAAAAGGTTATAATAGAATATAATCCGATTATACCATGGGCGTTCAATAACGTAGTAATAATTCATCCTAAGTCAACGGATAATATAAAGCCGGGTAAATTATTGGACGAGAACAAAATAGACCCTGTTATTACGATCGTTCAGAGTTTGGGAACGTATCTTTATACCACGGGACAGCTTAACGGCGATACCGAAATATATACCGGTAAGAAGAATGGCGACAATAAACAGAAGTAAGCTTGGTGTAAAACCGAAGAAGGCATCTGAAAAGGATTCTTTCAAAAAATGGACGAAATATTATAACGACCAGAGATGGAAGGATCTGAGGATGCTTTACCTCCAGGAACACCCGCTCTGTGAGTGCTGCCTGGCACATGACAGGATAGTGCCAGCGGAACATGTACACCACAAGGCTTTCCTTTCCTTTGACGATAATGAGGAACATATATATAAAAGGATGCTCAACGAGAATAACCTTATGTCCGTATGCAAAACGTGCCACCGCGGTATACACAAATACGCTGATATGAAAGGACAGAAATTCAAGGATTCTCTAACAAAAGAGGAATACGAAGAGGAACACCAGTTAAAATGGATGGTATAATTATACTATATTATATAAAAATAATAAAAGATAAAGAGTTATGAATAAAAAAGAACAAATAGGAGATTTTATTAAGGAATTTGTAACAAACGAATTGTTAGAAAGATGGTCAGAAAAATATAGTGAAGAATTCCCGGATGTATTTAGAGTAGAAATATCTTTATGTCCTGTGAAAGTTCTCAAAATATCTGATCGATATGAGACAAAAGAAGAGTTAGTGCCTGATGATCATTTTGAAAGAGTAGCTGGTTATACTAACTTATTTGTAATGAATTTTGAAGATGAAAAGAAAAAAGAGACTGAGTAATTTCAGTCTCTTTATTTTAACTTATAATAAGGTCAGATTCAGAACAATTGAATTTCATACAGATGAAATTTTTCATACTCAGAAATTCCATCATGTTAGGGAATGTCCAACATTTATCGGTACCTTTGATACCTACACGGACCTTGTAATTTTTGTTTCCTGGGATTTCCATATTACTTACTGTTTAATCACTTACACTAATAATATAGGACACTTTTCTAAAAATTCGACATTTAGAGTAAAAAAGTTCTATATTATTAATATACAGTGTGCACAAATATATCCAGACCATTAAAATGGGTATTTTTTCCAGGAAAAAACAAGAAAATTTAAATGTAACGGTCAAAAATACAAAGGGAGAAGATTTTCAGGAAGTATTGGTAGGTAAATATCATTATTCTCCGCCAGGTAAAACGTTCAATCTAAATAATTTTGCGGACGATCCTGAATCTTTATCAGCATTTTTCGGAGGTATCGAATTGATATCAAACAGCATAAGTTCCTGCCCTATTTTTGTTAAACAATATTCAGACGAGCAGCCGGTTAAGAATCATCCTATAATGCTTGCGTTGAAATACGGAAGGATGACAAAGTTCAATTTCATCAAGCAGCTTATCCACGACGTTTATGTATACGGTAACGGCCTTGCTTGTATTAAAAGGGACATTAACGGTGACGTAAAGGAACTTATTTACTGTCCTCCTAGATCATACGCAATATACACCAACGAAGTAACAATGGAGGTATTTTATAAGATACCTAAGTTATTCGGTGAAAAGTTGCTTGATTCAAACAGCGTAATCCATATTTACAAGAATTCAATCGACGGTATGTCAGGCATAAGTATTCCTTCTTATGCCAAGATAGTCTTACCTCTTGCTTCAGCGGCCGATAAATCAGCTCTTCAGTTTTACGATTCAGGATGTAACCTTAATTATATCATACAGACCAAGGATTATTCTGATACGGAGGCAAAGATGGACATTTACAATGAAATGACCAACGCTTTCAGAGGCGGTAACAAGAACGGTAATTTCGCCGTTATCGGTAATAATATGGAAGTCAAGACTTTAGGACTTTCACAGAAAGAAGCACAGGCACTTGAAACAAGACAGTATAATATAACCGAGATCGCGAGATATTTGTCGATAAATCCCGTATTACTCGGCATCTCTACAGGATCTACGTATAACAACATTGAGCAGGCACAGATGGATTTGGTTATCCATACGCTCCTTCCTCTTATCAATTTGATTGAGGAAGAGTTCAACCGTAAGTTGATACGCCCTAGTCAGAGAGACAAATACTATATAGACTTTGACGAGGATAAAATTATGTTCGCCACAAAAGCCGATACAGCTAATTACCTTACCACTCTTACTAAAAACGGTATCATTTCCGTGAATGAGTCCCGCAAGATGCTTGGTTTTGCTGAAAGACCAGACTGTGACGAGCTTATCATTCCGTATACTAATATCAATGACAATAAGATAGACGGAAAGGAAGACAATAAAGAAGACAATAAAGAAGATGGAAAGGAAAAAGAAGATGAAAGTTAGGTTCGCTGATATAAGGTATACAGACCAAGCGTATAATCCAGAAGGTATAAACAGTAACAGAACCTACAGGTATATCATTGACGGTGACGGTAAGGAAAAGATAATGGTAGAAGAAGAAACAGAAGAAATAGATACAGACAATATAATATGAATACTAAATTATTTCGTTCAACAGGTATCATCACAAGGGATGCACAGTCAGAAGATTCAAGGTTAATCGAAGGATTCGCCATTGTATTCAACAAACCTTCAAGGGAGCTCCGTGACGAAAAAGGTTGGTTTATCGAAAAGATAAACAGAAACGCCCTTTCTGAAGAAATGCTTGTAAATCAGGATGTTATAATGAATATAGACCACGATAATTCAAGAATGCTTGCCCGTTATGTTAAAGGTGAAGGTACTTTACATCTTGAATTAAGAGAAGAAGGCCTTTATTTCTCATTCGAAGCACCTGATACAGCTTTAGGAAACGAGGTTCTTTTCAACGTAAGAAACGGAAATCTTTTCGAGTGTTCCTTTGCGTTCATTCCAAGTAAGAGAAAGAGATACCGTTCAGGTGACAGTATCATCCAGGAAATCGAAGAAATCTCCAATTTGTTCGATTGCTCAATAGTAGTTCATGCAGCCTATCCTGATACAGAGGTATCAGCAAGGGATAAGGAGAATCTTGAAGCAGAATTCGAGGAAGCAAAGGCCGAAATCGAGGAGGAAGAGAAGAAAACGCGTGATGCCGAGACATTAAATGCGCTTGAAACTTTAAAAAATGAGTTTTTAGAGAGCATTAAGTAACACTTAGTAAAAAACGATCCTATATTAAATATATATATCGTAATATCATGAAATATAACACAATATTAGAATATCAGGACGCTATTTCAGTGCTTACTGAAAGAAACCTTGGTATTATCGACAACGCAAAAGTTGAGGTTCGTTCATTAAATGAGGCCGAAAATACGGAATTCAATTCAAATAAGGATGAAATTTTGTCTTTAAAGGCTGAAATGGAGGAACTTACAAGAAAATTAGAAAGTGAAGAAACTTTAAATAATCTTAAAAAAATATCTATAGATAACAAAATGAGTAAAACTAATGATTTTTCATTAATCAGAAGTCTTTCTGATGCTTACAATAGCGGTAAAAGAGAAAAGATCGTTATCAACAGAGCTAACGTTATCACAGGTGAATCCGGTGAAGGAGAAGATATCGTTCCAGTTGATTTAATTAACGAGATCATCATGCCACTTAGAGAAGAATACCTTTTCGGTAAACTTCCAGTTAGAGTTAAGGAAGGCCTTAACGGAAATTATCAGATTCCTGTATTCGGAGGCGGTACTTTAAGCAAGGACGCACACGTAGGTGAAACAGGCATGGCAGCTGAATATACAGCTAATTTCGATTCTATTACATTAACACCACACAGATTCTCTGTTTGGACAACTATCAGCAAACAGTGGCTTATTCAGGCTATTCCTGCTGCTACAAATTCTCTTGTAGAAGACCTTGGAAGACAGTTCTGGGAGAAGATCGAAGCACTTTTACTTTCAAACGCTGCTGCAACTGAGAACAAACCTGCCGGTTTACTTAAAGACCTTACAGCTACTGAAGTATCTGACTATGCAGAACTTTGTGACTTCGAAGCAGAACTTAGAGAGAAGAAATACAGAAACGCTGAATTCGTTGTAGCACCTCGTGCAGAAGCCGCATTCAAATCAACCATTATGGGCACTGCAAACGTTGGTATGATCATGCAGAACGGTAAAGTTGACGGTCTTGACACTGTTGTTACTTCAAGCCTTACTGGTAAGAACTTCATCCTTGGTGATTTCAGCCAGGTACAGTTTGGATTCTGGGAAAATCCTGAAATCACATTCTTCGATGACTTCCAGCTTGCACAGAACGGTCAGGTAGGTGTTATCCTTAGCGGTTTCTATGATGTAAAACTTCTTAGAAGCGATGCACTTGCACTTGGTACAGTAGTTAGTGCTTAATTATAACATTGTCGGTTGAAACATACTGGCAACTTGTTCTTTTTTTATCATATTATTTCGTTAATATCCGAAGGGCGGTGTGAAATACGCCGCCCTTTTTTTCAAAAAAATTTAGAAACTCTTTTATGACATATTTGACGCTTGCAGACATAAAGAAACACTTAAATATTGAATCTGTTTTTACAGATGATGATACTTATTTAACGGCATTGGGAGATGCTGCTGAAGATGTCGTATGCAGGTATATAGATCAGCCGCTCGCATTGCTTGAAGACGATAACCATAAAATACCGCAGGCTCTTGTATTCGCCGCTCTTCTATGGATCGGTACAGTTTACAGTACAAGGGAATCTATTTCGAGCGTTAATATGACAATAGTTCCACATTCATTCGAAATGCTTTGTAATATGTATAGGAACTATTCTTATGAAAAAAGTAATTATAACAATAATAACAGAACTTAATATGGCATATGCAGGATTATTTAACGAAAAGATTGAAATATATGATTTTGTAAAGACGAAATCAACTACAGGCGTTATATCAGAGACACAGACAAAGACTTATGAGTGTAGGGCCAAGGTAGGTCATATTTCAGGTTCCAGACAGGTTATAAACGGTGAAATCACTACACCTTATGTAAAAAATTTTGTGTGTCGAATTTATGTTCCTGTATGTGATTCAAGTCAGATTAAGTATAAGGATAAGTTTTACAGGGTTATAAGCATAGACAAGGATCCCGGGATGCAGCAGCAGGTAATTATAGGTGAATTAGTAGAAGAATAATGAAGACAATAGTTAACGATGATTTCAGCGTAATATATGCTAACTGGTCAAAAGAGGTTATGCAGGAAGTTGACAAGGCGTTGAAAAAGTCTATCAGAACTGTTGCCAAAGAGCTTCAAGAACAGACGATTTCAAATGCCAGGGCCGGTATTAAGACATATAACAACCACGCGTTTACCGGCGATAATTATGAAGACGAAAACATACTTGATGCTGTAAGGATTACGAAGATGCAGCAGCGTTACGATGAGGATGAGATTTATCAGAAGGTACATGTAATGGGTACCGGAAGGAAGAATTCAAAGACTTTCAGGTTCAGGTTCCTTGAAAAAGGTACAAAAGAAAGAAGTTATACTGATAAGAATGGTAACGAACACAGATTAGGACGTATAGTAGGCAGAAGATTCTTTAAAAATGCAAAACAGCAGATTACGGATCCTCTTCCGATTTTTGAGGAAAACATATCCAAGGTGGTACAGAAAATTAATAACGAATGATAAATGAGACAACACAGTATTAAGACTACATATCTGATACATAAAGTATTGGTTGAAGACCAGGACCTTATGACGCTTATAGGTGGTGCGGATCACATCCAGTTGCTTATAGGTGATCCTGATATCAATACAACGTATCCGATAATCAATATAAAAAGGGATCTTGTATCTCCTATGAAGGCAAATAAGGACTTCGGTTCAGACAGGGTACAGTTCTCTATCAAAGTATATTCACAGGATTATAAAAGTTCGATTGACATAGCGGATGCAATAAGGTTCGCGCTTGAATGGCACACGTTCCAGGACAATGAAATCAGGCTTGTAAATGTAGAGCTTGTTTCATGTTCAGAGAACTGGGTAAGGGACGCTTACGAGCAGTCCTTGACGTTCAATTCCGAAGTTGAACATCCGATTCCTAATTAAACGACTTTAAAATATATAAATATATGCATATAATAAAATTATGAGTAATTCCAATATCCGTATCAAAGGGCACGACGTTATGATGTTTGATGCAGAAGGTAAGAGCTTTGCTTTCGGTACAAATGCGTCAATTTCTATTAACTGTGAAATTCAGGATATCAATGATAAGGATACTTCCATTTATGGTAAGAAAGCACCTGGTAACGTTACCTGGTCATTATCATCAGATCATACACTTTCATGGGACGAATTCCTTAATTGGCAAGAAAGAGCTCAGAACCAGACAGATCAGAACAGATTATTCATATGGTATGGTCTTAGAAAGGGTTATCAGGGCGGTCCAGACGAAAACGACACAACTTACGGTAAGCTTTCTTATGTAAACGACGGTGCCGACGGTAACAGAGTTATCGATACCAATACATACGCTCTTTGCGGTTATGTATTCATTGAATCTCTTACACAGAATTCACAGGATGGCGAGTATGGTAACTATACCGTACAGTTCCAGGGTGACGGTAACCTTACAAAAGCTAAATTCACAGCTTAAGACATTCAGGTTAAACATTTAAGCAGCAGGTCTGTATTGTAAAATACAGGCCTGTTTTTCTATATTAATATATATAGCGATAAATATAATCCATTAATAATATGATAGTAAAAATAGCTGAAAAAGAGCCAGTAGAGTTAAGGTTCACATTCAATTCATTAGTAGAATTCGAGAATAAATTCAATGAACCAATGTCAGTCGACCATTTAAGTTTAAACCAGATGTTGTGGTTTTATTATTATGTAGTTCTTTGTTCCAAGAAGGGATGGCAGACGAACGCCTGGTTGAGTAAGGAAGAATTCGACGAATGGCTTAATGACGATCCCACGGTGCTTAACGGTCTTGCTCAGTTCGTAATCGATAACGTCAATATGAATGACGTACTTGGCGGAGATAAAAAAAAAGCATAGAGGAAATAAGTCAGACGGACAAGCAGAGGGCAAGGAAGTTTTGTTGGGCTAAAGAGTTGATGAAAACGCTTGTGTTCGAATACAGGATAGTACCGTTCAGCTATTTTATTGATGAAATGGGTGTAAACCAGGCTATTATGTGCATGGAATACATAAAATGGACGGATATAACGTTAAAGTCCCTTATAAGATATAATATCTGGAACATGTATCAGAGCAATGCGTTTTATAAGAATCCTAATAAGGTTGAAAACATAATGGAGCTTCCTTGGGATAAAGAAAACGAAATACATTCAATATCTACGGAATCTGATAAGAAAGAGCAGAGAGAAAAGATGAAAGAACTTGAAGAAATGATGAAAAGAGGCAATTTAGTTCAAGAAAAATTTATGTAAAATGATTAAATGGCTGATGAATTAGTATTAAGGGTTGGTAGTGACGTATCGGAGTTAAAAGAAGGTTTACAGGAAGGACAACAGGCGGTCGAGCAGTTTCAGGATACAGCGAAAGGCGCTACTAAGGCCATGACCGATTTAGGTCAGAAAGGCACCAAATCTACCAAGGATCTTATTTCAGAATTATCTAAAATGACGGGTGCTGAGAGAAACCTCAGCAATTACAGAAGACAGTTGGCCCAGATGACTAAGGACATCCAGGACTTGACTATAAATTACCGTAATTTATCAGATGCTGATAAAAATTCTGATATCGGCAAACAGACACTTCAGAGAATAAACGAGTTAACTAAGTGCGCCGGCGAATATAAGGACGCTGTTTTGGATGCACAGCAGGCCATTAAGGTACTTGCTTCAGATACGGCTAACTGGGATGCTGCCAAACAAGGTATACAGGCTCTTTCTGGTGCACTTCAAGGTATCGTATCAGTAGGTGTTCTCGGTAAGAAATCCACAGACGATTTAGTAAAGGTTATAGCTAAATTACAGGCCGTTGAAAAAGGTTTCAACGGTGTTATAACTGTAACTAATGCACTCCAGAAACAAAGTGCCTTGATGCAGGGTATAATGCGTGTTCAGGCAGCTGCATTGACTAAAGCTACAGAGCTTCAGACAGGAGCGACTGTAGCCCAGACCGTTGCACAGAAAGCACTTAATGCTGTTGCAAAGGCATCTCCGTATGGACTTCTTGCTGCTGCCGTCCTTGCTGTAGCCGCAGCAGTAGGTACATGGTTGGCTGTAAGTAAGAGAAATACAGGTGTTCAGAAAGATTTAGCAGAAGCACAGGAGAACATCAACAAGGCTTTAAAGGATTCTCATGAGGAATCAGGTAAGACTATTGCCAAGTTCGTATTACTTGAAAGACAGTATAAATCACTTAAATCAGAAGCAGAAAAACAGACTTGGATTAAACAACATAAAGATGAATTTGACGACCTTAATCTTGCTATTACTGATGTAAACGATGCGGATAACGTATTTATTAACCGTGCAAAGGATGTTATTAAGGCTATGAGACTTCGTGCAGAAGTATCTGCAATGATGACTCAGTATCAAGAGGAATATGCTAAGGCATATAAGAAATCTCTTGAAATCGAAGAAGGAAGACAGTCTTCATTCATGTCTTCAGGTTCTTATAGAAGGGATTGGAAAAAGGCAGGCTTGACAGACGCAGACGTAGAACACACCACAACTATGATGCAGTCAACGGCAGGTGCTTATTCTCAGAGTATATATTCACTTACTCCATCCGGCGTTCAGAAGATGAAGGATTACTGGAAGAGACAGGGTGAAGCTGCTATGGATTCATTCTATAAGGGTATGGAAGGTATGCTTACCTTAATGGAAGAAAAACAGGCAGAAGCGATAAGACTTTCATCATCTATACCTCAATATAATCCTGACGGTAATAACAACGGCGGTAACAATAACAATAATAAACCTGAACCTGTTTATAAGAACGAGATTGACCTCCTTGAACAGCAGAATGAGGCTTTAGAGAAACAGAAGAAGCTTGTTGGACACCTTTCAGACGAATGGAAAGACTTAGACAGTCAGATAGAGGAAAATAAGAGAAAGATTCAGGAACTTAAGGATGAAGAAGAAGCCTGGAGACGTTCTCAGAACAGAACACAACTTACACCTATTCAGCCTCTTCCTACAATACAGGGTAAGGTTGAATATTCTGGCGGCAATACCATTAAACCGAGGGTAATTCCTCCTACACCTCAGGAACTTAACAAATTATATCAGGACGCCTGCTCTAAGGCCGGTGAAATAGCTGACTGGGTAAGGATAGGCGTTATCGATAAGGACAAGGGTAAGGAGATGATTGAAGGTCTTCAGCAGACCGTTAAGGATGCCGGTATAACCATTGACATTCCTGTAAATATAGACGCTGAATCACTTGACAATTTAAGGGGTAAGATCGAGACATGGACAGACGTATTCTCAGCACCTATAAGTGCAATTAGCAGTATTAAATCCGCTTTCGACAGTCTTCAGGAAACTATGGAAGATCCTGATGCAGACGGTTGGGATCAGTTCTTCGCAGTATTCCGTGTAGGTGAATCAATAATGCAGGCTGTATCAACAGTAATGGGCGTTGTAGCTACGGTTACTGAACTTCTAACCGCAGCAAAGAGAAAGAACACACAGGCTACTATTGCCGATACAACAGCAGAAGCCGCTTCAATAGGAGTTAAGGAAGCATCAGCCGGTGCTTCTATAACGGAAGGTGCTGCAGAAGGTCTTGCAGCCGCTACAAAGGGTGCCAAGTCAGTTGCTGATATTCCTGTTGTAGGTTGGGTACTTGCAGGTGTTGCATTGGCTACATTGATCGCAGGTGTTATTGCAGCCGTATCCGCAATTAAGGGATTCGCAGAAGGTGGTATCGTAGGCGGTAATTCATACTACGGCGATAAGATTCTTGCAAGATTAAATTCAGGTGAACTTATCGTTAATCAGAGAGACCAAGAGAAATTATGGAAGCAGATGAATTCAAGTCCTGTAGTTCAGAATACATACCAGCCTGCAGGGGTAAACGGTAAGGTAGAGTTTGTAGTAACAGGTGATAACCTTGTCGGAGTACTTGAAAATTACAATAAAAAAATGAATAACATATAATGAATTTTTACGGTTATTTCAATAACAGGGAAGGAACACATTACGGTATAGAAATCAGTACGCCTACAGGCGCTCAGGAGGTCGACTTAATGTTAAGTGACAGTCCTGCTATATTAAAGACTTCTTCAAAGGGTCTTTTTTCTCCTATTAAATCACGTTCCTTAACTGTCGAGATAGTATCAAAAGATTATTATTTTGACCTTTATGAACCTACTTCAAGGGGTACTCATGTAAAGCTTTTTGAGTTCGAGTATCAAACAGGTCATGAAGGTGATGTAAACCATATCAATATAATCAAGAATTACTTCTTCGGTTATCTTAAACCTGTATCTTATTCACAGGACTTCACTTATTTGGATAAGATTCAGCTCGAAGCGGTTGACGCAGTATCTACATGTAAAGATTTTAAATGGGACAATAACGGTCAGTATAATTCATTATTGGATATTCTTTTAAGTATATTGAAACCAGCCGGTTACAGGGGTGATTTATATATTCCTGCCGATTATACACATATCAATACAAACGCCATTACTGAAACAGTAGCTGACAAGTTATTCGTATCAAGTACAAACTTCCTTGACGATAACGAGGAAAGGACTCCTTGGACACAGTATGAAGTACTTGAAGAGATATGTAAGTTCATGTGCTGGTCATTGGTTCCTGACGGAGACGACGTATGGTTAATCGACTACAGGGCAGAGAATTTAGGTTCTGTAAAATATTATAAATATGATATACAAAGTTCAGAATCAAACGGTTATTATGATTCACCTGCATCATTGACTGATATAACGGTAGACAATATGGCTCCTGGTAAGTCAAAGATTGATATCGATGATATTTATAATAAGATCGAAGTATCGGATAACCTTTACAAGATAGATGAAATAAGTCCCGATATCTTCGACGACGATACTCATATTTCTATTACGGAAGAGAAAGATTTAGGTGCAGATAAATCAAAATGGTCAACAGTAAGAAGAAGAAAATTCTTATGGTGGGAATGGGACGATAACAAGGAATATCTTGAAGGTACAGACTATCAGACCTTATGTAGGTTGAAACCTGAATCAGGCTGGGTACACAAGTATTATAATATGTCAGACGGTTCATATATCGGCAGTTCAGATAATCCTTTATATGAAGAAGGTTATTACAGCGCCGCAACCGCTAATAATCCTAAACAGAGACCCTGGAAAGGAAGTAAGACCATTCAGACTGTTAACACGCACTGCTGTTTGTTACAGCATTACGCTTATGTAGATGAATCACATCCTAACAACGTACCTAGCTCTATCGATTGGTCGGATATACTTACTTTCTTCATTATGGGTCCTACTATGGAGAGTATACCTCTTGCACAGATTCATACAATGGAACATCCTGTATTGGAATATACCATACCTGAAATAATTCAGTGGAAGCCTTCTACAGGTAAATCATGGATTACGATTAAAGGTTCATTATTCTACCAGGGCAGATGTGAATACAAAGACGGTAAGAAGACCAAGGTACTTACCATCATTAATTCTGACGAAGGATGGTATGCTACTACTCCTATCGACAAATCAATGTCAAATGTACCTAACGATATAAAGGTAGGAGGCTGGTTCTCAGTAAGAAGTGAAAGTAATCCTAATTACGGTAAGGGATTCCAGATGTGGAAGATGAAGCTCCAGGTAGGAGACAAGTACTGGAACGGTACAAGCTGGACCTCAACTGAATCAACATTTTATCTTAACTATAACAATAATCCTGACAATGATGGTGACGAATATGTACCTGCATTCACATGGATGGACGTTGTAAGCAACACTACATATAAGGACCAGGTAGGAGAAGACTGTTATGCAATTCCTATCGACAGTGAGAAGCTTTCAGATCCTTCATTCGGTTCATTGAAGCTTACTATATATTCACCTTTGATGCTTCCTCTTGAAACGATTGACGGATTGAACAAATACTTTTCTGGCGGTGAAGTATCATTCGGTACAGGCTGTATACCTGTAATATTCTGTAAGGATTTCGAATTAGGTTATATTTATACCGCCACATCCGTATGGTGGAACAACCACGAAGATTCCAATACTACAGACAAGGTATATATCGGTTATATAGACGACGCCTATGTACAGGATTTCGACGGTCTTACATGTAAAATTAACACATCCATTAAAGACAAACCTATTTCAAGGAGCTATGTATCTACAAACAATGGATACCTTGCTTCATTGAAGCATGTAGCGGGAGATACTGATAAAGAACAGGAATACAATATAGTAGACCTTTACCTTGACCACCATTCAGACAGGAAGGTAATATATAACAGAAACATGAAAGGTTATTTCAAACCTTATCAGAAATTCTCAAAACCAGGAAACAATGACGGAGACGGAGAACTTGACGGTACTTTTATGATTGATACTCAGTCATTTGATTTCAGAGAAAATAACAATAAAATTAAGTTTATAGCATTCTAATGGCAAATCAGAGAATATATAACGTTTACGACCGTAACAAACAACCAAGAAACAAATACGGTATCATATATGACAAGGATGTAATAGGCGGTACCAGTATATATAATTCATCTAACAACCAGGTAGGCGTTGAGATGTCTTCACTTCCCGACTTCAGGGGTGCTACACGTACGGAAGACGGTGTTAGGGGTATGGTACCTGCACCTCTTGCTGGACAGAATACATGGTTCTTACAGGGTGCAGGCGGATGGACAAGGATACCTGCATTCGAGTGGATTACCGATTTTCCTGAGTCAGACGGTCTTGAAAAGACAGGTATACAGGTAAACGGAGACTTGAACGTTACTGATACACTTACTACAATGAACCTTGAAGTACAGGGTGCGGCCCATTTCTTTGAGCTTATTGTCGATAAGGTAAAGGCCCAGGGAGGTACAATACTTGTTTCTCCTTCAATGTTCCATGTAGATTTCGTAGGAGGATCCGTAAATTACAATATATTCGACGCTTCTGACAATAATCCGCTTATCAACCTTATTTCTTCACGTGCCGATATTTATAACATATTGACGGCAAATAACGTAGAGAATATCAGATGCAGAAGGTTATGGCAGAGGAAAGACGACGGAAACAAAGCCATTAAGAATGAGTGTCAGATAGGCGACATGATGCGCTGTAAGTCTTTCAATATCGATCCTGGTGTTTACAGGAACGTAGGTAATAAGGATTATTGGACATTTGTATGCAACACGGGTGAAGGTGAATATTCAGATTATGAAGGAAATTCTTATCCTGCTTTCTTTATAGACATAGCCTATACTTTAAGGGACGTAAACGGACATAATTATCCTTTGGGTACCATTTTGTTCGCTGACGGTTCAACGCCTGTTTATCCTAAGGGATATACAGAGATTACGGACGCACTTGAACTTAAGGTTACTTCACAAGAAGCCCTTGACGGTACAAGCAACATAGAATGGCCTGAATACTTCGAAAACTCAGAATGGACTTCTATCATGGAACAGGTAATCAAGATCAGAGGCCTTGACGACCAGGTTTATGACATTACAGGCAAACAGGCTTCAGACAACCTTTATGACAATAACGATTATGTCGAACAGGCGCAGCAGATGTTGAACGAAGCCCTTACAGGTGAAACGGCCGTAACTACAGATACAGGAAGACGTTCTGCAGCAAACGTAGCACAGATGATTATAGACGGTACCTATTCCGATACAATTAAGGATGATCCTGAAGGTCTTGAATTGACGCAGGCAAGAAGCTGGGCTGATGCAGCAAGCGGTATCAACGACGATGCTAAATACGGTCTTAAGGTAAAGAATACCGTTAAGAACAAGATTACCCTTGCTGAAGATACGTTCATTGAAAGAAAGTTTATCGTATCAGATGACGTAATAGACGAATCTACAGGAGATATAGTATATCATAAAGGAGACATACTTAATTACGGTGATACCGTTACCAAGGACGTACCTGTAATCGATTTAGACAACGAATTGACACTTGAAAAGACGGATTTAAGTACTGAAACCGATATTCCTGTAACAGATAAAGAAGCGGATATAATCAATAACGGTACAACCGTAACGGCCGAATCCGGTATGGACAAAGACGTAGACGCAGGTGTCAATACCGATTATTCACAGAAGACACAGTGGCAGTTCGGTTATGTGGGTTATTATCCTGACTTCATCCTTTCAGAAGGCGATTCACTTGCCTGTCTTGGCCATATGTACGACGAGACAAGACAGAACGCCATTTTGATTTCATCAATAGAATGTTTGGATCCGGAACTTATTGCACCTTGTATCGGTCAGTATTCACATATAGACCAGTTCAGCGGTATTTCAAGATTCAGACAGACCTGTATCGCGTCTAACGGTAATGAGTTTATAGGTTCATTCTTAGTCAATTACAATAATACTTATGTTGATATCAACGAAAGAATCAACATGATGATAATGGACGTTAAGAGCGGTCTTGAAGCGGTCGGTATTCATCTTGACGGTGAAAATTCTACCATTACATTAGTCGGTTCAGTTGATTTGAGACAGCATTCCGGCGGTTCATACGATACACTTAATTTATATGACAACCTCGGCACCAAGAGAGTAGAAATCACTCCTTTCAATATACCGCAGAAGGGCAGCTCAGAAAGTCAGATTGACGTATCGAACAAACCTTTCAATTACATATATGACTGGAAGACAGCTAACAGGGAATATATAACGTATGATAAATGGAAAGACTGGGACGGTCCTTTCTGGTACAGCTGGGTATATAAATACGAGCTTGACAACTATATCGTTTACTTCAATACAAGCGCCAATTTAGGATACCTTGAAGCAGGTACGGCACTTGACTTAAGGGACCTTCTTATTAACCTCAACATCAACACATGGCTTTGCGGCAGGATGTGGGATGCTACAAGGGGACTTAACAGACAATATATTACTTCATTCAGCTGGACCCTTAAGAAGAACGGCGTAGCCGTAAGGACAAGTACGGCCACTCCTAGAACGTCAGGCGATAACAGCGCGGATATAGTAATATCACTCAGTGAAATACTTGACGACTATATAGTACAGTCATCAGGTACATATACGCTTGACATCAATTTCGGTTATAAGGTATACGCCTATGTAGCATGCGGTTATTACTATGAGAACTATTACTATAACGTAGAATGCAGCCTTACAGGTACCGTTAAATCACATATAGACAAATCAAGCGGTTCTTCCGATTCAGGAGGACACAAGCTTACAATAGGTACAAACGGTATCGAATTGGTAAACAACAACTCCAGATGGCTGTATGCGGCAGACGACGCATTCGAGCTTGCCTGGGACGGTAATTATATTACCATGGACAGCACAAGGGGTCTTTATATACAGAAAGCCGCCCAGTCAGTAAACAACGACAAACAGCTCGGACTTAAGAACGAAATAATATTCTGTGAGAATACGCTTCCTCATTCAAGCTATACCGTAACGCTTCCAGATCCTATACAGTTCGGTAAGTTCAGAGAAATTACCATTCTCGGCTGGGTAAATGTTGACAGTACCAGGCTTACAATAGCGGCACAGGGAAACGGTAAGATAGAATTAAACTTCAACGGATATCAGGAATTAAATTCATTCTACTTCGGCGCTTCAGGCGGTCCTGTATGTTCATGTACTTTAATGGCCACCGATACGGACAGATGGAGAATTATAAATATGACTTAAACGGATATGAATAAATTATTTGTAATCATAGATCCAGGGCACGGTGTAAACACGCCTGGAAAGAGAAGTCCTGACGGACAGTTCAGGGAATACCAATGGAACAGGGATTTCGCCAAAATGCTGTCAGACAGACTTCATGAAATAGGTATCGACAACGATATAATAGTACCTGAAGAAAACGACGTTACGTTGAAGGCCAGATGCGACAGGGCCAATATACTTGCAAAGACACTTAAGTTCAACAACATCGATTCAATTTATGTTTCAATACATGTAAATGCAGGTCCCGGCAATACATGGAGCAACGCTTCAGGCGTTACAACGCATGTATACAAGGACGGTTCTTCCAAGTCAAAGGCCTTAGGTAAGATTTACGCGGATAACGCACATATGATGCAGCTTGAAGGCAACAGGTATATACCTCAGACGGGCTATTATGAATGTAACTTCTATGTATGTAAACATACCAACATGCCTGCGGTTTTGGTCGAACACATGTTCATGACGAACAAGGAAGATATTAAGTTTTTGGAGTCAGAAGAGGGCAAGAAATCTTTGATTCAATTACATGAAACTTCTATTTTAAATTATATGAAAAAATATAATTACGCCGTATAAATGGATTTACTTGAAATACTAAACAAGATACTGGTTACAAAGAATGAAATCAAGGATATCTTAGGTGAAAACGACAATATCGCCAGATATTCTGTTTCTATACATAACATGCTTGCAAAGTCATACAACGCCGGCTGGAGGGAAGGTTACCATGACAGATGGTATACTTTGACCGGAAACAGCCGCTGGCTTGCAGGTCCTCAGGATTTATTGGATTACACGGTAAACTACACGCATTACGACAAGTTCACTACCGAGATACTTACCGACATTATGAGGGACGTACTCAACTACAGGCTTATAATGAAAGACGAAATGAACGTGTATATCGAACCTGATATAGCCGACAATTTCGAGCAATATCCTGATTATTTAAGGGGTATAATAGAACAGGTGGAAAGTATAGGACTTCAGGACGGTAAAGACGCTGCGGACGAAGCCTATGAAGGCGCTTCAGAAGTAGAAGTACCTGTACTTACCTATGTTGACAATACTTTCTCCATTATGACATCCCAGACCGAAGCATTGATTTATTTCAGTCTGGGTGAGAACGGTGTACCTACATTATATACAGGTCCCGTTATCATATCAGAATCAGAAGATATTTATTATTGGGCAAAACTCGGACGTTCAGAATCACCTAAACAGATTTATTCTGATCCTGAAATTACCGAATCAGGAAATATAGCTTTCGCATTTCCTCCTGACATTTATCAGGACAATAATAAATTATACATATCTACATCTACTTCAGGCGCTTCTATACAGTACAGCATCGACGGAGGCGACTGGAACATATATTACGGTCCCGTACTTGTAACCGCTTCCATGTCAAACATCAAGGCGATGTGCGTTAAGAACAACGAATATTCCAAGTACAACAGCTTATCTATTTCACATGACGCCGATATCGACAGTTTAAGACCTGCTAACGTATACTGTACTTTCGCCCCTACGACAGGCGGTGCAAACGTTACGCTTACATGCGCTACGGAGAATGCAAGGATATTCTATTCAATAGACGAAGCAGACGGTTATTACAGGGAATACAGCGATACTTTCGAGGTAGAAAAGAGATATTTCATTATATATGTTTATTCTTTGAAGGATGGTTATTATTCAAAGATGAAACTCGTTTACAGATACGGCGCCGATTTAGATACGACCGTACCCGCTGACGTACAGTTCATTGAAGAAGGCACCAAGGTTACTTTATACTGCACCACTTCAGGTTCCAAGGTATGGTATAGAAGAGGTTCAGTAGGAAGCTATACGGAAGGTTCTTCTAATGCGGTTACATTCAATTTGTCTGAAAGGACAGACTTATATGCATATTCTGTAAAGAACAACGTAAATTCAAGGAATATAACTACTTATACATACTGGCCTAACGGAAATACAACGGAAGGCAAACCAGCTAAACCTATTATCGTACAGGAGAATAATACGGTTACCATTTCATCCGATTTCGAAGTAAGATATACTTTGGACCAGTCAGATCCGAGAAGCTACGGCGTTACATATAATCCCGCACTCGGTATAAACATAACAGAATTTACAGTCGTTAAGGCAGCAGCAATCAACAGGGGTGTTTATTCAGACGTGGCTACCAAGTCCTGTTCTTATTACGATGAAGCAGGGGGCGGTTCAGGAAGTGAATATAACGGACAGAATCCCGGTAACGGCGCTGATACAGACGAACCGTTCGTAGACGGTAACTGGTTCAGTATCAAAGGTATAACAGCACTTTCATTTGAAGGTACATTATATTATGCAGCGGAAGGTTATCCTTATTGGAGAAGTTCCGGATCACAATTAATCAACGGTCTTGACATGAACGTAAAATACTTCTTCAAGGGAAGCGTATCAAAGTTTACCGGATTCACGGGACAGGCCGTTATAGCAGGTGACGTAAGTACCGTTAAGGGTAACGCCATCGGTAAGGAAGACTTGAATTATTCAGGTCTTTTCAGGGGCTGTACAAACCTTGTAAACGCTTCAGGTATTACGGTTAATATATCAAATATGCCTAACGGAATGATGCAGGATATGTTCAACGGATGTACTGATTTAAGGGAGGCCGCTTTCACGATCAACACAGACACCGTATCAGAAAACGGTATGACAAGGATGTTCTACGGCTGTTCAAGGCTTGAAGGAGGTCCTGTATACGATTTCGAAACAGTAAGGTCTTCCGGTATGGCATCGGCCTTCCAGGACTGCGTAATGCTTGCATCAACAGGTAATTTGAATCTTATAAGTGCCGGTTCAAGCGCTTTCATATCCTGTTTCAAGAACTGCAGAAGCCTTACTTCAATCAGGATACAGACACCTGCCGCAACTGCTCTCCCGAGGGTATTCTCAGGTATGTTCGAAGGATGTACTTCACTTGAAGACGTCCATAACAGCTTGTTCAGATATGAAGCGATGGGTACGAGCTCATGTGAAAGGATGTTCTACGGCTGTTCAGCGCTTAAGAACGTATTTCCTTTAACCGCTTCAGAACTTGCCGAATCATGTTATTTAAGCATGTTCGAAAACTGTACTTCACTTATGACAGCCCCTGTAATCGGTGCAAGTACGCTTGCAAGGAACTGTATGAATTCAATGTTCAAGGGATGTACCAATTTAAGGACAGCCCCTGACCTTGACGTAGAGAACGTATCAGGTATGACCTCATGTTATGCTAACATGTTCGAAAACTGTACTTCACTCTGCTATATCAAGGCTATGTTCAAGAATACGCCTAACGGAAACTTCAGCGCCAACTGGGTAAGGAACGTAGCTGCGGAAGGTACTTTCGTAGTGAACAGGGAAGCAAACTGGCCTAACGGCAGCAACGCATTCGGAGTAAACGCAATACCTACAGGATGGACCGTAGTAGGCGCCGCCGTAGTAGGTAAAATCAATGATATATGGAGCCAGGACGGTTACTGTTATATTTCCGCTTCAAACGGAGACGAAATCTGGTATCAGGTTACGGATAACGCCCCTGTAACAGATACCCAGTATCTTACCAACAGATATACGGAACCTTT
>Ga0326511_10001222_pt1 | contig 21576 bp, 16 predicted proteins | sample 0_2496_0518_D_FD_203701 | JGI IMG/M metagenome (GOLD analysis project Ga0326511, IMG submission 203701) | Bovine rumen microbial communities from UC Davis, California, United States - 0_2496_0518 | ecosystem: Host-associated > Mammals > Digestive system > Stomach > Rumen | place: USA... | reverse complement strand
ATCTTCTATATTATTACTCTACAAAAGTGCTATATCAACGCCCAAAATCACGATCTCTTGCAATAAAGGAATATTCTTCCATAATTGGCTGTCCATTCGGATCGTGAATAATCTGACTGGATTGAACATGTACCTGGTCTAAAAAAAGATGCGGGCGAGCTCCTGTAATCGCATCATTTTCTTTTCCGTATGCTACATCAATAGTAAAGCCCTTTGGGAAAAGTGAAGTATGTCTATCTTGTAATGATTTAGAACCTGTATTTTTATATACAATGTCTTCATCACTGGCTCCACTAGCGCCTTTTAAAACTAACTCCAGATAATTGGGGATAATGAAGTTGATAACAAATGACCCCATGATGATTCGCGCGCCAACCGCAACCTCATCAAATGTCCAGCTGTTATAGCCATACAGCGGTTGCTTTGGTTCATTTATTGTCCACATAATGCTGCATACTTCTTCTAATTTCACACCATTAAAGCTAACGACTGCATCGGTTGACGAGTAATATCGCTTATTCCCTACGTGATTTACGAATGCACGCATGTTCATTGGCGCCGTGCCAATACTGTTTAACAAGTCCGCCATTAAATGACAACCTCCACTTCTTCAATCAAAAATTTAAAGACACTAGGCTTAAAACGATTGTGTACAAAGTCAACCGTAAGAAAACCTGAGAACTTATAGCTATCCGTATCAAATCCTCGAACAAGACAGTAGTCGCAATCATCTATCCGATATTGGCTTGCAGCATTGACTGTTGCTGGAATGACGACCTGCTCGTGTTCTCCGCCTACTTTAAATTTGTCAATTACAAAAACACATGATTGTCTTGGCGGCAATTCCAGGGTATTGCTTTTAAACTTAAAACGAATCGGGGAAGAAAAGAAGTCTATAAGGTATGAACCATACAGAGTGGTGTCTTCTGCTACTGCTCTCATCAATTCAGCAAAATAATACATATTGTTTTCAGTACATACCTTTTTTAACAACTCGTTTTGCAATCGTGGTACGCTAAGAGCTCCTTCACTCGTCATATACTTATAAACTGTTTGAAGTACATCTGCATGCTCGCTGTGTCGATTTAAGATATAAGGGAAAAAATGTAAGGAATGATTGTATACCCCAATTTTATTTACGCCGACATTAAATGCATTATTGATATAATCATCATACTCATCAAGTGCATCGTCGGGGGCGAACAAAGCAATACTGCTAATGATATTCCCGTTGTCGTCTTCTATCCAGACCAAATAGTCTTCTTTAGACATTGACAAATGAGGTGGATAAAACTCAAACGTTTCTCCTGTTATCAGAATATGCCTGCAGTCATCACGATCTAATGCAAGTTCTGGTTCTCTGAAGGATACATAAAACGGTTTGCCCATTCCTTGTAACAATAAGTAGTCATCATGATCTATAACGACTTTTATTTTGACACTGGAACGAAGACATTTTGGCGCCGCGACAATTTGCTGAACAGGGAGCAGTTCGTTAATGACGCTTAAAACTTCGCGCTCATCTTCAGTGAATTCCATAAAGGAGCTTGGATAATTTACGGTTTTTTCGATTACGCTCTGGTAGTGTTCAACATCTTTCAGCTCTTTATCCCAAATATCAGCAAAGATAGTTTCATCAGGAGTGAAGTCAAAAGCAATCATTGAGCTGTCTTCATCTTGGTCGATAAAAATAAGCATATGTATAGTATCGGTGTTGTGACGCAAACTAACCTTACCGTCTTTGGGGGTTCTGACCTTACATATGCCAGTTGTCATGTTTATGTCCAAAACCTTTACTGTAGTAAAATCTACCGTCATTTCTTTCGATTTTTTATCTATAGAAAATCTAAGGCTTGAAGTGTTTGACGTAGATTTGTTTATCAAGTCTATGCTTATTTTTAAGGCCAGGGCAAAAGCTTTTTTTGTATTAGCATCTTGCTCTTCTGTATATTTTTGAAACAAAGTGCTGATTAGAGGGGTCTTTTCTGTGATTCTATTTGCAACCTTATCCATGGTCTGTTGAGCGGGTCGCTCTTTTAACACGGAAAAAGCTTTATGAACAAAGCTTCGTTTATCATCGCCTAGTACGGTAAAGTTAACAGGGAAGGACTCTTCTGTCTCATTTTCATTCACTGTCCATATGTCGTAGTTTCCTTGCTCTATCTCTGTGATTTCAATAAGTCCCAATTCCATCCCAAAAAACTTTTCTTCTTTTGGAATAGAATAGCTTAACACAGCACCTGTTTCAATATTTTTAAAGCGAGCAATTGTATGGCCATAATCCTTAGCACAAGAGAGAAAATGGACAACTTTCTTATGACTGAAGATTGGGATGAGAGTATTTTTTAAAAGCTTATCCATAGTTATCCTTTCTTATTGGCAAAATATTTCATAGCCCTATTTCGTGACTCTTGATATCTTTTTTCTAAAACTCTTTTTGCGGTTTTTTTCATTGCGGACGTTTTATTCTTTTCCTCAGCATCTGCCATGTCTTTTTCATATTGTGAATACAAGGCGTCGTTTGCTTCTTCAAAATCTTTAAATTTGCTAAAGAAAATTGTGTCTGCATCACTGATATCGTTTGTTTTTTTAGGCTTGTCATCTGCTTGCGGCACATTTTCTTGTTTTCCATCACTGACATCATTTGTCTTTTTAGGCTTGTCATTTATGCTCGGAATAGACTCCTGTTGTTTGCCGCCATCGTTTGGTGTCTTTATTTCTGTCGTTGAAGAGCTTTTTTTACTGTCAGTTTTTGTTTCAGAAGTATCGCCATCCAGAGAAATATGGCGTACAGACTCCAGATAATCAACATTCATAGCGACATATTCAAAGGTATTTTCAGTGTATACGTCGTTAATGGACATAACCATACCCTCGTTGTAGAAGCGTACTCCGTAAATAGCCAATCTACTAGCAGAGCCATACTCATTGCTCATGCTTACAGTAACATCAAGAGGAGGGATTTCATCCATTAAAAGTTTTGTTTCGTCTTTATAGCCCGCCGCTTTTGCGTACTGTAGCAGTATGTTTTTAGCCCAATGCTGGTCAAATACTGCAAAAACCATAGACCCAGCAACATATCTATGAGTATGTACGTAATCTTTGGCATTTACGTTACCGAGGGCATGAATTGGCACCATCTTATCGTATACAGAATAAGATAGCGTTTGAAGAGCGCCCATAGATGCTCTTATTGTCTTCCCTGCAACAGTACATTCTGCCGTGACCTGCATATCCGCACCGGAATAGGATACGTTTGTTATAGTCCATTCGGACACGTCGTTTTTTTGTTTTACCTTTGTGATTGACTCTGTTTTCTTTACGCCAGTGTTGCTAGTTGTCTTTGTTGCTTCCGGTTTATTCTTTTCTTTAACTGTTCCTGTGCCTTTTTGGTCTGCTTGGACTGGAGTTTTGGAATCATTTGGCTTTTTTCCTGTCCCTTTAAAGTAGTCTTGAAGCTGGGCATATGCTTTGTTCGTGATGTCGTCTACCTCTGACTTCATTTTTTCTTTTAGAATAGCACGAACAGCTTCTCTATCTTTTTCAGGAATGTCAGAAAGGTAATCTTCTATTTTCTCATCACAAAGTTTCTTTATTTTTTCATAAAGCTCGTTTTTGCTCATAAAGTTTTTGCCGTCCTTGCTTTCAACAGTAATAACGGCAGTGTTTGATCGCAGCTCTGAGGCTACAGAATTAAGCTTTATGTCGAAATTATATTTATTAGAAATATCGTTATCAGACATTTTTTCCTCCATATAAAAAGTAGTCGGTAGAACAAATCTTACCGACTACTTTATTACCGCCAAAAAACTATTTATCTTTTAGGCAGCAGAGAGGTCAACTGCCTTAAGAGACTTGATTCTACGAGCAGCGAACGTGCATGCCTTCTGGGACTGAATAATATCAGACGAGAACTGCATACCTTCATTCAGAATTTCTACGCCATAGATTACCATGACTGCAGCCGCACCGTATTCGTTGGCCATACTGATGGTAATATCAAAGGGTGGAATTTCATCTGCAACAACAGGGTCTGCTGCTTCAGAGATTGCCTTCGTACGAGCAACTGCATCGCCCTCAGTCGTGCCAGAGTTGGATACACCATTCAGCGTATCTTCCATCTGCTTATCCCAGTCTTCAATCGTTACAGCCTTTGTGTTCAAAGTGCCGCCGATACGACGGAAAATCTTGTTTGCCTTAATGTGTTCGCTAAGGCCTGCAAGCAGAGCATCACGATTAAAGGATACGAACACGAGAGTACCAGCGATTCCGCGCTTGCCACGGCTGAAAGAACGCGGATCTGCATTACCCATCGTGTATACGGGCGCCTTTTCTCTTGTAATGCTATAGGATATTCCCTGAAGTTCGCCAATTACCTGAGAACCAAAGGAACATACAATATCGCAACCCGAGAAGGTTGTGTAAGTATGCGCGAATTCAGATGCATTAGAGTTTGCCATTGTTATCTTTTCTCCTTCATAACTAACAAGGTAGATTTTTATTTATAAAGGCGGGTGATTGGCCCGCCTTTATTTGATAAGTTAGGCTGACTTTCTTACCGTAATGCTATTATTAACTGTACGGATTTCGTTGATTGGGAAGATCTCGTAATAAATATCGAGCTTCGAATCAGCCGTATACGTAGTCTCGTTAAGAATAGTAAACGTGTAAGTGTAAATCAGTTTGCCAGTGATTTCCTTAAGAGTGGAATCAATAGCCGTCTTCAACGAATTGCGGTTTTCAAGGCTGTTTACCAAACCGATAAACGGTTCAGCAGCACGGCGAATTCGTTCACCGCAATGGTCGAGAATCTTAACAACCATCAGACGCTGAGCATACTGATCGCTGTTTGCCATGGTCGTGCCATCAGCAATGCAGATACCCTTGGAGAGGGAGTCAACAAGGATTACAACACCCTTGCTCATGAGAGCTTCCATCTGCGTAGAGCTGAGGAAGTAATCTGCATCCAAGAGGTCGATTTCCTGCATCGTCGAGGAACGATCCAGCGGCAGAGTGGAAACCATGCCAGCATAACCTGCAGCACCGTTCGACTTATAGAGGAAGCCGTCCTTACCTGCAACATTGTACTGGAACATCGTCATCGAAATAAAACGACCAACATCGTACGGCATATTTTCGCCATCCAGCATGTCGCGGCCATTGTACTTCTTAGCATGCAGGCTCCAGTTGGTGCTGGAAACTTCTTCAACTCGACGATTTACACTTGCGAGAGTGGTATCCGTCAGAGGAGCGAGGCCTACAAAGCCATGAGTGTTGCCCGTAATCAAGGACGTTCTAGCGCAATGCTGAGCGAACTGACGAGCAAAGGAGTCAGCAGTCTTGTACGGAATGAACATACCATAGTCATAAGAAATGCTACGATCTTCCGACAGAATCGTGGTTACACCATTCGGGTAAGATGCTGCGCCGCCAACTACAACTGCACCAACAGCCGGAGCCGGTTTGGTTGCGCCGTTTTCCCAATAGAAGATATTGTTCAGAACGGAACCAGCGTCAGCGTTCGGCTCAATCTTCAAGTCTTCCAGATACTCGTCCTTCTGTTCATAACCGAAGTCCGTCAGTTCAAAGTTGAAGATGTGACCGAGAGCAGGATCTTCCTGCAGAATGGAGCAGAACTCTTCAAGGCTCATGAAGTCCGTTGCAGCAGTCGTTACGATAATGCGGCTCTGACCAAGCGGAAGGGATTCCGTGTAGACGAGAGTTGCATCGTCGTTGTCACCGAGCATATCGGAGAGCAGGCCAATCGGAGTAACGGAAATATCAGCAGAGGTCTGGTTAATCTTTGCAACAAAGACTTCTTCAGCAGACTTAATCAGCATGTAGTCTTTGCTCTTATACTCAAACTGAGCCGTTGCCGGAGCAAAGTTTGCACCGTTATCAGTGCCAACCAGCTGTGTAAATACAACGCTGCCGTTTACGAGGTTGCCCTCAAGGATGTTGTCAGCTACACAGAACAGTTCGCCCTGCAGTCCTGCATTGTCCAGAATCTGGATTTCATTCTTGTTCAGATAACGAACAAGGTGATAGGTCATTACGCCGTTTTCCTTAACCATGACATCAGAGCCTGCAGGCAATTCCTGATCGCCAGCTGCAGCAACAACGGCATCAACAAGGTTCTGCGGAGTAGGGCTAACACCAGCAGCCAGTTCAACAGAAGCAACAACAGGAGCAACTTTCGTAGCGTAGATTTCCTCAATGCTGTCAACGCTCATGTCGTCCTCATCGATGCAGTGGAATTCTACAGAATAGTTGCGCGGTTTCGTCATGTCCTTGCTGTCAACAATCGGAGTACCAACAATTAGAGCGTTCTGTTCAGAAGAACCGAGCAGCTTCAGAGTGTTGGGAACAGCGACTTTGAATTCGTCAGCCTTAGGAATCTTACCCGTAATCTTATCATCAGCATTTGCGCAAGCCAGAACGCGGAACTTGATGTCTGCATTGGCCATGTTTGCATAAATGCCTTCTCTGATACCAACGATGTGGTTCGGGTTGTCTGCCGGAGTTTCAATGATACGCGGCTTACGTTCTACGCCGTTCTTTTTGCCACGAGGAACTGCCATAGCAGTTGTAGCATAACCCTGACCAAGACGCTTATAAAGCTCGAACTTGGACAGACCGGTTTCTTCGTAATCTACGTCATCCTTACGGAACGCACGGTCGATAACGCCAGCGGTCTTCAGGAAGTCATAGTCTTTTACCGTCGTGATGTTTACGTTACGGAGAACATCCTGCAGGTCATCGTAATTTGCGGCATAAATCGGATATTCAACAGAAATATCTGAGTTGAACTTCAGCGTGGAGAAGTATTTACCCTCGAAGGAGTTATACGGCTTAGCAGAAGTTTCGTCAATAACGATAGACGTGGACAGGTTCGTGTACGGAGTGCAGAGAGACATGTCGCGGCCGAGGATATAAACACCAGGGAAGCAAGAACCTACTGCGATTTCACGTACTTCGGGAGTGCTGGTTACGTCAACGCCTTCTTTTGTTACAATCTGCAGACGAAGTACGTTGTTGTACTTGTGCTTATTGAACAGGTCAATGAGGTCGACCAGCTTAGAGTCGCGGCTAACACCATTTTCCAAATTGAGTTCCATAACGACCTCAAGGATGGAATCTGCATTGTCAACCATGCCATTTGCTTTCTCGTTCAGAGTAGCTTTTGCGGCCGGCTTGTAAAGTTTAATCTTTTCCATGCCAGAACGCAGGTCAAGATACATAGCGCAATTTTTAATGCGGTTGTTCGGATAAAGGCTCTTTACACGGAGTCTATAACCGTCAAAGCCATCGCAGAAACGATAGTCTTTGTAAAGGGTTTTACCGCTTACACGAACGCCGTAAATGGTACGACCACCGCGATCGTAGATATCCTGAACTGCAGCAACGAGGGAAGCAGACTGACGAGTTTCACTGTTGTAGCTATTGCCAAACAGGTAACGTGCCATATCCGGGTTGTACAGTTTGATTGCTACACCGGGGGCGCCATCAAAAGCAGTGCCATAGACAACGATGGAATCTGTCTCGCCCCAATGGGAAGAGTCAAAATCCTGTCCAAGCTCTTTTTCGTAATCAATAATTACGCCAGGCATATTATTGTTTTCATTTAATACGCTCAAAGAGAATACCTCCTGTATAATTGATAGACTTAATCATCTACACTATTGATTTCAGCAATAGTGGTATCGTAGACAGTACGAATACGCTCTACAGCCACCATGTACTGTAAAGACCGAACTGATACTGTGTTTCTATACATGTCGAGATTTGTGTCAGTGAACTGACGCAAAAAATAGAATTCACTGATCCCATTTTCCTTAAAATAAGCAGTGTATTTGAATAAGGCATCTTCGAATAAATTCATTACCTTATTTGCAGTGCTATAATCACTTGCCAAAACATCAAATTGTACTGTATAATTAAAAATTTGGGCATAAATCGTTCCTTTTCTTCCATCATCATCAGAAAAGGTTTCTCGAACTTTAGGCTTTGTATAGGAAGCATTGCTCGGTACGCGGTCAATCAAAGAAAACTGAATGTGCGGATTATCTAACTTATCCGTGTCAGTAACGGAAATTTTCTCACCCTCATCGGGGGAAAACGTTATATGGTATTTTTTTAAGACTTTCGTGACTATTCTATTGACCATCTCAATAAAGTCTTCGAAAGAGGCAGAGTCATTTGCTTTTAATAATTTATACGGGTCAAAGCCTTTCTGCTTTTTTACTTCCGCCCTTCTTCTGATTCTGTCTCTTTGAGCTAAGATGGTTTCTAAGTCTGGACTATCTGGAATATCTGTTTTCAATTTTCTTTACCACCTCGAACTGTTCAGTACAGTCTATTGGAGTTACATCTGTCTTGAGAATAATATCAACCGTCCCTGGGTGGTCTGGATTCTCCTTGGCATATATGCTTTTAAAAACATATGAAGTAATCAACCAATCCATGTAAGATTCGAAATATTTAATCGTTTGTCGCTCTATTTCTTTGAGCCTGTAAGCACTATACAAACAACCTATGTGTTCGCTGTAGTCCATATCGTTTAAGATATACTTTTGAATTCGATGTAGGAATTCAATTTTGATTGGTGATATTTCGGAATCTAGGTTGAGAAGATTCTCAACGGTCATGCTTCCGTCAATGTGATTCTTAAAATAAGCCAAATCACTCTGTACGTCGCATGTGTCTATGTTAAAGACTGCCTTAATGGAGTCTGGATTTTTAAATGATGGATATTGGTCTACCGGAGTTGCGGCCATCATCCCTGCAAGATATACGGAAGAATACATAATGCGATTAATGTTGTTAGTGACAAATATGATGTTCTCGTACTTGCTTACGGCATTTTTACTTTGTTTTAAGGCTTCGCGCTTCGTTTCCATGTCGTCCAAAAATGCATCTACATCTTGGTACAAGGAAGCGTGCTTGTCCGTAACAATTACATAGGAGTTATTGTGATTAGCAAAACGTTCCATCATATACTGAACGTAGAAAGTCTTTTTGCCGTCTTTTAATGGGTTATAGAAAACGTCAGAAGCATGAACATCCAGTGGAACAACATATCCAAAATCGTACTTCGCCAAAAGACTTGTCGTATCCAAGAAATCATGCTTGTTCTCTATATTGATAACGCAAATATCCTCGCACCCCATTTGTACGAGAATGGAGTAAGAGTCGGTTAAGTCGCATTTTCCAAAAGTGTCTTCCATATCTCGAATTGATTCTGGAATGACAATATCTTTGTAAAACTTGTTTGTCGCAGCTATTCCAATTAAAACAATAGTGTCTTTTTCAGATAACCGCCTAAGGTCGTGAAGCATGTCATTCCCCCACAATCCGATGAAAATTCTCTAAAAAGATTTGATTGTCATACTTTTTAAGTACAGCAGGCGCTTCGATAAACTGGGTATCTCCAGAGTCAGAACGAAAATTACGAGTTAAACGGATAACGTCTATTTCGTCATTCATTACGATATAGTCACCCTTTTTTATCGGGGCGTATTTCTGGTCGAAATAATATGTCGTAACAAGATTGTCCAGTTCTGTACTCATTTTGAACTTAGACTCGTAAGGCTGTTTTACTCCCATGATCTTACGAATCTTAATCTTATATCCAGAACCAAGACAATACGGACAGTTTACATTGCCCGTATTAGCTTGATGATTCAAACATTTACATTTATGTGACTGGTCTACATTGATAACATACATTGGCCATTCGACTTTTTTAATAAGTCGATGGAGGCCTTTATTGAATGATTTATGCAGCATTTAAATGTAATCCCTCCCCTGATTAACATTCCGAGAAAAGTCAGAGAGGATAGTTCTAGCGGGGGTTGGTCTTCTAGTCTTATTAGCCCGAAGAGCGAAGTTCATATCATTACGACCTTCAAAGTCATATCCACGAATAGCATCTTGCCATCTTGCAAGATTATGTTTGAGGTTTTGCAGCAGCTTTCGAAGATTGTCCAGTTGGGCTCCGTTTTTGAACGTCAACTGACCAAGTGTACCTTCCATGCCCGCTTCGTTGTTCCCATTTATATACGCCTTTGTCAGTGCGTCAATTGTTGCCTTAGTTTCGACAAATTTTTCAACAGGAAAAGGCACATTACCATTACGGTCACGCTGGACAGGGCCTTTATTTATATAGTCAGCTTCTCGACTAGCTTGACGAATAAAGAAAAGGATATCAGAATCTGGTAACTCAAAATCTTCGCACAAGATTTTAACAGCATCTATGCTGCAATAGCATGGTGTCATCTTGGTTGTGATTTTAAATTGTTGGTTCTGAAGAATCTTCCCGTCCATAGACTTTATTCCGTTAAAACGAATATCGTATATGGAATTATCTTCAATGGGACTTTCAGGGATTATCTCTATGCAGTTATCAAAAACTCTGTATGTGAAATTTACTCTTTTCATCAGATTTTCCTCTGCAGGATAATGATATTATCTTCGATACTTTTTGGGTCTATTTCTGAGTCAAATTCAAATAAAAAACTAATAGGGGTTTCCCCTTGGTCTGGTTGAGTTAAAACCTGAAGCCCTCTTTGAAAGATTGCGCTAAGGTCATCATCAAAAACCGATGTTTTTTGTGATGTATTTTCGTAGTTTATAGTAACAGGGTCAGACCACTCACCATAGTCGGACTCTGAATTCTCAGCTCTAATTCGAATGTATAATTTGCCCGTTTCATATCCACTGATTGGAGCGTCGTTTAATTGACTGCTATCAAGGATGTTTTCAAATAAGTGGTCAAAAGATACTTCTTTTCGAATATAAGCGAAAGCATCTCTCTTCTCGTCAATCTGCTCCCATTTTATAGAGAAAGAATCCTTTATCTCTTCAAAATTTGTAGGAGTTACGATTCTTAACTTTGCTCGACAGGTCGTTTCAAATGAGAACTCATGCTTGATTGCATGATAGATTGATGCTCCCAAAAGGGAACGCACTTCCTTTGTAACAACAAGGAAGTACGGTTTGTTTGGAATAATTTCGTCAGTGAAAGACAAAGAGAGAAATGCATCGCTTACTTCAATCTGTGTATTAATAACATCTCCATGATCGTCAGTAATATATACAGTTTTATTGTTGATACTTTCTTCATCTAAATCAAAAGTGAACCCAACAATAACCTTTTTGGATGCGTTATCAATATTTATTTCAGTTGCAGTAAATTTCTGATACATAGATTACCTCATTCCTGTGCGGAGGTATCTTCTTTCTTCTTACGGGTGTTTTTCTTCTTTGGTTTTTCCTCTGCGGCTTTTTCTTCAGCAGCCTCTTCGACTACTTCTTCTTTTGCAGCACTAACCTTTGCTTTGCTTTCTTCGACGTTTTTTGCTGCATTTTCGTCTTTGGTTACTTCAAGTACAGATACTTTTCTGGTATCTACTTTTGGTTCTTCTTTGATAGGCGCGATAACCATTTCCTGATGGCTTTTGCTCGGATGCAGAATTTCAAACAAAGTTCTCGGGCGACCCAAAGAACCTTCCAAGAGAATAAGTCTACGGCATTTTACGCTACGACGCAAAACGGAGCAGTTTGTGCCAGCCTTAATTTCAGCAACAGGATTGCTCTGATTAAGGTGTACACCAGAAACTTCGTCATAGTATCCGATTTCACCAGGAGCAATGCGAACTTTTGCAATAATATTCTCCAAAATGAGAACCTCCTATTTTTTATAAAAAAGAAGGCGGTTTGCGCCGCCTTCTCTACTTAACGAATCGGCTTGAGTAAAGCCTCTTATTAGTCTTCTACTGCACGAACACGAATGGGAACAGTCTTCGGGTAAGACGGCTTAACTGCGAGGTTACGAGCAACCATTACGCCAGAACCATGCTGTTTAATTGCAACACCATAGCGTTCGCGGGCCTTCAGGAACTGAATATCACGAGTCGGGTCAGTCCAGTTGTCCATTACGATTTCTTCACGCTGAGCAATAACACCAACATCATTGCGGTCAAGAACGTACATATCGAACAGTTTCTTCTTCTTGTCGAACTTAACAAACGGGCTGAAGTTCATCGTCAAAGGAATCGGCAGACGGTTCTGTACCTGCTCTGGGCGAAGAACGAACTTCTGCGGGCCCATATTGTTCTGCATGCCAGCATTCGGAGTACCCTGAGTGCCGCCAGACGGATGAACGTCCTGACCACCGAGAGCGCCCCAGCTGAGGCCAGCCCCAATCATCGAATTTCTTGCGAATACTAACCAGGTCAGCGGATGCATAATGCAGTCGGTCGGAGTGTGCTTATTCGTAATAGCAGCGAGAACGAGGTCAAGGAAGTCTTCAACAGACAGCGTGCCGTTCGGCGTACCATCTTCACCAAGACCAGTCGTAGCAAACGTATCATCCTGTGCAACAACATTCGGATCGTTATCGAATACTACATGGCCATGCTTGGAGAACTCATTCATGCACTTCTCTTCTTTGAAGCGTGCAAATGCCTGGCCCATTTTCCGGATCGTCAGATTGTAAATATCCCACGTATAATCGGCAAGAGCTTCTTCCGTAATGGATACGCGCAGACCAACTTTCTTAATGGTCGGACGCAAGTAGCTCTTTTCGATCAGCGTGTGATCCGGAGCGTCTTCGTTGTACGGTTCGCCTTCGCCCATTTCCTTAGCAAAGATTTCGCCGACAACAGGAACAACGACAACAGCGCCACCAGCAGGAGCCTGAATCTTATTGAAGAAATTCGTAGCCAGATATTCCGGTTCAGCAGCTTCAATCATTTCGCCCTGAATAATCTTCGGAACCATCTGAATAACGTCAGTGGACGTGAGCATTTCCTTCAGGTTGGACATAACGCTCGGAGCGCCTTCCGTATGGCCACCAATCGTATCCAAGAACTGCTTGTATGCTTTAGCTTCCTTCAGGGATGCTTTTGTATTAATCTTTACGGACGGAGCCTTACCAGCCTTAATGTCCTTTTCATTCTGTTTTAGACCAGCAACAAGCTTATCTGCTTTTTCCTGGTATTCTTTCAAATTAAACGGCATTTATATATACCCTCCTATGGGATTTCACAATTTATATATCTCCGAGGGAGCGTTAACTCCCTCGAAGTATTTCTTACAAATTAGAGTTCGAGAATAATCTTAGCGGAACCAACGCAGCCGTCCCAATCCATAAATGTCGGGATACCAGCTTCGCCGCGCTTCTGATATTTAACGTCTACTTCTACCGTAGCGCCATCAGCGAGGATTGTATCTGCTTCTTCAGCGTTTTCAACAGAAACAGTGAGCTGACCCTGTACAGAGCTGAAGTACGTAATAGCAAATGCATTATTCAGAGCCTGAACTTCTGCGCCAAGGTTTTCCTTTACAGGAGTGAAATCAACCAGAGTGGTTTTCGTGCCGTCTGCAGCAACTTTTGTCAGACGAACCTGAGTCTGGTTTTCTACGAGATTGCCATGCGGATGGATACGAACAAAATGCTTGAGGTATTCACCATCATTAGTACCACGCTTACGGATAATTGCTGCCTGCAGGTTCTGCAAATCACGAACTGCAGCGTTGAAACCATCCGTCAGACCCGGAATGCCAAGATGTTCATACTGCCATTCAGCATTCATAAACTTGTCATAGTGGCCATCATTTTTACCATCTGCCATCATGTGGAGATCGTGTTCTGTATACGCGCGGTCATACGGATAGCCCGGATATTTACCCGTAGAAGCAAAAGCACTTGCTGCAACAGCATCTTCGCCCGGACGATTCGTTTTACCCCAACGATCTGGATTAAAGCCTTCATACTTCAGACGGTCTTCCAGAGCCCATGTAGCCCATTTGTAACCACCTTCAGGAACCATATCATGGTTCAGGCCGATTACGTGACCAACAACCTGCTGACGTTCACGTTCAATTTCAGCTGCACTCATGTCTTCCAGGAGAGAGTCTACGCACAGCGGAGAAACAGTCAAGCGACCGTTTTCGTCAGATTTAACCATATCGCCAATCTTGATGGAACCATAAATGCTGCCCCACGGCGTGCCTTCTGCCTTATCTTTGAATGCGAAATACGGAAGTTCAACAACAGCGTCCGTGATAATCGGGCCAGGCTGCATGCCATCCATGCTGTCATTTTCAAAACGATTGTATTCGTTACGTTCAATCATACCCAGCGGGCGGTTAGCCGGACGAATGTCTTTGGTAACTTCACCAGAACCAGTTGTCTTGTCAAAGTTCTTCATGATGTTACCAGTCTTCTTGTCAACGCCGAGGTTTGCAGCTTCCATCTGAGCAGCTGCAGAATTCTTCAGACCACGGAAGAAGCCATCTTTGTAAGCTACATCAATACCTTCAATCGGAGCCCATTCCAGACCAGTCAGCTGAGCTTTCTGACCCTGAGCGCCAAGGGAAACAGCATTGTTCGTGCCATAATTGTCGCTGTTTTCGCGAACCTTTACAGGAACACCACCATTAGCAAGCGTCAGCGTATTGAACGTCTTATCAGAAGTCCAATCAACAGCATCACGATACGGGTCACCTGCAACGATACGACCTTTCGTTACAACCATGTAGTTGTAACCTACGCCCCAGCCATAACGGAAGAGCGGCTTCAGTCGCGTGTCCAGAAGATACTTCTGAGACAATGCAGTGTGTTCAGTTACATTCAGACGATTGTTCGTACGGTTGATACGAGCTTCGCCAGCGCGATAACCCGGAGCATCTGCTACGAAATATTCGCCATGGCCACCAGGAGCCATTTTAAATTTTGTTTCAAAAGAATCAGGATAATTTGCCATTTATTTAAACACTCCTATATTAGAGAGAAAGGCCGATGTCATCTGCATCGTCTTCAGTATTGTAATCACCTGCATTGCTGGCAGGAGTCGGTTCGGGGTCGCTTACGGTAGGATCTGCAGCGCTACCTTTTGTGCCCTTTGTCTGAGACTCTTTCAGTTCAGCTTCGAGGTCGCTAATAGAATCACGCAGGGATTCAATGCTACGCTCGTTCAGCTTTTCCATTTTCGGCTTACCGGCGCTTTCACGCAAAGAAGTGAGCTTATCTACGAGAGCAGTTTTTACTTCTTCCTGCAGCTTCTTGTTCTCTTCTTCCTGAGCTTCACGCAACTGCTTTTCCTGAGCTACGAGAGCTTCTTTTGCGCTGATCTGCTCTTTAAGAGTCTTTTCAGATTCCTGAAGCTGAATCTTTTCATTCGTCAGCTGAGTAATCTGTTCAGTCAGTTTCATTTTGTCATTTTCCAAAGCTGTCTTGGAAGCCTGAAGGCTTTCGTTGAGCTTCTTTTCTACTTTGAGCTGTTCTTCCAGTTCCATCGGTTTCTCCTTATTTTTCGTATGAAGGTTATTTTTTTGAAGACCTTCTGTTGTTTTCATTTCGCCATTGTGCATAGCCAATGGTGTTTCGCGGCCACTTTCGTTTGAGTACTTAATATGTTTTACTTGCGCATACTTATCAGAAGGAACGATAACATAACTTAATTCTTTTGGGGTGAACTTATAAACATCCCAATAACAAATCTGTCCGTCGTATTCTACTCCTCTGACGTGATCACACATTTCACCTTCGGCCAATTGCTGACCGCAAATACTACAGCGCACATCATGTGCGGCAACACCAATGGACACTGTCTTAAGTATCCCTGATGAAATATCGCGCCGAGTGTTGTAGTCAGGGTGTGACGACTCTAGCATAAGACAATCTGTTCCAGATTTCTCACTATGTCCCATGTACGCTTTCTTGATTCGACCATTTACAATTCCGTCGTAATCATTGTGAAACATAATGGTAGGTCGTTCATATGGGTCTGTCCAACCACTTAGACTTTCTTTACACCCATCTGCCATGTATCGCGTAAAGTTTCCAGTAGCATGAGGATAACAATGCATTGCCTCGATGACGGCCGTAAAATCGTCTGCCCAAACACCCTCGTAGTTTTCGGTCATCTTTTTGCCATCGTTTGATGAACTCTGTGCAAAAGTAGGCTGTTTGTACTTAGAAGCATCTTCAATTTTATAGCCTTCAAACTCTCTGAGTACAATCATCGTAACCTCACTTTTTTATTACAGGGACTATATAACAATGACAGCCAGGACTAAAACCAGGTATGTCATTAATCCCAAAGTTACTTGTATTTAAAGTTTTAAAGGCATGTTTATGCTTGCTGTCGTCTGGCCCGCAAACTTTAGCTTCTTTGATGTTCTTATACTCTAATGTTTTCATGTAAGAATACCAAAAACTCTTATTGTCTACGAACTCGACTAGGAATCGCAACCTGTATTCCATGTTGCTCATTTCCTCTGCAAGCCTTTTTCCGTCGATATTATTACTAGCCTTATTTTTTATATCCACAAAAAAATTATCCAAAGTGTCTTTTATATAGATATTTAATGCATTATTTGTAAAAGTCATTGAGGTATTTTGTGTTTTTGAGGAATTTTCAAGGTCAGCAAAGGCTGCTTTTGATCCTAGTCCGCCACTTTGTTTGATTCTCTGTTTTAAACTTCTATGGATAGACTCCTTACATTTTGTAATGCTTACAGGGGATATCTTCCCCTTTTTTGAAGCTAACAGTGTGAGATCTTTAAACGACGAGATAGTTTCATTCAAAAAGTTGTCATCCAAAGACTCTTTTATCTTAGCCGAATGAGTTCCATGTTGATTTTTAGGAGAATCATTGTTGCTTACGGTTTTTGTCTTAGACGTAGACGTTTTTGTCTTTCCGTTTCCCGTTGCCTTTTTTGTATAGCTACTAGAAGTTGCTGCAGGCTGTGCTTTTGCAATGCTCTTCTGGATTTCGCCACTTACCTGTGCAAGTTTAATTGCGGCGTCGTTTTGGGCGTTAATCTGTTCCAGTGTATTTGCCTGAGTGAACATCTGGCTATACATGCGGCCAGTATCAACATTTTCAACTTTTTCTCCAAGGTGTTGACGAAGTTCTTCAAATGTAATTGCATTCTTTTCAAATTTGTTAATCTCATGATTCTCAATTTTTACTTTCGTATCAAGGTTAATTTCACGGAAGTCTAACATTACAATGTCGTCTTCATTCAGAACAGGATTGAAGCCGCCTTCCATAAGAAGTTCATTGATAACATACTCTTTAAACTGAAGAGCAAAATTTGCTTGGTCATCTTTAATGATGTTATGAACCTGCTCTTCCATGGAGTCAGCATCTTGTTTGCTGCCGCCTCTGCCCATCATGCTTTCTGAAACATTCATTCCAGAAAATACTCGTTTCTCAATTAACGCATGATACGGAGCCATGTCTATTGCGGCGCCCTGCGTGCCAACAACTTCCACCTTATGGCGCTCATCTGTAATGTACATGCCATCCATCGGTGTTTTCTCCACCATACGTCGAGCGTCATCAATTTCTTTTTGTGTACCTTCTTTTCCTGTTTCAGGTAAACCGATAATCATATGAACAAGCGGCATAGCGTATCGATAAATCAATGCAAGAATATTGCCCTCGACTTCTCGAAGCATTTTAATATCATCAAGAACAGCTATCCATCTAGGTGTACCCCAGACCGACCCAGCTTCTCTATCTAATGTAAAATGAATTACTTCGCTTTTAGGGAATATCTTTTCTTTGCCACTTATCGTGATCTGTTTGTACCCTTTTATTTTGCCCTTGTCGTCGAACTCAATCTGCATTCTGGCAGGATGTGCGCGATAGTAGCAAGAAATGGGTTTACCACTGGCTACAAGTCCAGTGGCTTTAACACCCGGTAAAATATCTTCTCTTGACTTGATAACAAAGGCATTGCTATAAGTTTCTAAGTCACCAGCAATTTCACGCCAAAGAATATCCGTAGACATTTCTGCCATATTGTCCATTACACGAAAACGTAACTTAAGGTATTCTACTGCACTATCATTAGTGGATTTAAAGTCGTAGCCCGCTTTGAAAAAGAGCTGACGGTACTTTTGAACAGCGACTTTAAGGTAAGAGTCTACCTGAATAGCATTGCCTAATTCATTTAGGTCGTAATCGCATTGATAGAAAATACCTTTACGAGAAAAGCCTGCTTTCTCAAATAAGTTTGCGAAAGCCATGGTAACTTTGTTTCTCGGTATTAGAGATTTATTGTTGTTCTTTTTTACAGATGGGACTTTTGCGCCCCTTTTCCTAGTTGCTTCAGCAATGATGATACTCTCTGCTAAGCCCCTGGCTTTACTGTAAAAAGTATTTTTTAGTTTATCAAATATAAGCCATTCCTCCAGTGGGGCATTTTGTATACTACATATTACGACCCTATTTTTCGTTTAGAAACAAAAAACTATAAAACAGTGCCTTGATTACCGAGACAACTAAGCATATTGGAATAATAATCATCCACGCCAGGTGGTTCTGCGCAGTATGGGGTTGGGTCTGTTTGAAGGGCAACACAATATTCTCGCATTGTTTTTGCTTGGGTCGTTCCTTTGCCATCACTACCAACCCATCTAGGAAGAAGTCTTGCCATCGTATCTGCAAATTCTTCCGGTGAATTAAATGTTGCCCAACGTTGTCCAGGATTCGTACTGGTTAAGCCGCCATAGTTGTGAGATGCACATGGTTGTGAGAAATAACTGGACTCGTTTGCGAACTGCGCCCAAATCCAGTCTGCTGGAATACCACATCCTTTAGAGCACCGAACACACATATCGATAGCCCAATCTGGGCCTTTGCCTTTAGGAATGTTTTCGGCGCCTTTACCAGGAGCAACGCCAACATTTGGTATATTTGTGTTAACGCTACTTGGGCCACTGCTATAGCTTGCGCTAATTGCAGCTTCTTGGTCTTTAAGGGCCTTATCAATACTTCCTTCAGCCTCTGCCGTAACCTTGCTATTATCATCTTGTTTTGTAATAGATGGCAGTGGTTCAGGTGTTTTAGCAAAGATGTTTGCACCATTTTGGAATAGCTGACCTTTGGCACTAGCTTCATTAACACGCATATCCAGTAGGTCTGATACATTTTGCACGGCATTGTTTAGATATTTATACATATTATACATACCGTTATCGTACTTCTTTGCCGCTTCGTCTCTGGCCTTCAGTAATGCATCGTTGCCTAAGGTTGTACAAAGGGTAGATGTATTCACTTTGTAATCTTCCTGCAGATAACGTTCTTTCTGCATTTGTGCGGACAACCATGAACGTCCACGAATCAATGTGTTTTCGGCTGTGTTTACTTTTTGGGCCTGTCTGGTAGCTTGATCTCTGATCAACTGAGATTTTGTAATTGCGTCTTTCAAGTGCTGCAGATTTTTGTCTGATGTCTTGACTGCTTTTGCGTCAAAGTCTTTGAGCAAATATGTGTAATCAGGCATATTTGCATCATCAGCAATGGCAAGCATCATTTGGAAGAACCTATGAACAATCTGCTCTACCGAAGCTGTATAGTCAGCCATCAAGTCGTTATAATCACGACGATATGATTCTTGGGACAAGTCAATCAATGAACGCGGTGTTTCTGGAGCAATGTCAAATCCTGGATCGTCACCGAACAATTCATCATTAATAGGATTACTGCCTTTTTCTGGTTCTACATTTATATGAACATCAGGATCCAGCGGAAAATATATATCATAATCCCATTTGCCATCTTTAGGTTTTTCCTTCTTCGGCTTCTTTCCCGGCTCACCATCTTCTTCTAAAACAGGTTTTACGGTAATACCGAAACCGCCGTTTATTCTTAATGTCCCCGGTTCAGGCGAACTTGGTTCTGGCTTCCATGGTTCTGAAGGAGGCAATGTTTTGGGTGGTGGAGGTGGAGGTATTACCGTTTTAGTCGGAGGTGGTGGAGGAGGTTCCACTGTTTTAGGTGGTACTGGTTTGCGAGGAGGTGGAGGATCTATTATCTCTACTGGAGGAATAGGTGGCGGTGGTTCAACCGTCTCACGAGGTTTTGGACCGGGAGGCGGCTCAACCGTCTCAGGAGTAGAAGGTGGATTTATTATCCTACGAATGACCTCGCCTTGCGTTATTCTATTTAAGATTTTTGTGACACCTTGAAGTATTACCTTTTCTGGGCCAGGCAAAATTTCAAGCATGTCATAAAGGCGTGACAACTTATCTATAGTAGGTAGAAGAGGTTCTTCTGGAATTTCTTCTTCCGGTTCTGGTACATCGTAATGTTGAACAACACCTTCGGTTTCATAATGTCTATTTGGTTTTAAATCAGGGTGTTTTAATAAGTCATCTTTTTCAATCATATGTTTCTCCAAAAAAGCCGGACAACCATGCGGAGGAAGTGACATGGTTATCCGGCTATATAGTAACCAGAAAACTGGTAACTACCACATTCTGCGCCCAAATTTGCCATTGCGACTAGGGAGGCGCGACCCCCAATTACTACTTCTACTAAAAGATGGTGCTGTTGGCGCCGATGCCTTGAACCATCTTGGTTTATCAACCTCACATGGGTCTTGGCATTTTTCAGGCGTAAACGAACCATTCTTTAGTCCTTTCCATGGGTTAACTCTATCAAAAGCTTGTGATATCTTTTGGATGCCAGCAATAGCCTGAGCCTTAAGCGGCGAAACAGCGACAGACTCAATCGCTCCTTCGAATGTTACTTTTTTAACTGTATTAGTTAACTCTGGAAATTTTTGCACCATAGCAAGGTACGCAAGACCTAATGCATCTACAAAGTGTTCATTGACGCTAGTAAATACTGGGCGGCCATTTGCGCCGATTCGTACTACCTCGTAATCAACAAGCTGTTTATGTAACGTCTCGTCAAAAGGAGACAATATCATTCGGTCGCGTTCAAATGCTATTGCAAGTTGGTTTACCATAAAAGGTTTCATTGGTTCTTTTTCAATAGTTTTCTTAACTGGGTCAATAACGTCTATTGTTTGTGAAAACTGAAAACCTTTTAATTTATTTTTCAAACCAGATTCTTTGTGTGCATCACCATACATATGCAGAGTCTCGATCTGGTACTCGCCACTGCCTCGGTCTGCATATATCCACGATGGTTGATATGTTCGATTTAAATTTATAATCATTTTTACGGCGGCGTCAAAAGAATATTCCGCCTTAGGAACTTCCACGCGTTTTATTACTATGAATTTTTGCTTATGAACATCATAGTCTAAAATTAAAATAGAAGAGGACGCTCCATATTTATCCCAATCTATCCCCATAGTGCGATAACGATTGGGACGATATACCCCTTCAAAACCACTTGGAGGGATATAGCTTTCATACGTTTCTCCGCTTTCTTTTACTCTGATATTCTGAGAATAAGTCAAAGGAGCGTAAGCATATGAAAATACTTTCATTGCTGCATCCAGTTTTTCTTTATCAAAAACGCCTGTTTCCTGTTCGCCAAATTCTGCAAGAACTTCGTGCTGATAACCAGCTTCGGAAAGCTGCGCCCGAAATTCTTCTTCCATTTTTGGGCCCCAGTCTGGGTTGCACATAGATGGAAAATGAAACGGCGTAAAATGCATCTTGGGGTCTGTACAACACTGCCAAAACTTTTTACGCGCACCTGTAGGCGTAGAGGAAAGCCAAACTCCGATATCTGGACGTTCACCTGCGAGCATCAAGATAGAGTCGAAGTCGGCGTCGTTCATATAGTCCGATTC
>Ga0326511_10001221_pt1 | contig 21586 bp, 25 predicted proteins | sample 0_2496_0518_D_FD_203701 | JGI IMG/M metagenome (GOLD analysis project Ga0326511, IMG submission 203701) | Bovine rumen microbial communities from UC Davis, California, United States - 0_2496_0518 | ecosystem: Host-associated > Mammals > Digestive system > Stomach > Rumen | place: USA... | reverse complement strand
AATAATTGAATATTCGTTTTCGTTTATCTTCATAGTTTTCTCCTTTACAATTAAATTATAAATGTTTTTGAAAATTTTTTCAAGTCATTTTCAATTTATCTTCAAAATATTTGATTGTTTTATATAGCCCGTCATATAAAGAAACTTCAGGTTTCCAATTTAATTTTTCTTTTGCTAAAGAAATATCTGGAATTCTGTTTTGAGGATCGTCTTTTGGTAATTCTTTATAAATTATTTTAGATTTACTATTAGTAAAATCCTTTTCATATTTTACCTTCAGTAGCTATTATGTCATCATTTTTAGCTTCTAATACAATATCTTCGTTTTCTAATTTTTCTTTTAATATTTTATTTTCTTCTTCTAATTTAGAAATTCTTTTTTCAAGTTCTTCTAATTTAGAAATTGTCATTCTTCTAAAAATTCTAACATTCATATTTCCTCTTCGTATTCTTTTGTAAAATAATGAAGTCCATTAATTAAAGAATAAATGCTTACATTTGATTCTTTACAGAACTTAGAAGCTTTTCCAAATTCATAAAGTATAGGAGGACTATCATTTATTTCTGCAATTGGAAGATAATCTATTTCTCCATTTATATAAGTTTGGAAAAATGTATCTCCATTTGGTTCTTCTACAATAATTATATATTTATTATCCATATATTTTACTCTTTTTAATTTTATTATAAAAAAAATAATTTTTTTTTCAAGTTAAAATTAGGAGAAAAGATTAATGACAGAACAAGAGGAGAAATTTTTAAAAAGCATACAAAATAAAATAGAAAAGTATGATATACATAATTACAAAACAAGAAAAAAATTAACAGTAAGAGATGTACTTCCTTATGCTAGAAATAAATTTGTTGTAGCACATTATAATGATGGTAGTCCAGATGAAGTAATTGACATAGGTATTGAGGTTTTTCTTTATAAATGTTCTCCACTTTTATTTTTGGAAAAATATGCTCAATTTGAATTACCAGGTATTGGTAAATTAAGTTGTAAAGAATTATACTATTTTCAGAGAGAAATCCTTAAAGACTTTAACAATTGGAAAAAAATTGTTACAACTAAAACTCGTCAGTGTTTAACAGAAGACAATTTTGTTATGACAAATAGAGGATATATCTCTATCAAAGATGTAAAAATTGGAGATAAGATACAAACTATTAAAGATGGAAAATTATATTATACGGAAGTCTTAAATTTTATAAATCAAGGCAAAAAACAAGTCTGTAAAATTATGACCGTAAGCGGTGATATAATAAAATGTACTTTAGATCATAAAGTCTTAACAAAAGATGGATGGAAAGAAGCAAAAGATTTAACTATTAAAGATGAATTGGTTTCTAATCATCAATTGGGCAATTTCGGAAATTTTAAATTAGACGATGATAAATTAGCTGCATTAATAGGATATTATTTAGCAGACGGAAAAGGAGATAGTCCAGTATTCGTTAATACTAATATAGATTATATAAATGAATGTAAAGAAGCTGGGGAATTATTTGAAAATTGTTATCCAATAATTAGACCTAGAAGTATGAATGGTAAGGTAAAGCTCCAAGGCTATGATTTAATTTTTACTTCTAAATCTAAAAATCCAAAATTAAAAAGACCTTTTTTAGAATTTAAAAAAAGATTTGGTTTAAATAAAAAATCAGTTGATAGAATTTTTACAGAAGAATTGATGAATTTAAATAAACATCAAATGTCCATTCTTATTAATAGACTATTTGCTGGTGATGGTTGGGCAACTTATAGAAAAGACAACAGAAGACCAAACACTATCATATATGAAATAGGTATAGGAGCACCTAATTATTGTTTCTTAAAACAATTAGAGTATATTCTTAAAACAAAATATGGGATATGCTGTAAAGTTCAAAAACAAAATAAATATATCAATGGTTTTTGGAAACTTAGGATACAAAAAAAACCAGAAGTTAAAAAATTTATTGAGGAAATAGGAGTTTTTAATAAAGATCAAAAAATTATAGAAGTTTTAAAAGAAGATAAAAACTTTTATAATCATCATTCTTCTAATTCTAAAATAAAAAAAATTGAAATTCTTGAAGGAGAAGAAAATGTTTATGATATAACCACAGAAACTCATGATTTTTTAGCAAATGGTGTTGTAGTACATAATTGTGGTATGTCTACATTAACAAGCCTTATTTTTTTCTGGAAGGCTGTGCTATTTCCAAATGAATGGCTTGTTGTAATTTCAAAAGACGGTAAATCAGCTCAAGATTTTTTGGAAAAAATTAAAACCAATCTTGAAAATATACCTGAATGGTTTGGTTTGAAAATTACTAAAAATAATGTTAAAGGTGTAGCATTCTCAAATAAAACCAAAATAGATACTTTTGCTAGATCTAAATCTGCTGGTCGTGGTACTTCTCCTACTATGGTTATTCTTGATGAGGCTGCGTTCTATCTTACTAATTCAATTATTGAGGGTATTGTATCTTCTGTTATGCCTTCTTTGTCTAGAACTGGTGGTCAATTATTCGTTGTATCTACACCAAATGGTTCTGCTGAAGGAAGCGAAGGTTATTGGTATTACAATCAAGTTAGACAATTACAAGAAGCTGGTGGTGTTGATGGCCTTGCAAGACTTTATGATGTTGCTTGGTGGGAAATTTTAGACTATCCTGGAATTACCCCTTATAAAGGATATAACGAAAAAGTTCAAGGTTATATAGACAGAGACTATTTTAACCATCCAGAGGTTAAAAAAGAAGCATATGCTTTCTTTGATCCTATAGCTAAGGATCACTGGAAAGAAAATGAATGGCTTTCTTATCAGATGAGTACTGCTGGTAAGGTCAAATATATGCAGGAAATCTTACAGAACTTTGTGGTTACTGGTAATACTGTATTCTCTGATGAAATTATTGATAAAGTTTCTACTGAAACAAAAGTTCCTATAATAAAAGATTTATTAAATGACAGGCCTCTTAAAAATTTATGGATTTGGAAAGAGCCTCTATTAGATCATAAATATATATTAGGATGTGACGTTGCTAAGGGAAGCAGTGATGATAGTAGCTGTATTCAAGTAGTAGATATGTCTACGTATGAACAGGTAGCAGAATATTCTGGTAAATGTACTACTATTGATTTAGCTAAGTATGCTTATAGAATAGGAGAATATTATAATTGGGCTTTTGGAGTTATAGAATGTAACTCTATTGGAGAAGCTACATTTAGCGAATTATATTATAATTTAAATTATCCTAATCTGTTTAAACAAAAAAAGGTTAAAAATGGTGAAGAAGTAATGACTGGTTGGATTACTTCTACAAAATCTCGTGATTTAATTACAGATAAATTTATAGATTTTTATTATGATGAAACAATGTGGAAAAATTATCATCCTTACTCTGAAAGATTATTAGACCAAATGAAATTTTGGATATGGAAAGGTGGTAGACCAGATCATGCTGGTAACGCTCATGATGATAATATTATGGCTATGGCTATTACTTTGTTTAATATTTCAGAAGGTATTAAAAGAATTCGTGGCGAGGACGATACATTCTTTATAGGTGAAAATGGCGAAAATATTACTATGAAGGATAATACAAATACCAAATTGGCTGATAATTATTTAAGTTCTAGAAAAAAAGATGAAAACGTAAATGAAAATGTATATAGAAATATGGAAAGAAAAATGTATATGCAGGCAGGTATAAATCCAAGTGATGAAAATGCTGCTGATACTTTAAAATGGTTAATGAGCTAATATTAAAAGGTCACTAAAAAGTGACCTTTTATTTTAAATCAAATTATTCTTTTTAATTACTTCTATTATTTGTTCAGTTCTTTTAGACCAGTCACATTTAGCTAAAAGTTCATCATATTTTTCAGAAGGGGTTTTATGATTTTCTAGCATTGTATCTAATGAAAGTTCGCCATAATCCAAAGGAATTACAAAGTCTTTATAATCTTCGTAATTAGGTAATTGTTCTTCATGAATTAATGTTGGAATATGAGCATTTACATAGTTAAAGAATTTGTCTGAAAGTTGTCCAAGAGTAATATCATCTATTTCTAGTAGACATAATCCAATATGACACTTACAAATTTCTTTATGAAGTTCTTCTTCACTCATCCAGTCCTTTAAAATTAATTCTGGATACATTTCAGCTGTATTTTTCTTCATTTCTTCATTTTCAAATCCAACAACTTCTATATTCCATTCTGGATTTATAGCCTTCAATAAAGCAATACTATTGAAATCTACTTTAGCCATATTATGACCTACATAAATAGCTGTTTTAGTTTCATACTTATCTGTATAGACTTCCTTTACAGAACATCCATTTGGTATATAATATTTATTTATATCTTCTGGAAGATTATTATAAATATTTTTTGAGGAACATATTACTGGGAGTTTGCCTACTTGTTCTGCTGTAATTTTTTCCTCTCCTTCATCATATTTATCATAAACAATTCTGTCTGTAAACTGTTTAAAATAAGAATAAGCTTTTCTCTTACCCTCTAAATTAGGAGAATCAATAATTACTAAAGGTTTATCTTCTATCAAAACTTCTTTTAATGTTCTATCACCTTGAAAATAATGTTCTATAAAATTATTATCATTTACAGTCAAGACAGAAAATTTTTTATTTAATTCATTTATTACTTTTCCCCTTCTGTATACAGGATATACAAATTCTCTATCTTCTACATAATAAATTATATTATATTTCTTTTTATCTATCATAAATGGACAACAGCAGTCACTATCAATTTCTATCGGAGAAAAAGTAATTTTCTTTATTATTTCTTTTTTATCTTCGGATAGATTAAATAAATACCTAAATTCACTATTCAATAAATAATTTTCTAAATCTTTTCCATTTTTACTTCTTATATTAAAAAGTATATCATTTATTATTTTTTCAAAATTATTATTATTAATAAAATAATATATTATTTTTTTCATCTTAACTCCTTTTTATTTATTGTGAATCATTTAGTCTTGTCAAATCTGTTTGAGCAGTTATTTCCATAATTGCTTCGTTGGTAATCCAATGTGTAGGTGTTCCACGACCATTATATCCCATATATTCAGAACTATTTACATAAACATCTATTGTATCTGTTTTAATTCTAGTTCTATAAAAATAGAAACTATTATTCCATTCTGGAATAATCCATTTTTGATAATCTTGTGTCATTTCACAAGTATTGGATACACAAAATTCATCAGGACTACCGCTATAACTAGCTAAAGTAAATTCCCAATATGCTTTAAACGGCATTTTAAAAGTTATAATTCTTTTATTGCTTCTATCAATATAACTGGAACCACCACCTGCAGATCTTCTTTGAATAAATTTTTTATTTTTTAAAATTTCAATTATTGGTTCAATTTTTTTTGCTTCTTCATATAAATTTATATCATAACTCCAAACATTATTAAATCTTTGATTTCCTTCTTTATCCATTAAATCAATATGATATTTAGGTATTTCACCTAAATACTGATTAGCTACAATCGGTTCATTACCATTGTCACCAGTAGCCAACATCATTTCTCCACGATTATTATTGGTTTCTGAGAATCTTACAAAACCAGCGTCACTACCATTATTATCCTCTCCAGCACCATGAATTGCCATAGAATCAGATAATATTTTGTTTACACCAGATTTATATTTTCCATCTGGATCTGTATCTCCTTGATACATATCATTTATTGTACTCATTTTTCCTCCTTTTATCTAGTTTTTAGAGTCCAGTCTGGCAATGGATTTCCATTATCATCATGCGTAAAACCTGCCAAACTAGCAATAGTATCATAATCATTTTCATTTGTTATATTAGATATAAAATTAAAAATTTGACTTATATTAAGTCCATTACTATATACAGTATTAAATCTTTGATTTCCCTCTTCGTCCATTAGTTTTATAGAATGAAGCGGTTCTGTATCTAGATATTGATTTGCAATTATTTGTCTTATACCAGAATTAGAACCAGTATATAATTCTTTACATCCAGTATCAGCATCTTTCTCTATAAATCTTATACCAGATTGATAATCTTTAATCTCATTCTTAGTGATTTCCATATTATTTATCTTTTCAAGAAATAAGTCAAGTAAAGTTAATTATTATTTAGGAGTTATTTAATGATAATTAATGGTAAAGAAGTAGAAATAGACTTTAGAAGAGCAGCTCAAATACAAGATAAGATAAATCAAGTCCAACAACTACCCGATAATACAAAAGTAGAGGTAAATAATAAGGAATTAAAGCAAATTGCAGACATCACAACCAATACTTTTGAAAATTTTGATGGATATGGTATGACTAATAATATGCTTTTGACTGGTAAAAAGTCAAAAGAAAATAGAAAAGATTACTATACTACTTATGAAGAAATGGATGAAAGTAATTTTATTCACAGAGGTCTACAAATTATTTCTGATGATTGTACTCAAAAAAATATTGAAGGTCATGTTTTAAAAATATATTCTGATGATGATGAAACTAAAACTATACTAGATGAATTATTTTATGAAAGAATTAATGTAGATAAAGAGTTATGGTCTACTGTATACGAAACTTGTAAATTTGGTGATAATTTCTATGAAGTAATTCCTGATTCTTATAAAAATCCTACAATGATAGCAAGAATTAGATATTTGGAACCAGAAAGAGTTAATAGAATTGAAAAAAATGGTAAACTTGCTTTCTATACATATACTTCAGATACTACAGATCCAGAAGAAGTATTATTTAAAACTCCAGATATTCCTTCTAAAAAGAAAGATGAAGATAAAGTAATTTATAAATTAGAACCTTGGCAGATTATTCACTTTAGAATTACAGACAAGCAATTTCACCCATATGGTGGTTCTTTGCTTAAAGCTGGTGTTAAAGCTTTTAGAAGATTACAACTCCTTGAAGATGGTATTACTATTTATAGATTAGCTCGTGTTCCAGAAAGAAGAGTATTTAAAATTGATTGTGGTAATCTTCCACAATCAGAGGCTAATAGACAAGTTCAAAGAATTAAGGATAACTACAGAACAACACAAATTCTTGATGATAGAGGAAACATTAATAGACAAGCTTCTGCATTATCACTAACTCAAGATATCTTCGTTCCTGTAAGAGAAGGTTCTAATGGAACAGAAATTACAACTCTTCAAGGTGGTACAGCTTTAAATAATATAGATGATATTAGATATTTTAGAGACCAAGTTCTTTGGACTATGAATATTCCTCCAGAATATCTTGGATTTACTTCAGACCAATCTGGTGGTTCTCAAGGTCGTGGTTCTTTAGCTATGCAAGATATTAAATTTAGTAGATTCATTGAAAGAATACAAGCTTGTATAGAAGAAGGTCTTACAAAAATTGCTGCCATTGAATTGTTCTTTAAACGTAAGAAAAAATCTGATTTAAAGAATTTTAGAATTGAACTTACTCCTCCATCTAATATTAAAGAAATAATGGACTTGGAATATACTACTAATAAAATGAATTTAATTCAGTCTATGAATGGAACTGGATTATTCCCTAAAAAATTTATTTTACAATATGTTATGAGATTAACAAAAAAAGAAATAGATAATTTAACATTCTTTAAAGATTTGGAAAATCAAGCAGCTAATGCTCAAGAAAATGGAGCAATTGGTGGTATGATGAATGCTGGTGGTATGGATATGGGTGCTGCTGGAGGAAGTATGGATACAAGTACTCCAACTGGTGATGCTAATGCCGCTGGAGGAACACCAGATACAGGAGCTGCATCAACTCCTACTGCTTCTATTAATACAGAAGATTTGGAAAAGAATTTGGTAAGAATATTTGGAAAAGATATTCTTATAGAAAACAAAGAAGATTTTGTTAAGCTTGTAAAGGCAGCTGAAGATTATAACAATTCTTTACTCAAAGAAGAACCTAAAGCTGAAGAAATTATTGATGAAAATGTTACAAATTCAGAATTTATAAAGAAAGTATCTTCTATTATAACTGAAAATAAAGAAGTTATAAAAACAAACGAACAAGCAATTAGCTTAATTTATGAAAATGAATTAGGTGGATTAAATTATGACAAAAAAAGTTATACTATTTACGAAGAGCCTAAAAAGAGAACAGGGCCAAAATCTGGTAGTAGTCCATTTTTGTATGAAGAAGTTTCATATAATTTAACAAAATAAAAGTTAATAGTGTAGTTGAAAAACTACACTATTTTTTTATGCAATACGAAAAAACAATTAATAAAATTTTACAAAGACTCTCAAAAGAATTACCAATCGCAGAAGAAGGAGATTTATTAGAAACACAAAAAACAATTTACCCACCAACTTCTGTATCAAGAGAAGACAAAAATATAATAATTGATAGTATAGAGGTTACTCCTCCTTTGGCTTGTTCTCAAGAATGGAAAAAACTTTTAAGAAAAGAAAAAGCACCTTTATGTCAAATATATAAAGATTTATCAAGGGGAGATATATTAAGAGTTAAAAGAGTAGAAGAAGGTAATTTAGTAGTTGAAAACTTAAGCATAGACGATGAATTTCGTAAAGAGTTTAAAATTGGTAAAATGGAAATCGCAAAAAAGAATTTTTCTTTGATAAGAAGGAAAAGCATAGAATTAGTTAGAATACTTGAAAAAATAGAAGAGAACTAAAAGTTCTATTTATTTTATTAAAGATAATTATATAAAATGGAGAAAGACATATGAATATAGGAAAATTTAATAATACTTTGCTATTGAGCAATAAAAATATTGAGAAACTCGCTAAAAAGTATATTAACGAGTCTTCTAATGCTGCTCTTATGGAAATGTTTGAAGATAAATGTATTTTAGCAGACCATACAACTGGTCAGATTTTTGAAGCTGATTATTCATTTGATGGTGAAACATTTGTTTTTGAAAATTTTAACGAAATAGAACTTGAAGAAAATAATTCTTCTTTGAAAGAAGCTATTGGCGATTATTTTGATGACAAAAACATAAATCTTACAGAGGCTTATGAAAGTTGCAACAGCAATTCTTATGATGTTTTTGATGATTCACTTTCTGAAGCTTTGGCTGGTAAGAATATGGAGAATGTAATTGATTATTCTTCTATTCTTGGAATTAATGAAGAAATTGGAGATTTAAAGGAAAACAAAATTTTCAAAGCTTATACAGACAGAGTTAATTCAAAACCAGCTAGTTCTATCAAATATTTTGATTGGAAGAATCCTGTAAAAGTTTCAGTTCTTGATGAAGATGAAAATACTATTCTTAATAAATCTATTTTCACAAAAGCAAAGAAACTTAGAACAAATGTAGAATTTAAGAAGAGTTTAGCTGAAGCTGCTAAAGCTCAAATTGAAGGTGATAGCACAATGCTTGAAAGTTTAATTTCTGAAAATAGTGCTATTGTAGCTCTTACAGAAGCAGAATTGAAGGAACTTGTTGGTATGGCTCTTATCGGTGATAAGAAGCTTATGGAAAACAGAAAGACAATTTCCGAAGCTATTGAAAACTTTATTGATAGTGATCTTGCTTTAAGTGAAAAGAAATCTATTGTAGAAAGTGAAGAAGCTTCTTCTGGTGAAGATGAGAATGATGCTCCTGAAGCTTCAGAACAGGATGTAGAGGCAATCAAAAAGGCTCTTGAAAAGGCTAAAGAAAAGGCTACAGATGAAAAGCTTATTTCTAAAATTGATACTATTATTAATTCACTTTCAGAAGCTGTTGAGGAAGAATACACAGATGTTGCTTCTTTGAAAGAAGCAGTAATCTTGCTTAATATGTAATTTAAAAATAATTTAAAAATATTAGCCGCTTTTTTAGCGGCTTTTTTTATTTAAAGTTAATTAAAATAAAGGAGAAATTTTTATGAATATAATGGATATTTTAAGTAATCTACCAGATAATAAAAATAATCTAAGTAATAAAATAGCAAAAGCTAACGAAATTAGAAGAATTAAATCTAGAACAATTGATTTTATTTCTCAGATTCTTAATTTTGTTGGAGAAGAAAATAATTATATTTCTAATGGTCTTTCTTGGAGTTCTAGAACTGTTGATGAACAAAAGATTTCCGAAGAAGACAAAAAAGAATTAATTAATGTTTTGGTTTCAGAAATAAAATCATTACCAGAAAAACTTAAATCTGAGTTAAATAATTTTTTTGAAGAAACTAAAGAAACTAAAGAAGATGAAGATAAAAAAACAGATTCTGATAGTAGTGCTACTGTTACCGTTTCTGCCGAGCCTGTAAAAGCTTCTACTATGTTTGGGTATTAATATGACTTTAGAAGAATTACTTAAAGAAGAAGAAAATACAATTTTTGAAGCTTCTATTCATGGCAGAAATAGAAAAGCCAAAAAGCGTCATAACAAAAAAGAAAATTTTAAAAACGAAACTTCAAAGGATCCTGAAGAAAAACCAATTTCTAGAGCTAGAAAACATAAATTCCCAGAGTGGCAAGATGATGGTAGAAATAAGTTCAAAGAAGGTAGAGAAAGAACTGTCTCTGCTGTTATGAATTTATGTAAAAAGAAAGGTGTATCTATAACATCTGTTCAGGCTAGAGATTATATTTATGAAAAATTCAAGCAGTGGGATAGCCATTCTAAAGAAGCTGATTGGATTATAAAACTAGAAAAAACTGCTAAAAAGAAATTTGGGTATGATGCAAGAAAATATGCTCATATTAATTTAGGTGATACAGTTGGTTTGGGTGCTAAAGGTGATCCAGAATATGAAGGAAGAGCTTATTTCTTTACTGGATTAATTAACGGTTTTGCACATCATTTTTTAGAAGATAAATAGAGGAGAATATAAATATGAATTTTAAAGAAGATGTAGAATTTTATTTGAATTCAAATAAAGGTTTTGATTATTATGGTTTCAATGTAGCAGAAGGAAGTGTTGCAGAAGAAGATAATACAAAAGAAGCTGATACAGGAGCAGAAGCTTCCGTAAAAACAAAGAAAAAGGGTAAGAAAACTTGTCCAGAATGTGGAAAGGATCCATGCGAATGTCAAGCTTCTAAAAAAACAGAAACTCATGGTGAAGAAGATGATGATGGTTGGCACGCATCAGCTGGTACACCTCCTGCAGATTTTGGAGCTACACCAGAAGAAATTGAAATGATTAAACTTATTAAGAAAAATGGTGGTCTTGGTGGTAAGTTTGTTGCAGAAACACCTGAAGAAAAAGAAATGCTTAAACTAGCAGCAAAGATTGCTGGTAGTAAACCTAAAGCAGCTGTAAAAGATGATAAAGGTGCAGGTTATGCTCCTTCTTGCAAAACAAGTTTAAAAGAAGAAATTCTTAGAAATCTATAAAATATTAAGGCTGCTTTAAAGCAGCCTTTTTTCTTGACAAGAATTATTTTATACATTAATTAATATATATGCAACTTAAGCTTAATGATTTAACCCTAATAATAAAATTTGACAATGAAAAAGAAAGAAAATTAATAAAAAAATTTATAACTTTTAAAGATGACAAAGCTGCTTTTTTTGGAGGTAGTTTTCATCCAGAAAGAGTTAAAGACGTTTGCCTTGGTAAAGAAATAAAAGAATATTTTGTTTGTTTTGCAGGTTTTACAAGGGAGATTATAATTTTTGCAAAGCAAAATAATATTTCAATTACTAAATTTGAAGATTCTAGAACTCACTTTTCTTTTCAAAAAAAAGAATATACTCATGATGAATTAAGAAAATATTTTAATCCTAATTTTAAATATGTAGAACATCAAATAAGAGCTTTACAGGCTATGATCAATACAAATACAGGTATTATAGTAGCTCCTACTTCAGCTGGTAAAAGTTCGATTATATCTGCTTTTATAAGACTTACTAAATTACCAACTTTAATTCTTGTTAATAAAGTAATGTTAGGAGTTCAGCTAAAAGAAGGTCTTAACAAAGATGGAATAGATTGTGGCATTTGTTCTGGTAAAGGAATTGTAGATGGTAATTGTATGGTTTCCACTATCCAATCTGTAAAGAAAATTCCCAATCTTTCAAAATTTAAATGTGTGCTTATCGATGAAGTACATAATTCTAGTAGCTCTACTTTTCAAGATTTTCTTAAACAATTTGGTTGTGCTTTAAAATTTGGTTTTTCAGCTTCCCCTGCTAGAACTGGTGATTATTTAGGATATGCTAAAATTAGACAATTTGTTGGTTCTCCTATTATAAAAATAGAAAGCAGTGAGCTTCTTGAAAATAAGGTAATGGCTAAACCTCATATTTATTTAGTAAAAAATGAATGCAAAGAAGATGAATATTTTGATTATGCTACTGCTTATACAGAAGAAATAATTAATGGTTCTAAAAGAAATAATATAATTAAAGATATAACAGAAATTTATAAATCTGGAGTTCTTATATTAGTTAATATAGTAGAGCATGGAGAAATTCTTCAAAGCTTAATTCCTGGCTCTATGTTTATTGCTGGAGAAACTCCTTTGGATGTTAGACAACAAGCCATTAAAGATTTTGATAATGGAGATTTACCAATTTTAATTGGTACTACTATTCTTCAGGAAGGTATTTCTATTACTCATATGAAAGCAATGATACTTGCTTGTGGTGGTAAATCAAATGTGGCTGTATTACAAAAAATAGGACGTTCATTAAGATTTAAAGAGGGTGAAAAAACAGAAGTAGATTTTTATGATTTTATTGATACTGCTAAATTTTTATCTAAACATTCTAAAATGAGAGCAAACTTATATAAAAAAGCTGGATATAATGATATAAAATTGCTAAATAGTGATTTAACCCCTATTGACAAAAAGAAATAATATTTTTAGAATTAACTAGGAGTAAAATATGATAGTTGATGAAACTTATAAGTCAGATGAAGATATTTGCAATGAGATTATAAATTCAAACCTTTCGAATAAAGCAAAAGTAAAAGCTATTCAGGCTCTAAAAGGAGAAAAAGAAATTAAAGAAGAGCAAGACGATGAAATGGTTCTTTGTGACTAAGGAGTAAAATAATGTTTGAAAGATTATATTACAGTACTACAGACGAGCAAGAAAAAAAAGATATTCTTCTAGCTTTTAAAAATGAAAGCAAATTTACAAAAAAATTTCCAATAGTTAATGAAGAAAATGAAGAAATAGCAAAAATTATTAAAATTGATACTTACAATACTTATTTAGATTTTTGGTTAGATAATTATTTACAAGGTAGTGAATTAAAAAACAAAAATGGTCAGATTGTTGCAGTAAATTTGTATGATAAAGAAAATTCTAAAGGAGTTAAACAAAAAAGAGTTAGGAGTGTAGTAGCTTGAAATTTTATATAGAATTTGATAAAGATGATAATTTAATTGATAATGGAATAATAACTGAGAAACTTATTAAAACTTTTAATTGTAATAATGGCAGTAATACATTTTTATCGCAAGACTTAAAATTTAATCTACATAATTGTCTTGGAGTTTCTATGACTATGAACTATGATAAAAATAAAATAAAAGCAGAATTTATACCAGAATTTATAGATTAAATTAAAGCCCGCTAATTAGCGGGCTTTTTTATTAAGTTAATTTGTATGAGAGTGAATTATATTTATAAAAAGAGTTCAGATATACATAGTTTTTCATCTACTGGCTCTAATACAGAACTAAAAGAATATATGAATGATTTGGTGTTTTATTCACCATTAAATGATATATATAGAGCAGAATATGCTTTATATGATAAAGCTGCTATATTTGAGAAAAAACCTGAAATATTTACTGGAGGAATTTTCGGTTCTTATTTAAAAATTTCAGACAAATATTCTTTTAATATAAAAAATTTTGATGCTATTGATAATAATATTAGAATTTCTTTTTATCTTGGAACTAATAAATTAGTAAACAATTCTACAATAGGCTTAAAGAAAAAAGACAATTTTCCCAAAGAAGGTTTACCTGTAGGTTCATATTCATTAGTGGTAAATGTAGAAGGACAACCAACTGCTACTATGATTTTAAAAATTACAAAACCTTCTGGAATTAAGCAGATAAAAAATAAAATTTTATTTGAATTAGATCCTATTATTTACCCTTTTGAATTAAACTCAGCAAATAAAGAAGAAGATTTAATTGTTTTACAAGCTCTTAATGAAGGTAGACATATAAAAGTTTCTAATGGATTGGATGGTATAGATTTATTAAAATATTTTGATGTAGTAGAAACTGAATATGGTGTAGCCCCTAACTTTGACAATACTATTTTTACTTTTAGAAATTTAGTAATAGAACATATTAGAAATCTTGATAACGGTAATGCTAAATCATTCTTAAAATTTACTCTTAAAGGAGAAAAAGATCAAATAATACAATTCCCTTGGAACAATAATGCTATTAATCTTGATAATATAGAAATAGATATAGACGATAATTTAATTTATATTTATTTGAATGGTGAAGTAAAAGCTGTAGAAGTTTTACAAAATAAACTTATTAAAAATGACAACACATTAATACTAAGTGGAGATAATAGATACCAATATTCTTTTGATGAACTAATTATTAATAAAGCTTGTGTTCATACAAAAAGTTTTGAATTAGACAGGAAGCAATTAACAAAATATTCAACAAAAAAGCCCTATATAGATTATTATTTTAATTCAACTGATTTAAAGAAAGGTATGAGTTTAAATACCATTTCTCAATCTGGTATTCACTGTTGTTTATGTGATAATAATAAATACTATTATTATAGTACTGGAGCTTGGAGACAAGCTAGTGGAAATTTTAATCAAACTAACGATTGGTATACATTTGCAGAAAAAATAAAAGAATTTGATTATAGTAGCGGTGAATTTTTTATAAGATGTTTCTTTGTTTCAGATGGTGTTAATATTTCTTATATGGATGTACCATACTTTGAAATGGAAGATCAAAGTTATGAAGATAAACAAGGAAATATTTCAGCCATTCTTATAGGAACAAAAGAATGGAGTCTTGATGGTGAACCTCTTAAAGAAGATTTAACAAACAAAACTCTCATAATTACTACAGACCAAGGAACATCAACTATTAATTTTGAACCATTAGATACTGGATTATATACTATTCAAGATGTAATGGATACTATTAATGATTATTATCCAGAAGGTATTACTAAGTGTTCAAAGGATAGTGAAGACAGAGTAATGTTAATTTCAGAAACTAAGGGTAAAGAAGCTTTTATTAATGTTTCTGGTAATGCTGCTCCTATTATTTTTGGTGAAGCTGTTGCTGCTAATGGTAAAGATGCTGATGCTGGCACTATAGATTATTCTAAATTTTATGATGCTGTAAGAACATATACTGGCTCTCCTTTAATTCCTATGGAAATAACAGATGAACAAATGAAACTTTATTTGAGAGAAGCATTAGCTTATTACAAGAGGTGGAAAGGAGATGAACTAAACCAATATACTTGCCAACTTAAAGGTAACTGGCAAGATGGTTGGGAAATACCTACTGTTATAGAAACACAAAAGGATATAGTAGATATTATATTTAGACCTATTTTTCCTATTACTTTCTATGGTTCTGATTTTATTGATAGCGGTTCTGAAAATATTTTTGCTCTTACGTTAGCTGAATCATTATTTGGTGGCAGAGGATCTATTAAGAATGGTCAAGGAATTACTCAAGATTACTATATAAGTCTTATGGCTATGCAAGACTTTAGACAAACATTAGGTCTTAATCCAACTTGGGAAATTTTAAATAATAGAATTTATATTTATCCTTCTCAAGTAACCAGATTTACAAACGTTTGTATTAAATATAAAGCACCTCTATCAGAAGAAGATTGTTTAAATGATCCAGATATGATTAAATATGTTCATGGTAAGTGTTTGATGACTATGGGTAATATCCGTGGACAATATGGTTCTGATTTAACAACTGGTGAAGCTAGTTTAAAATTTAATGCAGATGCTTGGTATGAAAGAGGAAAAACTTTTGTAGATGAAGTTATGGAATACTGGAAAAAATCTCAACCACCTATGGGATTTTTCTTTGCTTAAATGCCATTTTTTAGATATTCTTCTAAAATTCTTTCTATATTGTCAAATTCCCAATATGGTATTACTAATAAGGTAATACCATTTTTTTTAGCATATTTTCTTTTTAACCAATCGTGATGAAGTTGTATGTGAAAATCATGAGTTGATTTATCAAATACATTTTTATAATGTTGCTCACCATTATATTCAATAAGTAAATTATTTTCTGGAAGATAAAAATCGTAAGAAAGTAAATTTTTATCCTTTAAATCTTCAAATTTTTTTTGATTATCAAATTGTATTTTGTTTTCTATTAACCACTTTTCTACTCTTTTTTCTCCTTTTGAAAAACTACAATATGGACAGCCTTGAAAATTATGTAAAATGTTATTTGGTATTGCTTTCCAAGTTTTTCCACATTTATCACATTTTAAAATTAAAGGTTTAAATATACCAATATATTTTGACATTATTTTAAAATTTGAAATTGTGTTTATTTTCTTCAATATTTCTTCGTCAGTATATTTTCTACCACCATTACAAAATTGACATCCTCCTTTTCCTACAATATGATTATTAGGTGTTTGCCAAAAAAAATTATTACATATGTTACATTTTATTTTTACCTTGGTATTCCAAGATATAACATCGGAGTTTGAATAATCGTAAGTATTACCGTATTTTTTCTTTCCTTCTCTTTCTAATTTTTCTTTAGTCCATTTATGGCACAAAGGACATTTTGTATTTTTAGAAAGTGTATCTTTGTTATGTATATAGTTTTGATTACAATCTGGACAGTGGATTATCACTTTTGTTCTTTTTTCAAAAAGAACATCAACTATGATTTTTTCTGTATCTTTTAATTCTTCTTCTACTATACATTTTTTACAAAGTTTACTTGGCTTTTTTCTTTCTCTTAATAATTCTGAAGGGGTTATATATATTTCTTCTTTATGTTTTTTACAAATTATTTTTATTTTTTCAGTTGTTTTTTTAATTTCTGGAAAATCTATAAATTCGTTTTTAAATTTTTCTTCTATTTTTTCTTTTACTGTCATAATTTAATTTTAAACTTTTTTAAATTAAAGTCAAAAAAAGATAAAATATATAGAGAGGATATATGAATACTTTAAAAGAATATTTTAATACATTATCGTCATGTTATAGAATTAAACCTGTAAATAAAGCAACTAATACAAATATTGCGGATAAAAAACTAAATAAAGAAGATAAGAAAAAAAGTAAAAAGAAAACAGATTTGGATTTTGCTACTCTTGTTCAACAAGAAACCAATAAATTAAAAGGCATTAAAGAAGAAACATCTAAAAAAGAATTAACACCAGAAGCTAAAAAAAAGAGAAAAGATAGAAGAGAAGAATTTAATGAAACTCTTATTAATAATTATTACAATACTTTTATTAAACCTATAGAAAAAGCAGCTAATAAAAAATTCAAAAGTAATAAAATTAAAAAAATAGAATTAGAATATGCTCTTAATAGAGTAACTAGAGTTAAAATTTATGACCATAATGATAATTTAATTCATGATGAAAAGCTTGAAGCTAAAATTATGAAATATGCTGAAAATAAAAAAGAAGCTAACGACCACAATTCTGATGTAAGATTTAATGAACGCAAAAAATCAAATATGCATGATAATTTACTAAATAGAAGTTTGGGTGAAGAAAACTATTTTAACTACTAAAAGTTAATAATATGGCAGAAACTACAAATTTTAACTATATAGATTCTTTAATGAACTCTACTAATGTTCAGTTCATGGCAGATCAACACGATCATGCCATTCAAACAACTGGCAGAAAGTCTTATATTTTTTTATTAGATAAGGTAGAAACAGAATTATCTGAAGTATATAAAGAAGAAGTTCATGGAAGAGTTTATTTACCACATTTTGAGCAAAGAGCACTTTATAAAACAAATACTTTTATATCTTCATTAGATGCTGCCAATTATACTGAAAAAGAAGATAATTTGGAAATGGAATTTGATTTTGGTAGAATGGTTCATAATATTAATGAACTTAAATCTAAAACAGCAGGCAAACTAACATTAATTAATAATAGCAAAATTCCATTAGAATTTGAAATAAACGAAAATTTAATAATTAGAAATTATTCAGAAATATTATACAAAAAACCAATAGAAGGTAGTGTATATAATTTTATTAATGAAGTTATGAAAGAAACTAGTTTAGTTAAATTTGAATATTCTGGAGATAGTGAAGTATTGGATTTCTTAGAAAAATTAAATTTTAAATTATTACCAAGAAGAAAGCAAGAAATTATATTAAATAACTCTATATATAAAAATACCTCAGATGTTATTTCTCATGGTACACTTGTTTTAAATGATAGAATGAAGCTTTATCAAGTTGTAGGAGCATACCCAAAAAATGATAGTTATGGACAATATATAAGCTGGAATGTTCAGTTACAAATATTCAATCTTGCTAAGGCTGATGGTTTGCCTAATGATTTTAAAGAACTTATAGAAGAAAACCAATATGGTTTAGGGAAGATAAGAATATGACAGAAGATTTTATAACATTAGAAGAATATGCTAAATGCGTTTATGATTATTTAAAATTGGTTGCTCATGATTATCAAATGGCTTCAAATGATTCTGTTAGAGTAGCGTATGCTACTAATCCAGTTGCTTATGCTAAAGAACAAGAACATTTTGCTAATGGTAGTAATGTTGGGCCTTTTATTACTTTTTATCAATCTGGTATAGAAATAGATCATAGTGTTCAAATGGGTGCTTGGAAGTATTTAACAGTTAATAGAAAACAAGGACATTATTTATTTAAAGCCCCTATAATTTGTAAAATAAAATATACAGTTACTATCAATGCTTTAACAGAACTTCAGGCAGACATGCTTCAACTTCAAATAATGCAAACTTCTCCTTTTCACAGACCTTATTATACTAAATTTAATGGTCAATTTGTTTTAATAGAAAGTTCCGATCCAACAAACGTAAGTTCTGTAGAAATAGGAGATAATGCTGATAAAATTTCTAAAAGAGAAATTACATTAACTATAGATAGAGCTTATTTATATTATGATATAAAAGAACTTAACGCTGGTATTATTAAATTTAAAGCAGATACTAATAATGAAGATAGACCAGGAGTTTATGAAGAAAAACAATTAGCTAATGGTGCAGTATTAATGAGTGATGGAAGTATTAAAAATGGAGAAATTATAAAAAATACTTCTAATGGTGCTAATGGTTTCTTCTATTATAATATTGTTGATGATGAGGGTAATGTAATTGATGTTGTTAAGAGAGGAACCTTAAAGCTTTCTTTGTTTACATTAGAAGGCGTAAAAAAACCTTAATTACAATAGGGACAACCATAACCATTTAAATGATTTTCTGGCAATTGTTCAAATATTTGTCCACATTGTTTACAAATAATTTTTACTTTTGTTTTATTATTTCTATATTCCACCAATGAATAATCATATTTTTCATGGTGGATTTTTTTTGCTTTTTTTATAAATTCTTGTTTAGTCATTGATTTTGATTTGGACATTTTTTCTAATCCACAAAATTTACAACCTTCAAACTTATATAGCATATTTGCTGGTAATATAGTAAATACTCCATGAATCAAACAATTAACTTCTATAGGAGTTCTTATATTAACAAAATTTGTATTAGAAAAATCATAATTATGATGTCTAACCCTGTTAAAAAATTCCTCTTTTTCAATCCTTTTTCTTCCCATATAATTAAACTTACAAATAAAAAAGCCAGGATTTAACCTGGCTTTATAATTAACGTTTTTTAGAGTTTTTAAGCTTTTTTGTCCAATCTTCCTCTATACTGTATCTTTCCATAACAGTAGGAAGTTCCTTTTTTTCTTCTAATATTCCATCAAAAGAATAAAGTTCATTTTCGGCTTTTTCTTCAGTTATACTATCAGAAAAAGTTTTATCTTTTTTATTGGAAGAACCTATGGTAGTATTACTACTAGTCCAATCATGAAGTTTTTTGTCTTCTCCAAAAAATTGGGGTTTCATAAGTCTTCCATTACTAGTCATTGTAACTACCATATTTTTCTCCTATTGAAAATTACTCTCCAGTTGTTTCTGGAGCCTTGTCAAAAAAGGAATGTGTTTCTAGTCTATTATGGTTACTAGTTGTTACTGGAATTCTTTTTCCATCTTCATCAAAAGCATCAAATGTAATTTCATCATTTGCACCTTTAAGATCTTTTGGATATACCTTGTCTAGACTATGAACTTCATTAAGCTTATCTTCTCTTGTCTTATCTGCCATATTTATTTTCCTCCATTTGAAAATTATATATAATTATCTTTATACTATCCATTTTTCTACTTCTATTATGTTACCACCAAATGCTATTTTATTATTATTTAAAGAAATATTAGAAATGTTTATATTTTTTTTAAAATTAATATCTTTATAAAAAATTCCATTATCTTTTGTTAATTGACATATGCCTGTAAAAATAATATTTTTACTAGCATCTATTTCAAAAATTTCTGTAGAAAATTTATCTTTTTCTCCTTCTGTTTGTGTGATATTTCCTTCTAATACTTGTAAGTTTTTATTAACAGTTAAATCGTTTTTTATTTCAGTATTACTGTTAACAGTTAAATCACTTTTTATTTCAGCAGTACTATTAACAATTAAAGTATCAACAATGGTTCCACCTTCTACGATTAATTGTTTATTAATAATTGCATTACAATCAACAGTTAAATCATTTTTTATTTCGGCATTACTATTAACGGTTAAATTACCATTTATTTCATAATCACCTTCAGAATAAATATCTTCATTAAATTTAACAGGTATATTAAAATAAACTTTACTACCTTGCGTACCATTTACTTCCATACGTCTAGTATTATCTTCATCATTTCTGATACCAGTACTCATCTGAACGTAAGCTTCATTGAAAGTAATTTTATCATTTTTTATGTTAACATCACCTACACACCAGTTTCCCTTTATAACATCTCCAGTTTTAATTAAATTGTCAGTTCCAGAATATTCATAAAGAGCATTAGTGTTTACAAGATTTGTATTACCTTTTTCAATTTCTTCATCTTTTGTTGTAGGATGTCTCCATTTAAGTTGACCATTTTTATCATTGGCTGTTAAATAGTCTTCTTTTTCACAATTTTCATCAACTATATTTAAACTAAGATTATTTTCATAATATGATTCTTTATTTTCAAAAACTAAATGTTTTGAATTAACATGAAGTTTAGGTTGAATATATTTTTTTAAATAATTCCAGAACAAATATATTTGTTTAATTAAATATTCTTTATATAGAATTTTATTATTCCTGGTTTTCATCTTCTACCCCCTTTGGATTAATCAAGGTTCTAGCATATTCATCTTTATCATAAATTTCAGTTACTTGACCATTATCTTTTTCAAATAATTTTGTTTGAACTGGGAAATAATAACAATCAACAGTTTTATAACTATATTTAAAATTATTACAATAAAATCTCATAGCATGACATTCGCCTTGAGCAGTAAAAATTTTCATATATTTAGTTGGTTGTTTTTCCATATAAGCT